>OGXX01004837.1_pt1 | contig 10128 bp, 8 predicted proteins | sample 1576301 | NCBI WGS metagenome assembly OGXX01 (sample SAMEA3541469, study PRJEB24748) | human gut metagenome | biome: human gut; feature: human-associated habitat; material: faeces | place: China | collected 2012 | reverse complement strand
CTTTTGGAATGCAAAACAATAGGTTTTGTAATGCACTGATAGATAACTTGTTAGATGATAGATACTCTTTGGAAGAATCTTTACATTATTTATGCTCTTTTCTGATAGGCATATACAGGTGTACTTTAGGTTTTAACGAACCACCAATAATCTATATTCAATGTTTGCAACGGCTTTTCAACCTGAATGCAGATACATCTTCTTTGCTTCTGTTTGCTCGCCTTTTTAGGGCAAAATCTTGGCTTTTATCATATTGAATAGCACAAAATATACATTCCTTGCAGCGAATAGTGCGTAAAGAAAGAATGTTTTTGTATCTTTGCAAAAGTTTTCATTGTTGAAATGTGAACGGGTTTACCTTTAAACGCATATATGATAAATCTATTACGGAAATCAACACGCACGTATAAAGAGAATGTTGTCTATTTTCTTTTATGGCTGTTTGTCTTTGCTATCCCCATAGCAACGATGTGTTTTCGTGCAAATAGCATTTTCGAACATTACAATTGGGCGCATATTGTTAATGTGTGGATAATCACGTTGATGTTTCTTGGTGCGTTCGTTGTACACAATTTCCTGTTGCTGCCGCAGATTGTCTACTGCAGACGGGGTAGTCGTTATGTTTGGGGAACAATCGTTCTGACGGCTGCTTTTGCATTTCTGCAGTATCTTTTTCATACCACTGTGGCAGCGAATGCTTCGACAGCGATGGTTCAGATTGAAAACCTCGAAAGCAATATCATACGCAATCAAACAGATGTAGTGTCGCAAGTGCTTGTCGTGAATATGCTTATCTTGGTGTTGATGCTTGGAATGAACTTCGGCGTGAAGTTGTTTTTCAAGTCTGACGAAGACCAGCAGAAGCTGCGCGACTTGCAGGAAAAGAACTTGAAACAGCAGCTGGCTTATCTGAAATATCAAATAAACCCGCACTTCTTTATGAACACCCTCAACAACATACATGCCTTGGTAGACATCGACCCTGAGAAGGCAAAGTGGGCAATCATCGTTATGTCGAAGATGATGCGGTATGTACTCTACGAGGGCAACCACACCTTTATACCGCTGCAGAAAGAAAGCGACTTCATACATAGCTATATTTCGCTGATGCGTATGCGCTATACCGAGAAGGTAAACATCAATCTTGACGTGCCCGAACACTTCTCGGTGGGCGAAATCCCGCCGTTGTTGCTTATCTGTTTTGTTGGAAATGCCTTTAAGCACGGCATTAGCTATCAGCACGAAAGCACGATAGACATATCGCTTGCCGTAGAAGACGACAAGATAAAGTTTCGTTGCATCAACAGCAAACTCTCAGAGTCGGAAGCTGAAAAAGGCGGAATGGGCTTGGAGAGCGTCCACCAACGTCTGAACCTGATTTATCCAAACCAACATACACTTGTAGTAGAAGACAGGGAAGATACCTTCAGTGTATGGTTGGAACTACCTTTGACGAATAGAAGAGACAATTAAAGAAGAACCAAAATATGGAAAACCGAATAAGAACCTTGGCTATCGACGACGAGCCTTTAGCACTCAAGCAACTGTCTGCCTACATAAAGAAGAATGCTTTCTTGGAGCTTGTCGGCGAATGTCAGAATGCCATCGAGGCGAAAGAGGAAATGCAGAAGCAAGCCGTCGATGCCATTTTCATAGATATAAATATGCCCGATATGAGCGGGCTCGACTTTGTGCGCTCGTTGGAAGTGAAACCTTTGGTGGTGTTTACCACTGCGTATAGCGACTATGCCGTGGAAGGCTATAAGGTGGAAGCGATAGACTACCTGCTGAAACCCTTCGGACAGGCAGAACTGAATGCAGCTGCCGAAAGCGTTAAACGGCAATACACCCTCTTACACAAGGCTGCCGAAAGGACTTCCTCGCCCGACGACGACACGCTTTTTCTGAAGAACGAGTACAAGGCTGTCCGCATAAACGTGAGCGACATACGCTACATTGAGGGAATGGGCGAATACCTGAAGATACACTTCATAAGCGGGCGAAAGCCCTTGGTGGTATTGTCGAGTATGAAGAAGATGGAAGAACACCTGCCTAATGGCTTCATGCGCATTCACCGTTCGTGGATTATCAACTTGATGGACATAAGCGAAGTGAACAAAAACCGCATTCTGATGAACGACGGCGTGTTCGTTCCCATTGGCGACATGTACCGCAACAACTTTGCAAAATACGTCGGTTCAAAGTTCTTGGACAAGTAGGTGCGCATCTTGTGTGCGCTTTAATAGCTGATGCTACCTGTGCTTTCCCTGCCCTGCCTCTTGTTGCTTTCAGAAAAAAAAGGTATATTTGTACCCGAATAAAGAAGTATCGACGTTTGTCAATAATCAGTAACAATAATAAGAAAGATGAAGAAACAAGTTTTAGCTTTTGCCGTTGTGGCTTTAACGACAGCGGGCTTCGCCTTTACAGCAGGCGACGACAACGTAATGCGCAAGCAGGCAGACGGCACGTATGTGGTAAACACGACGACGCTGGCAGCCAACGTGCGCGGCTATAAGGGCGCAACACCCTTGGAAGTGCATATAAAGAAGAACAAGGTGGTGAAGGTTGTGGCACTTAAGAACAACGAAACGCCACAGTATTTTGCACAGGTAACCTCGAAGATGTTGCCCAAGTTCAGCGACAAGAGTATTTTGAAGGTTGGTTCAGTAGACGCTGTGAGTGGTGCCACCATCTCGTCGAAAGCCGTAAAAGCCAACGTGGAAGCAGCCGTGAAGTATTACAAGGCGCATAAGTAAGACGCTACTGCCAACCATTCGGCTTCAAAACTGCAAATAAAACAAGCAGCATTACTGTTCTTTAGGTTCGGTAATGCTGCTTTTTATTTATAATATTGACGGTAACGAGTCTTTTAAACCTTACTCAACTTTATCTATACAAATCTTATATATAAAGGAAAACTGCTCAATAAAACTGTAAATATTTTTCAGAAGAATATCTATTGCGTAACAGTCTTATTATCAGTGCGTTGTAAAACCTATTGTTTTGCATTCCAAAAGCGGCTCTTTTACCTTGCAAAAGAGCCGCTTTTGGTCGGTAAAACCTACGCTTTTGCAACGTCAAAGCGCAGTTATCACTTTTTAACAGAATTATCTTTACAAAACCAACTCTATAATGTTGTTGTGCAATTCATTTTTTCTTCTATCCAATCTGCTTTTTCTTCGGAGTCGAATTGCTTTATTTCACGTTGCCCACCTTAATCAGATATTCGGCAATCTGCACGGCATTGAGTGCTGCGCCCTTGCGTATTTGGTCGCCCGTGAGCCAGAGTGTAGTACCGTTTTCGTCGGCAAGGTCTTTGCGGACACGTCCAACGTAGATGTCGTCTTTGCCTGCACTCTCCAATGGCATAGGGTAAACGTAGTTTTGTGGGTCGTCTACAAGTGTAACGCCAGGTGCAGCTTCGAGTGCCTTGCGTATTTCGGCAATCTCCAAAGGCTTTTCCGTTTCTATCCAAACCGACTCTGAATGGCTGCGGAGCGACGATACACGCACGCAGGTGGCACTGGTGCGAACATCGGAGTGCATAATTTTCTGCGTTTCGTAGAACATCTTCATTTCTTCTTTCGTATAGTCGGTTTCCGTCATCTTGTCGATTTGAGGAATCACATTGTATGCCAATTGGTGAGAGAACTTGCTGATGGTCTTTGCTTCGCCTGTTTCAAGAATTTCCCTGTACTGCTGTTCCAGTTCCTGCATCGCTGCCGCACCCGCACCCGAAGCACTCTGATAGCTGCTGATGCGTACACGCTTGATGTGGCTTAGCTGCTCGATAGGATTCAAAACCACAACCATCATAATGGTGGTGCAGTTCGGATTGGCTATGATACCGCGTGGGCGGTTCAGCGCATCTTCGGCATTGATTTCCGGAACAACCAATGGAACGTCTTTGTCCATACGGAATTGGCTCGAGTTGTCAATCATTACAGTGCCGTACTTCGTAATTGTGTCGGCAAATTCAGCCGATGTGCTGCCGCCTGCACTGGTGAAAGCAATGTCAATATCCTTGAAATCGTCGTTATGCTGAAGAAGTTTTACTTCGTATTCCTTACCCTTGAATGTGTACTTGTTGCCCACAGAGCGGCTTGAACCGAAAAGAACGAGGTCGTCTAATGGGAAATTTCTTTCTGCCAATATGCGGAGGAACTCTTGTCCTACTGCGCCGCTGGCACCTACGATTGCTACTTTCATTATCCTTGTATTTATTGTTTTGATGAGGCTACGCTTGCCCATAATTGTCTTGATGACCAACGTGGAGCGTAAAACCCATATAGTTTTCAATTGCAAAAATACAAAAAACTCTCTACTATCCCTACTCAACCCATAACTTTTTGCTATCTTTGCAGATATTTTAATCATATCGGATATGTTCAATATAGCCCAGTATTTTCCAATCACCGACCCAACATTGATATTCTTTGTTGTATTGATGATGATTTTATTGTCGCCCATTATTATGGGGCGACTGCGCATTCCGTACATCATCGGAATGGTTTTGGCTGGTGTGCTGGTAGGCGAATACGGATTGAACATACTGAAACGAGATGCGTCGTTTGAATTGTTTGGCAGCGTCGGGCTATATTACATTATGTTTCTTGCTGGTCTTGAAATGGATATGGAGGGGCTGAAGAAGAATAAGTGGCGTGTGCTGTCGTTCGGCTTGCTCACTTTTGTTACTCCCTATGTGCTGACTTTCCTAATGGCGACCTATCTGTTAAACTACTCGCCAATGTCGTCTTTGTTGCTTGGCTGTATTATGTCGTCGAGTACGCTCGTTGCCTATCCGATAGTGGGTCGCTACGGTCTTTCGCAGCACCCTGCGTCTACGCTCAGCGTTGGGGCAACGATGGTGTCGCTGTTCTTGGCACTTGTTATTATGGCGATGATAGTAAACTCGTATCAAGGTGGTAGCGGTGGCGTGTTCTGGCTGTGGTTTATGCTGAAGTTTGCGCTCTATTTGGCAGGTCTTGTCTACTTTATTCCACGTCTCACTCGGTGGTTCCTGCGCCGTTATGCAGATGCAGTAATGCAGTTTCTCTTCGTTTTGGGCGTGCTGTTCTTTTCTGCAGCCCTGTCCGATGCCATTGGCTTGGAGGGAATCTTCGGAGCTTTCTTCTCAGGACTTATATTAAACCGCTTCATTCCGCGCCTTTCACCGCTGATGAACCATATAGAATTTACGGGTAATGCGCTGTTCATTCCTTATTTCCTGATAGGTGTGGGAATGCTGATAAACGTGCGTTCGCTCTTTGAAGGTACGCACATTATTTGGGTAGTGCTGTGTATTGTGTTCTTCGGAACGGTGGGAAAGGCAGTCGCAGCCTATTTGGCAGGCTTCCTGTTCCGCTTGAAACGGGAAATGTCCGATATGCTTTTCGGTCTGACAAGTGCACACGCAGCAGGCGCAATCGCAATGGTAATGGTGGGTTTGCAGCTCGAAGTAGCCCCAGGGGAGTTCCTTTTCAACGATGAAGTGCTGAACGGAATCGTTGTCATGATACTCTTTACTTGTGTAATATCTTCGCTTGTAACCGAACGTGCGGCTCAAAAGATTCGCTTAACGAAGAAAGAAGAGCCCGAAATGGTGAAGGCCGATGGCGACGAACGCATTCTTGTGCCTGTGAAATATCCCGATTATGCCGACAATCTGCTTTCGTTGGCAATGATGATGCGCAATTCCAAGCTGAAAAGCGAGATAGTTGGACTGAACGTTGTCTACGACGATGTGAACGCAGCAACCAATCAGGAAGAGGGGCGACAACTCTTGGAGCATCTGCATAAGCAGGCAACGTCTGCCAATGTGCCGATGGTAACGCAGGTGCGCATTGCTGCCAACATAGCCAACGGTATAAAACACGCCTTCAAAGAGTTTCAGGCATCGGAAATAGTAATGGGTCTGCACGCCCGACAAGCTATATCGAAAGGTTTTTGGGGGCAGTTCACGCAGAGCTTATACAACGGTTTGAGCCGGCAAATAACGATTGCCCGCATTGTGCAACCGCTGAATACGATTCGTAGAATACAAGTAGCCGTGCCTTCGCGTGCAGAGTTTGAGCCCGGTTTTTATCGTTGGTTGGAAAGGCTTGCACGCTTGGCGTCGAATACCGATTGCCGTATTGTATTCCACGCTCGCCAGGAATCGCTCGAACTGATTATGGGATATATTCGTAACCGCCACCCCAATGTGCGTGCCGAATATGCCGAAATGCAACATTGGAACGAGCTGCCGCATTTAGCGAACGAGGTAAACGACGACCATTTGTTTGTGATTATCACAGCACGAAAGGGCACAATATCTTATAAGAATGCGATGGAGCGCATTCCAGAGGAAGTAAACCGCTTCTTTAAGAGCAAGACGCTTATGATAATATTCCCCGACCAGTATGGCAACCGTATGGACGGAATGACGTTTGCACAATCGCAACACACCGAAGAACGCAGTGCTTACGATGTAGTCCGTGATTTTATGCAAAAGAAAATAAGATAGAATTATGATAGAAATAAAAGGTGTTACTAAGAGTTTTGGTTCGCTGCAAGTGCTGAAAGGCATTGACTTGCGCATTGAGAAAGGCGAGATAGTGAGCATTGTCGGTCCTTCGGGAGCAGGCAAAACCACATTGCTGCAAATTCTTGGTACGTTAGATAAGCCCGATAGTGGCTCGGTTGTAGTAGACGGCATAGAAACCAGCACACTATCGACCAATAAACTAAGCGAGTTTCGCAACACGCATCTCGGCTTTGTGTTCCAGTTTCACCAGCTTTTACCAGAGTTTACGGCAATCGAGAATATTATGATTCCCGCCTATATTGCAGGAATGAAACCCAAAGAAGCACGCAGCCGTGCTGAGGAACTGTTGGCATTTATGGGTCTGAGCGACCGTGCGACCCACAAACCCAACGAACTTTCGGGAGGAGAGAAGCAGCGTGTGGCAGTGGCAAGGGCATTGATGAACAATCCTACTGTAATTCTTGCAGACGAACCGTCAGGTAGCTTGGACTCGAAAAACAAGGAAGAACTGCATAAACTCTTCTTCAAATTGCGCGATAAGTTCGGACAAACTTTCGTCATCGTTACACACGACGAAACGTTGGCTACGCTAACCGACCGCACCATACACTTGAAAGACGGACGCATAGTGGGAGAGGACAGCGAAGCCAGAGCAATATAATAAAGTAAGAAAGGAAATAACAAATGGCAAAACTAAAGATAGGCGATTACAATACGCTGACTGTATTGAAGGTAGCATTGCGCGAAGGCAATGGCGACCCATTCGGATTGTATCTTGACGGTGGTCGTGCAGGCGAAATATTGATGCCTCAAAAATATGTTCCCGAAGGCGTTTCGGTAGGCGACGACCTACGTGTCTTTGTGTATCTCGACCAAGAAGAACGCCCCATTGCTACAACCGAGCAGCCACTTGCCGTAGTAGGCGAGTTTGCATACTTGGAGTGTTCGTGGGTAAACGAGTATGGTGCATTCCTTCATTGGGGCGTAACGAAAGACCTGTTCTGTCCGTTCCGCGAGCAGAAGAAGCGTATGCAGATAGGCGAATCGTATGTTGTACACGTACATCTTGACGAAGAGACCTACCGTTTGGTAGCATCGGCGAAGGTAGAACATTATTTCGAGGAAGAGAAACCAACGTACAAGCAAGGCGAGGAGGTTGATTTGATGATTTGGCAAAAGACCGAACTCGGTTTCAAAGTCATCATCGACAACAAGTATCCTGCCCTTGTTTATGGCGACCAAGTATTCCAATACGTCCACACGGGCGACCGTATGAAAGGTTATATTGCCACAGTCCGACCAGACGGAAAGATTGACTGCACGCTGCAACCAACAGGGCAGCAATATGCAAAAGACTTTGCCGAAGTGCTTCTGCAATACTTGAAGGACAACGGCGGCATATGCAACCTTGGAGACAAAAGCGATGCGGAAGACATAAAACGCCTCTTCCAAGTGTCAAAGAAAGTCTACAAGAAAGCCGTCGGCGACCTTTACAAGCGTCATCTCATTACGGTTGAACCACTTGCAATCCGCCTTGTGTAACGCCTTACGGTATTACGGTAGGCGGCACTGCGTGCAGAAGGAAATGTAAGAGCCGATTTATCGTTCTCCTACCGCCCGCAAGCAAACTTTATATATCATCTTTCTAATATTTCTTTTCGATTTATTTGTTTCTTTTAAATGTTCTTCTTATCTTTGCAGCCGTATTGTCAGAAGATAACAAGTGAGACAAGCAAAGAAACATATTCATAACGCACAGCTTTACACCTTATATAATATAGGTGTAGATGCTACGGTTACTGGTTGTGGTTCTTTGCAAAAGAAAATAGAGAAAAAGTTACGTAAATATTTGGTAGTTCCAAATATTTACGTACTCTCTCTCTCGATAGGCCAGGCGTAACCACGTTTTTTAATTATTTTGTACGCGCGCGTGAAGCGTGGCGTGCCACCCATAGTGAACAAAGGACTCACAGGAGTTTTCTTTGTTCTTCTTTGTATTCCATAGTTTGCCATGCGCAAAGCGACATAAGCCCAGTTTTATCTCACAAAAACATAATAAACATCTATGGGGTTAACCTCGCTGTATAACCTTAACTCCTTTCAAATATATTTTAATTACGTAAAATGAATGAAATTATGAACAAAGAAACAAAGAAGGGCTATCTACAGCCCAGCATCTCGGTACTCGGTATCGACGCAGAAAGCCACTTGTTAGCAGGAAGTCCTGCAGTACAACCAGGCGGTGGCGGTGGAGGAACTATCCAAGTAATCGACCCTACAGAAGATAACGAAGACAATGAACTGGAGGGCTAAGCCGGCTAAGTAGCTTAAAAAGACAAACAAAACAGTAACTAACAAAAAAAGAAAAGGAAAACAACATGAAGAAAAGTATTTTCCATTATGCGCTGTCTGCACTCCTTGTGGGTGGCATTGCGCTGTCGGCAGCATCGTGCGCCGACGATGATATCAACCCCAGCGGCGGCACCGACGGCGATGCCCTGGTGCGCTTCAGCATTAACGACGTGCAGGAACAAGCCGTAAGCCGTGGACTCGAAATGACACGCGGAGCCATTGCCACAGGTCTCTCCAATGCCGACCTTGCTGGCGGCCGTCTCGAGGCGCACAACAATGCCGGCCTTGACGTCTGCCTCATCGAAACCACCGTCGAGGGCGTAAACCCCATTAAGGCCGACGCCCGCACCCGTGCCGACATTATAAAGACTGCCACCCTTGGCGACTTCTCGTCTACGGGTATTCGCGGCACAAGTGCAACCAGTATTCTCACCACTCCCGAATGGTTCCACGCACAGAAGACCAAGAAGAACGGCGAACTCTACAGCCCTATCCGCTGGGCGTTCTCTCAACCTTATGCCCGCTTCTTTGCCGTATATCCGAATACAGAGAGCTATTCCAAGATGACTATCGGTAACACCGAAACATCAGGCAGCCCCAGCGTAGACTTCGAGGTAGACCCCGACGTGAAGAACCAAAAGGACTTTATGACGGCCTGCACAGGCGACGTGCACTACGCTACACAAGGCGTTCACCCTACAACGAACCTCGACTTCCGCCACGCCCTCACGGGTATCCGCTTTGCCGTAGGCCAGAACCTTTCGTGGAATAAGATAATCGACAAGGTCGAGATACAGAATGCCGTAATGAAGAGCAAGTACACCCTTTCTAAAGACTTCAACGGCACAGGCGCAGCCTGGGATCACTCTGCCGACACTCGTGGTACGGCGACCCTCTCGGGTGTAAGCGTAAGCACCAGCAAAAGTCCTAACACAACCATTATGGGCAACGCAGGCGACAATTTCACATTCTACATGATACCACAGGTGCTCACTGGCAAGAACGTAAAGGTGAATGTTCACTGCACCGATGGTACTGTAATCGACGTTGTATTGAAAGGCGAATGGAAGGCAGCCACAACACGCACTTATAAACTTAGCCAAACGAACTCCAACTGGAACTACGTGCTTACTGCAACCGACCCAAGCCGTGCAGCCAACTACGATGAAACCACATCGCAGGCTTACACCATCACAAGTTATCGAGAGAACAGTGGCACACGTCAGGCTGTGCCTTGGAAGGTTATC
>OGXX01004835.1_pt1 | contig 10129 bp, 6 predicted proteins | sample 1576301 | NCBI WGS metagenome assembly OGXX01 (sample SAMEA3541469, study PRJEB24748) | human gut metagenome | biome: human gut; feature: human-associated habitat; material: faeces | place: China | collected 2012 | reverse complement strand
AATCCATGGAAGGATATGAATTTCAAGACTGCTGAAGCAACACTGCACAATGGGCCTTGCGCTCAGAGGAAATTGATATGGCACTGAGCTGTTCCCATCAGGCTGCTCATCTGGTGGAAGAGGATGACCGCTTTGTCATCTATGCGCCGGCGATTATGAATGCAGAAGTTGTCGCCTATCAGGGCGACATCCAGCAGATTAAAACGCTGGGGGTTGGACAGCAGCGCCTGTATCTGCAGAACCTTGCAAAAGAAGCTTATCCACAGATTGAAACGGTGGAGGAAATTAAGCCCAATATGCTGCCATATACCTTGTCGACTGGAGAGATTGACGCAGCGGTGATGGATGTGACCAAAGCGACACTGGTTCCTGAGTTTTCTTTTGCTCCGCTGTCCGATCATGATTATATCTCCTATGTGCTGATTGTCCGGGAAGATCTGATCGGGACAGAAAAATTTGACCAATTTATTGAAAGCTATAACAGGTCGGTGGAGCAGCTGAAAGATGGCCAAAAACTACAGCAGGATCTGGGAATGGACGCACAGTTTTGGAAACAGGTAAAGTTTTTGACGATGGATTCGTATGAATAATAGAGGGGAAGAAAACGAAATGTCAATTTCAGTACAGAATATTACCAAAAGTTTTAAGGACAGGCGCAATGCAAAGGAAAGAAAACTGATCCTGAAGGATATTTCCTTTGACGTTTCGGAAGGGGAGTTTGTATCCCTTCTGGGTCCTTCCGGCTGCGGAAAAACCACAACACTGACCATTATCGCTGGGTTCCAGTCTCCGGATGAAGGAAAGATCGTAGTCAATGGCAAGGAAGTTTCTAAGCCAGGTCCGGACCGTGCATTTATGTTCCAGAACTATGCCCTGTTTCCATGGCTCAAGGTCGGGGAAAATATCATGTACCCGATGAAAAAACAGAAAGTTCCGAAAGAACAGCGCCAGCAGCGCCTGAAAGAACTTCTGGATATGGCACAGCTGAGCGAATACGAGAACTACTATATTCATGAGCTTTCCGGTGGTATGAAGCAGAGGGTTGCACTGCTGCGTGCGATGGCATGTGACCCGAAGGTACTGCTGATGGATGAGCCGCTTGGTGCGGTTGACTTTCAGATGAGACAGCTGCTCCAGATGCAGCTGGAACAGATGCTGATGCAGAAAAAGACCACAGCACTGATGGTAACCCACGACGTGGATGAAGCTGTTTATTTGAGTGACCGTGTTATTGTTATGTCCCGTGACTATGGAAGAATCCTGACCGATCTTCGTATCGATCTTCCTCGTCCGCGTGACCGTACCCATGTTATGTACCACAACTATGTGGATCAGCTGACCAACGTACTGAAATCTGCCCTCAACGGCGATGTCAAGAACGACGAAGATAAGGATCTGCTGGAATTCATCCAGAAATCTGAACTGGAAAAGAATCGTCTGCACAACGCTTTGTTTGGGGATGCAGATAAAAAATAAAAAGGAGACAGAGTAAAATGAAAGTCGCTTATATTTTTATGTCTGATCATGCAAGAGAAATTTTGGAGAATATGATTCTTCCACAGATGGAAGCAGGTGTTCACGGCGCAGATGTTGTGGGCATGGTATTCTTCTTTGACAACGCATATATGCTGCACAAAGACAGTGAGATCGGCAAACGTCTGGCAGCTCTTTCTGAAAAGAATGGTATGATGCTGGTTGGCTGCGATTATTGCTGCCAGCAGCGCGGCATTGCAAACGACCTTGTTTTCCCTGCAGGTGTGGGATGCTTCCCAACCATCTATCCTGCTCTGGAAGGCGCAAAACCAGATCAGGTTATTACTCTGTAACAGGATAACGTGAAAAGAGGTATGGTACCCAAGGTACCATACCTCTTTTTTGCCCTTTTAGGGAATTATTTTGTTTGGGAAAAGAAGTAACATAATTTTATTATTTCTTCTTGCGATTGAGAGCGACTACGCCACCGAGGGAGAGTGCTGCTGCTGCCATTGCTGCAACAGGGAAAGCATCGCCAGTATTCGGGTTATCTTTCAGTGGAACCTCCTCATCATCGATGGTGACGGTATCTTCCGGCAGATCAGCCATTGGGACATCTTCATCCTCGATTGTGGTGGTTGGAACCGGTGTTTCGTTGATGATGGTTGGGGTATCATCATCTTCATCACCGCCAGTACCCGGACGTGGGGTTGGATCTGGATCTGGGTCTGGGGTTGGAGTTGGGTCTTCAGGGTCAACTGGTGGAGTTGGCTGTTCCAGTTCAATAATGTTGTAATAGGTAAATTCATAATTCTGGTAACTATTTCCCATACCAGGACCATCGATGCCATATCCAGACCAGATTTCAAGAGTATCACCTGTATTAAATCCATTTGCAGTCAGGTCAGAGAAGTACTGGTTTGTTTCCTGGTAAAGATCGGTGCCAGATAAATAATCTCCAACACCATGAGCACGAGAAAATTCTAAATCGCCGGAAGGATTAGGATTCAAATATTCAGCATTTTCTTCACCATATACAACACTGAATAGACCACAGTAAAAACTGTTGTAGCTGACAGCAGCAATTTCTGGCTCTGGCCATTTGATTTGAACGCTTAGATTGTTTCCAGAAGATTTAACCGATACAAAAGAGTTGATCCAAGGATACTTTGCAATATATTCTGAAAGTTCCTCTTCGGTCATAGTCCAAATACCGTTGTTAGTAACCAAGTTTCCATCCAGCCAGTCAGGATGGTCTGCAAAGAGATCGGTTAAACTTTCGTAATTAACATTTCTCTTTTCATTATAATAATTCAACATGTAGTCGGTGATAGCACTTTCACCAGTGTAACCTTTGTCAGCAAGATAATCATAAATCTGACACATCATTTCAAAAGTAACGTCACCACTGCCCTTAACACCAAAAACATCCTTATAAAAATAGTAAGGAATCATGGCACCTGTAAATTGAATTGGAAGGAGCTGTCCATCGTAGGTAAGAACAGGAAGCAGGGAACCATCTGCTGTATTACCGAATTCACTAGTGTCTTCAGGAGCAAGCACGAAGCTGTTGTCTTTATAATAATAGGTGTTTCCAGATTCGTTTTTCAAAAGAATTTTGAACTTAAAGTGATCGCCTGGCACTTGAGATTCATTTTCCCATAGCGATAAAGCACATTGGGAAAGATCGATTACAATGTTAGAGCCAGCACCTTCATGAATGGTGTAATTGAAAACGAAAACGCCATCAACTTCTTCATAGCCATCATAGGTGACAGAATCTGACTGACGCTTGCTGTAATCTACAGTGGATGTCTCAGAAGGATAGTTAACCTCCGGCTGTTTTACTTCTGCCGGCAAAGTGTTAACTGCCTGCATGATATAAGCAATATTTGCTTCCATATCGGTGAGCAAGCTATAGTTTGTTACCTGTGCTTTTTCTTCCTCAGTAGCAAGTGCATCGTATGCCTGTCTTGCAGCAAGCTGTGCGTTGGAGAAACCTTCGCTCAGGTATTTTGCTTTGGCATCTTCAAATACTTTACGTGCATCAGAGAGTTTAGCAGCTTCTTCGTCTGTCAGAGCTGGCTGATTTTCATCCTGCTCATGAGCTGCTTCTTTGTCAATGAGGGCTTTGAGCTCTGCATTGTTTGCAGGGTCGAGGTCCTTGAGCATGGTAATGTGTGTTTTAGTGACAGTTGTTCCATCGGTTGCAGTAATAGTTTCTGTTGTGTAGTCGATCTGTTCAACCGCAGCATCGATTTTCTCGATGACATTCTGTACTGCTTCAGAAGGTGCAGTTTCCTGCTCGCCGGATTCCAGCGCAGTAAGTTTGTCCAGAACGGCAGTATCAAAGGCAGCTTTCTGTTCCTCAGACAGTGCATCATATGCAGCGCGGGCAGAAGCAACCAGAGCTTTCAAATCTTCGTAGTTGGTTTCTTCATTGAGATCTTCTACTGCAGGCAGAGCATTGATAGCATCAACAACAGATTTGATATCTGTATCTTCACCAGCACCATTATCGGTGTCACCATCATTGGTGTTGCCACCATCCGGTTTTACATAAAGAGGGCAGTCTTCCTTATGAGCCTCGCCTTCTTTAGCATCGCAGGTGCACTGAGCAGCATCATCTTCGGTGTTGCCGCCATCAGTGTTACCGCCATCTGGTTTTACATAAAGAGGACAGCCTTCCTTATGAGCCTCGCCATCAGTAGCTCCACAGTTACACTGAGCATCATCATCTTTAGTCGATTGATCGGTTCCGTTGTTGTCTACCTCGTTCATCTGTACAGATGAAGATTCGGACATGTCCGAATGATCTCCGCCATCAGCAAAGGAGGTTACAACACCCTGAGAACTAATCAGCATCGTAACTGCAACGACCATCGCAGTCACGGAACGCATGAACTTGTTCTTAATTTCTATTTCTCCTTTTTTATACTGGTATGAAATTATAAAAAATATAATTTCAAATCAAGAGTATCACATAAAGTAGTAAAAGTAAAGAAAAGTTCATAAAATTTATAAATAAATCGTAAACAACAAAATAAATTGTATATTTTGCATTAAATAAAACCAGATAAAACAGGGAAGTATTTTTTTCAGTTGTCAATCAAAAGCAAAATGTGTTATGATAAAGATAATTGTAGCTGGGGCAAGCCCCACAGACATCAGAATGAGGAGGCTATTATGGCAGCAAAGAAAAATCAAGGATATGGAAATGAAAGCATTTCCTCACTCAAAGGTGCGGACCGTGTCAGAAAGCGTCCGGGTGTCATCTTCGGTTCTGACGGACTGGAGGGATGCGAACATTCTGTTTTTGAAATCCTTTCCAACTCAATCGATGAAGCCAGAGAAGGGTTTGGAAACAAAATTATCCTGACCTGTTATCGGGACCACTCGGTCGAGGTGCAGGATTTTGGACGAGGAATTCCGGTTGACTACAACCCAAAGGAAGAGCGGTACAACTGGGAATTGGTTTTCTGCGAATTGTACGCAGGCGGAAAGTACAACACCAACAACGGGGAAAGCTATGGGATTTCACTGGGACTCAACGGACTGGGTTCCTGTGCGACACAGTATTCCTCTGAGTATTTTGATGCGGAAATTTATCGGGACGGATATTGCTACAATCTCCATTTTGAAAAGGGAGAGAACATCGGCGGGCTGAAAAAGCAGCCAACCAACAAAAAACAGACCGGAAGCCGCCAGCGTTGGAAGCCGGACTTGGAGGTCTTTACCGACATCGACATCCCAGCCGATTATTTTCGGGATGTCCTCAAAAAGCAGGCGGTGGTCAATCAAGGGTTGACCTTCCTGCTGCGGATGGAACAGGAGGACGGCAGCTTTGCAGAGGAAACTTTCTGCTATGAAAACGGTTTGACCGACTATGTAGGAGAAATCGTCGGAGATGCCTCCTTGACCAACATCCAGTATTGGGAAACCGAGCAGCGCGGACGCGACCGTGCGGACAAGGATGAGTATAAGGTCAAGCTGTCGGTGGCGTTCTGCTTCTCCAATCGGGTCAAGTTCCTGGAATACTACCACAACTCCTCCCATCTGGAGTACGGCGGTTCGCCAGAGAAGGCGGTCAAACAGGCGTTTGTTTCAAAGATAGACGGCTATCTCAAGCAAAACGGCAAGTACCTCAAGAATGAAAGCAAGATTACCTTTCAGGATGTGGAGGACTGTCTGGTACTGGTTTCTTCTTCCTTCTCCACCCAGACTTCCTATGAAAACCAGACAAAAAAAGCAATTACCAATAAATTTATCTATGAGGCGATGAATGATTTCCTCAAACGGCAGATGGAGGTCTACTTCATTGAAAATCCCGACGAGGCAATCAAGATTGCCGAACAGGTGCTAATCAACAAGCGCAGCCGCGAGAATGCAGAAAAAACCCGACTGAATCTGAAAAAGAAGCTGGCAGGCTCCATCGACCTTGCCAATCGGGTGGAAAAATTTGTAGACTGCCGCTCGAAGGATGTAAACGAGCGGGAAATCTACATCGTGGAGGGTGACTCGGCGTTGGGCGCCTGCAAACTGGGACGTGACGCTCAGTTTCAAGCCATCATCCCGGTGCGCGGAAAGATTCTGAATTGCCTGAAGGCGGATTTTGATAAAATCTTTAAAAACGACATCATCACCGACATCATCAAGGTGCTTGGCTGCGGCGTGGAGGTCGACTCCAAAGCGAACAAGGAGCTTTCCACCTTCCACCTGGACGGCTTGCGCTGGAACAAGGTGGTCATCTGCACCGATGCCGATGTTGACGGCTTCCAGATTCGCACCCTGATTTTGACCATGCTCTACCGCCTGACACCGACCTTGATTGAAAAAGGCTATGTTTACATTGCAGAATCCCCTCTGTTTGAGATTCGCTGCAAGGATGAAACCTACTTTGCCTATTCGGATGCGGAAAAAGTGGAAATTTTGCAGAAGCTGGGCAATAAAAAGGTCGACGTCCAGCGCTCCAAAGGATTGGGTGAAAACGAGCCGGATATGATGTGGCTGACCACCATGAATCCAAAGACACGACGGCTGATCAAGGTTTCCCCGGAGGATGCCGCTGCCACCGAGCAGATGTTTGCACTGCTGCTGGGCGACAATCTGGACGGAAGAAAGAGCTATATTGCCGAAAACGGTCACCGTTATCTGGATGACCTGGATATTTCCTGATATTTCCTGGGAAATCGCATGAAATTCCCCGCTTGCTGCTATACAATATTTCCTGGGAAAAATATTTTCTGAGGAAATACTTCCTGCAAAACAGGGAAATGATTTTAGAAAAAATTCCTGGGAAATAGAGCGGATGTTCCAGAATGGAAATAATTTCCCGGGAAAAGATTTGCACAAACCGAATCACACAAAGGGCGGACTTCGTCCGCAAAGGATATAATCATGGCAAGAAAAAAGAACACAGCGTCCTCGGTGCATAAAAACGACCCAAAGGCGTACATCGAGCACGCGGGCGAGGTGGTCGATCAGAAGATCACCGATACGCTGGAAAAAAACTATATGCCCTACGCGATGAGTGTCATCGTATCCAGGGCGATCCCCGAAATAGACGGCTTCAAGCCCTCCCATCGCAAGCTGCTGTACACCATGTATAAGATGGGACTGCTGACCGGCGCACGGACCAAATCTGCCAACGTGGTCGGCTCCACCATGAAGCTGAATCCACATGGTGATATGGCAATCTATGAAACGATGGTGCGACTGGCGCGCGGAAACGAAGCGCTGCTGCACCCGTATGTCGATTCCAAGGGAAACTTCGGTAAAGCATACTCTCGCGATATGGCGTTTGCTGCCTCCCGTTACACCGAGGTCAAGCTTGACCCTATCTGTCAGGAGCTGTTTCGGGACATCGACAAGGACACCGTCGATTTTGTGGACAACTACGATAACAAGCTCAAGGAACCGACCCTGCTGCCGGTGACCTTCCCGACTATTCTGGTCAATGCCAACACCGGCATCGCGGTGGGAATGGCAAGCTCTATCTGCCCGTTCAACCTCGAGGAGGTGTGCAATACCACCATCGAGCTGATTAAAAACCCCAACCACGACCTTTCGCTGACACTGACGGCACCGGACTTCCCGGGCGGCGGACAGATTATCTATAATCCGGCGGAGATGGATAAAATTTACCGCACCGGTCGCGGCTCCTTCAAGGTTCGAGCCCGCTGGAATTATGATAAGAGCTGCAACTGCATCGAGATTACACAGATTCCGCCAACTACTACCACCGAAGCCATCATCGACAAGGTGGTGGATTTGATCAAATCTAACAAGCTGCGGGAAATTTCGGATATGCGAGATGAAACCGACCTGTCGGGCTTAAAGCTGGCAATCGACCTAAAGCGCGGTGTCGACCCGGATCTGCTGATGCAGAAGCTCTACCGCTTCACACCGCTCGAGGACAGCTTTTCCTGCAATTTTAACGTCTTGATTGGCGGCACACCGCGCGTGCTGGGCATCCGTGCGCTGCTGCAGGAATGGATCGCCTTCCGTCAGCTGTGCATCAAGCGCAGAGTCTACTTCGACCTGACTAAAAAGCAGGAAAAACAGCATCTGCTGGAGGGCTTGCAGAAGATTCTGCTGGACATCGACAAAGCAATCGAAATCATCCGGCAGACCGAATCGGAGGAGGATGTTGTCCCCAACCTGATGATTGCATTTGGTATCGACCAGGTGCAGGCGGAGTATGTGGCGGAGATCAAGCTGCGCAACATCAACAAGGAGTACATCCTCAAGCGCACCGAGGAGGTCGACCAGCTGGCGCAGGAGATTGCTGAAATGCAGAAGGTGCTGGACGATCCAAAGCGCATCGACCGCATCATCATCAGCGAGCTGAAAAATGTCATCAAAAACTATGCACAGCCACGCCGCAGTTTGCTGCTGATGCACGAGGAGATCAAAACCTTCACCGAAGAGGAAACGGTGGAAAACTATCCGGTCAACCTCTTCTTTACGCGCGAGGGGTACTTTAAAAAGATTACGCCGCAGTCCTACCGAATGTCCAGCGAGCAGTATCTCAAGGAAGGCGACCAGGTGGTGCAGCATGTTGAGGGCGGCAATGCCGACAATCTGCTTTTCTTCACCGACCGTGGTCAGGTATATAAGGCAAAAGCCTGCGACTTTGAGGACACCAAGGCGAGCGTGCTGGGCGATTTCGTTCCGGCAAAGCTGGGCATGGACGAGGGCGAAAGTGCCATCGCGATGGCAGTGACCGCCGATTATCAGGGATATATGCTCTTCTGCTTTGAAAACGGCAAGGTGGCAAAGGTCAACCTGAACGCTTATGAAACCAAGACCAACCGAAAGAAGCTGCTCAAGGCATACAGCACAAGGGAAAAACTGACCGCAGCGCTGTGTCTGCATGAGGATGGACAGATTTTGCTGACTGCCTCCAACGGACGTCTGTTGCTGCTGCCGACCGCCCTGCTGCCTGCCAAAGCGACCAAGGACCAGCAGGGACTTCAGGTGATGAAGCTGACCAAAGGTTCGGTCGTCAGTGCAGCCGAGATTTATCAGCCGGACACTCTGGAGGGAGAGCACCGCTATCTGGCAAAGGCTCTGCCATCCCGCGGAGAATTCCTTAAAGATAACCTTCCGGGATAGATTGGTTTGTAATCGCTTTTCATCCATTACAAAAAACAGGACCGCCCCTTTTATAAAAGGGTCGGTCCTGTTTTTTTGTGGAGAAAATTACAGCACACCCTGCGCCATCATCGCATCGGCAACCTTTAAAAAGCCTGCAATGTTTGCGCCGGCGAGCAGATTGCCTTCCATGCCGTATTCCTTGGCGGCGTTGTTGATATTGTGGAAGATGTTCACCATGATGCCCTGAAGCTTGGCGTCCACTTCCTCAAAGGTCCAGGAGTAGCGCATGGAGTTCTGGCTCATCTCCAGCGCGCTGACTGCCACGCCGCCGGCGTTGGCTGCCTTGGCCGGAGCGAACAGCAGACCGGCCTTCTGGAAGATGGCAATGGCCTCGGGAGTAGAGGGCATATTGGCGCCCTCGGCTACCGCCATGGCGCCGCCCTTGACGATCTCCTCCGCCTCAGCGGCGGTGATCTCATTCTGAGTGGCGCAGGGCAAGGCGATGTCGCAGGGGATGGTCCAGATGCCGCGGAAGCCCTCGGTATAGGTGCTGCCGGGGACCTGAGCGGCGTATTCCTTGATGCGGCCCCGCTTCACCAGCTTGATGTCCTTGATGATATCCAGCTTGATGCCGTCGGGATCGTGGATATAGCCGTTGGAGTCGCTCATGGCCACCACCTTGGCGCCAAGGGCGGTGGCCTTCTCACAAGCGAAGATAGCCACGTTGCCGCTGCCGGAAATTACCACGGTCTTGCCGGAAAAGCTGTCATTTTTCAGGGTCTTGAGCATTTCGGCGGTGAGGTAGCACAGACCATAGCCGGTGGCCTCGGTCCGGGTGAGAGAACCGCCGAAGGTCAGGCCCTTGCCGGTGAGCACAGCGGCCTCGCTGGCGTTTTTCAGCCGCTTGTACTGGCCGAAGAGATAGCCGACCTCCCGTGCACCCACGCCGATATCACCGGCGGGCACATCGGTAAACTGGCCAATGTGACGGTACAGCTCCGACATAAAGCTCTGGCAGAAGCGCATGACCTCGGCGTCAGACTTGCCGTGGGGGTCA
>OGXX01004833.1_pt1 | contig 10131 bp, 11 predicted proteins | sample 1576301 | NCBI WGS metagenome assembly OGXX01 (sample SAMEA3541469, study PRJEB24748) | human gut metagenome | biome: human gut; feature: human-associated habitat; material: faeces | place: China | collected 2012 | reverse complement strand
CATTTTATTTTAAGTATAATATACATTATATATAAATTTAATAAAATTATTATAGAAAAAAAGGAGTAAATATGTTCGATGTTTATAAATTTTTTGATATGGTTTTAAGTCAAAATGATTTGGAGATTAAAAAATTTTTTAATGAAGATGCTTATATCGATTGGCATAATACTAATGAAAGATTTACTGTTGATGAGTTTATTGAAGTTAATTGCACTTATCCTGATAAATGGGGTGGAGAAGTTGAAAGAGTTGAACAAATCGGAAATTTAATTATTGCAGTTGCAAAGGTGGTAAATATTATTGATAATTCTTCGTTTTATGTAAATTCTTTTATACTACTAGAAAATGGGAAAATTTCAAAACTTGATGAATATTGGGGAGATAATGGGAAAATTCCTCAATGGAGAATTATTAAAAATATAGGAGTTAAAATAAAGTAATGAATTTATTTTGCAAAAATAAAAATTTATCTGATTATTTTAAATTAATTTTTTTAGGTATTATGTTTATATTTGGGCTTATTTTTAAAGCCTCTACGGGAAATTATATTTTACTTATTGTTTTATTATTAATTGAATATGCTTTTAAGATAGGATTTAATTATATTAATTCTATAAGTTATACTATTTCAAATAAATTTTATAAGAATATTTTAAAGATGTTGAATATTATAAATTTTGAATTTGATTTCTTATTTGTATATTTGTTTTTTGATTCTATTATTAAATTTAATATAAAGTATCTTGTTGGAATTATCTTTAGTATTTTAGTTATGAGTATAATTTTCTTTTCTTTTTTTGTCTCTTTAAATTTAAAATATGAAATTCTTACTTTTAGAATGGCTAATGAGTTAGATAGAGAAAGTATTTTAAATATATATCTTGAAGGAGCAAATGCTTTAAAAGAAGATGGAGTTGATCAATGGCAAGGTCAATATGTTCCAAGTTTTAAAGATGTTGATGAGCATTTAGGAGTTGATCTATATGTTTTAGAATATCATAAAAGGATAGTTTCCACAGCTTGTTTGGTTGAAGGAATAGATGAAGATTATGAGAATATAAATGGAAAATGGAATACTTCACTTCCTTATATTAGTATTCATAAGGTAGCGACTTCAAATGAACATAAAAAGCAAAGTTTTGGGAGAAAAATGATGAGCTATATTGAAAATTTTGCAAAAAGGAAGAGAATGGATTTAAGAATTGATACACATAAGGACAATAAAAAGATGAGAAATTTCATTATCTCCTGTGGTTATAAATATACCGGAGAAGTAATTTTGCAAGGAGAACTTGAAAGACTTGCCTATGATAAAAAAGTCTTGTAAGTTTAAAATATAAAAAATTGTAAAAAGTATTATATGTTCAATAAAACATTTCACGTCATAACATTGTGTAGAAAAAACACTTAATACGTCATCTCTACTTAGGTTTGCTTGTTTACAAGTGATAATAGATCTGACGGAGTCATTGTAGCATTTGATATAATGACTCTGGAGATTTTATAAAGTTCTGTAATTGTTAATATTATTTTTAAAGACTATTTTACTTAAAGTAAAAATAAGAAAAGTCAGTATTATGATTTATCTACGATACATTCACTTTTGCTAAAGCAAAAGTATGAGATTTCTCCGATCCGTTTCACTACGGTCGAAATGACGTATAAGGGGGAATCTTTATTTGATGGTTAGACGTTAAGTGTAAATTATTATTAAATTAATAAAGGTAATAAAACATTTCACGTCATAGTACTTAGCATAAAAATTCTCTCAACATGTCATCTTGGACGAAGTGTAACGGAGAGAATCTAAGTCTAACTTAGAATTATTTGGTTGCAAATAGTAGTAAGTCCTGTAAAGGACTTATATAAAAGCGACACTATCCTATATGAAAAAAGGTTAGAGTTTTTAAGTTCTCTAACCTTTTTGTTATATACTAATGTGTTGCTCCGCCTTCAACTTTGATATCTTCTTTGTTTTCAACGATAGCTTCGATTGCATATTCTAATCCTTTTGCAATCATTTCTAAAGGCATTGATGGCATATTTCTCTTATCCACAACTTGTTCCGGTAAAAATGGAATATGGATAAATCCTGTTCTCATATTCGGATATTTTGTACTTGCAAGATGTGCCATTCCATAGCAAACATGGTTACAAACAAATGTTCCAGCTGTATTTGAAACAGATGCAGGAATTTTGTTTTCAATCATTTTTTGAACCATAGCTTTGATAGGAATAGTAACAAGATAAGCATCTGGACCATCTTCAGCGATTTTTTCATCAATTGGCTGATTTCCTTCATTATCTTTAATTCTGAAGTCATCCATATTTATTCCGACTCTTTCAACAGTTATATCAGTTCTTCCACCTGCTTGTCCTACATTTATTACTACATCAGGTTTTTCAATTTCAATAACTTCTTCAAGCTTTTTAAGACTTTTTTTTGCAACTGTTGGAATTTCCAATTTAATTATTTTCGCGCCTTTAATTTCGTCCGGTAATAATTTTACAGATTCAATTGCGGGATTAATTTTTTCTCCTCCAAAAGGGTCAAATCCACTAACTAAAATTTTCATTTAATCATCTCCTAAAATGCTAATACTAACATAAGCACTATATGAACTAAAATCATTGCAAGAGCCATAGGTGCCTGTGTTTTTATAATCGTATATTTATCTTTAGTTTCTAGTATTGCGCCCGGAACAATATTGAAGTTTGCAGCCATAGGAGTTAATAGAGTACCACAATAACCGCAAGTCATTCCAAGTGCTCCTACTACTGCAGGATTTCCACCTTGTGCTATTACAAAAGGAATTCCTACACCGATTGTAATTACAGTAAATGCTGCAAATGCGTTGCCCATAATCATAGTGAAGATTACCATACCTAAGCAGTAAGCTACGACACCGGCAACTCTTCCACCATCACCAACGATACTTCCGGCAAAGTTTCCGATTAAGTTTCCTACACCTGCTGCAGTAAATACAATTCCAAGTGCTCCTAAAAGTTGAGGTAATAAACTTGAAGCTCCAACTTGCATTAAAAGTCTTGAAGTATCTTCTTTCATATCTTCAACCTTTGGTTTAGCAATTAACAAAGCAATTATAAATGCAATTACTGCTGAAACTCCTAAGACTTGTGCAGTTGAGAATCCGAAAATTATATCTTTACCTTTAGCATCAGTTCCGATTATGAAGTTAAATGATTTAAATTGTGACATTAAAAACGCAAGACCTGCCATTATTAATGCAGGAATAAAAATTTTCCAACCGATTTTATCTGCATTTTTTCTTCTCTCTTCATCTGTTGGAGGAGTAAATTCACCGATTTTAACTTGTTTTGTAAGAGTAAGAACTCCACAAACAACAAGCATTGCACCGACAATAATACCACCTTGATCAGGTAGATATTTAACTAAAAATCCTCCAAATGCAAATATAATTCCAACTAAAAACCAAAATAAAAACGTACCTATTCTCGCTTCTTTATTTTTTAAACCTCTAAAAGCTGTTAAAATTGAAATTAATCCACAAAGAATATATACAAATTCGTCAATAAAGAATGTATTACTACTTATCCATTTTAACATTTTTTTCACCAGCCTTTCTAAGTTTCATTTCAAACAAGAAACATTGAACAATTGACAAAATAATCATTGCCACACCTGCAAATAAAGAATAATAAGCTACTTGTGCTCCGGTTATTGTGTGGCCCTTATCTTTAAGAGTAGAAACTATAAGTAAAACACCTGAAGAAACCGGAAATATATTTTGTCCGAAAAAGTTACCGTAGTTTTCAACGGCACCTGCCAATCCCTTTAAATCTTCAAGTTTAGTTTCTGTAAGATCAACTGTTTTAGTAGCAGCACCTTCAGCCATAGGTAAAATTAAAGGTCTTACAAATTGGATATGTCCACCTAAACGCAAAGAAAATATCGCTGCAATCCAACGGATAAGTAAATATAACCAGATAACCAAACCTGCACTTGCTCCTTTGATTTTTCGTATTCCGTCGGCGGCTTTTTCTTTAAGACCATTTCTTTCCATAATGCCTATTACTGTAAGTGTAGTAAAAAACAAACTCATATATCTGTTTGTTACAAAGCCTTTACCTATAATATCCAAAATTTCAACAATACTTTTACCTCCGGCAAGACCTGTTGCAAAACCGGCGATTAAAACTACAGAAATTACATCAAGTTTTAACACAAAACCTACAACAATTATAACAATACCGATTAAAACTAAATAATTTTGCATATCTTCCTCCTACAATATATTTTAATTACTTATTTTTCAAAAAAGTTTTTAATACAATAATTAAATAACTTTTTTTGCGATATAAACATATAAGTAATTAAAAATAGTATAGCATAATTTTTAGGATTTTTAAAGAGTATTAAGTCATTATATGAATTCCATTAAAAAATATAATTAATTAATTTTTTTTATATAAATATAATAATTAGCAAAAAATAAATTTTTGAAATAGTGTATTTACAATAATTATATGGAAGTATATTTTTAATAATCTAAATTGATTAAGAAATATAATCTATATAGATATTTTTAGTGAAATTTATCTAAAATTTGACAATATTGTAATATTGATATATAATAGTAATAGGTTTATGCCCTATGATAAACCTATTTTAATTGCGAAGCAACAAGGTTCTCGGGCACCCACCCGATGCAAAGCATCGAGGAAGGGTGAGGTTCTTCTTTCATCAAAACAACAATATAACAATAATCAAAATGAAGTTTTGATATAATCATAATATGTTTATGCCTTGTGGTAAACATATTAGAAGATTGTTTCTGTTATGATAAATTTAATTAAAGAAAACAATCTTGAAATTTTATTTTCTTTTTAATATCTAATAAGTAAATAAAATTTTAATTTCATCATAATTACCTTAATTTAATTATCAAAAAGGAGTTATGATATAGTAATGATAGATTCACGACTTATGATAAACTTATTAGAAAATTGTTTTGTTATGATAAATTTAAGAAATATTATTTTTGAAATATTTAATATGTAAAAATTTTTTCACGAAGGAGGATTAAGATGATTTATTTTGATAATGCAGCGACTACAAAAAACAAACCTGCAGAAGTTATTGATGCAGTTGTAAATGCAATGAAAAACTTTGGTAACTCCTCTCGTGGAGTTCATGAAGAAAGCTTAAGTGCAGATAGGATTGTTTTTGAAACCAGAAAAAAAATAGCGAAGATGTTTAATGTTGGAAATTCTCGTCAGGTAGTTTTTACAAAAAATGCAACTGAAAGTTTAAATATTGCAATAAATGGATTATTTTCAGAAAATGATCATATAATCACTTCCGTAGCAGAACATAATTCTGTTTTAAGACCTATACATTATTTGAAAGAAAAGGGTGTTGAAGTAAGTTACATAGGAGTTTCTGAAAATGGAGTTATTAATTTTGATGAGATTCCACCTTTAATTAAAGCGAATACTAAAGCTATAGTTATAACTCATGCATCAAATGTTACAGGAAATATTACAGATTTAAAAAAGTATGGAGATTTTTGTAGAAATAATAATCTTCTTTTTGTTGTAGATGCATCTCAAACCGCAGGAGCTTTTAATATAGATATGAAAGAGATGAATATTGATGTACTTTGTTTTACGGGTCACAAATCAATGCTTGGACCTCAAGGAACAGGTGCATTATGTGTTAGAGAAGAAGTCTATATAAGACCTTTTATGGTTGGAGGAAGTGGAACTCACAGCTATGATGAGTTTCAACCTGATAAGATGCCGACTAGACTTGAAGCAGGGACTTTAAATTCGCATGGAATTGCAGGGCTTCACGCATCTATTGACTATATTTTAAGAAATAAAATGGAAAATTTAACTAATAAAGCTATGGAGCTTGCAAGGAAATTTTATGATGGAGTAACTAAATTTCCTGAAGTTAAGGTTTATGGAGATTTTGAAACAGACCTAAGAGCACCAATAGTTTCATTAAATATTTCAGATATGGATTCTTCTGAAGTTAGTAATATTTTATATGAAGAGTATAAAATTTCAACAAGACCCGGAGCTCATTGTGCACCACTTATACACAAGGCGCTTGGAACTGTTGAACAGGGTATGGTTAGATTTAGCTTTTCTCATTCAAATACTTTTGAAGAGGTAGAGCTTGCTATAAACGCAATTAAAAAAATTATCGACGATAGGAGGGAATAAAATGCGTTTTTTTAACACAAAAAAAGGATTGTTGACTATGGGAATTATCGCAGGTCTTGGCGCTGCTTTACTTGCATATTTAGGCAATCCGAAAAACATGGCTTTTTGTATAGCTTGTTTTATTAGAGATACTGCGGGAGCTATGAAGTTCCATAATGCAGAAGTGGTTCAATATTTTAGACCAGAAATTGTAGGTATTATTTTAGGTGCATTTTTAATTTCATTATTTACGAAAGAATATAGATCTACAGGTGGTTCATCACCTGTTATAAGATTTTTCTTAGGCGTAATAATGATGGTTTGTGCTCTTGTATTCTTAGGATGTCCTTTAAGAATGATTTTAAGAATGTCAGCAGGAGATATAAGTTCTTATGTAGGATTTGTAGGATTTGCAGCAGGTGTTGCAACAGGGGCATTCTTCTTAAGAAAAGGCTTCAGCTTGGGAAGAGCTTATCCTGTTAAAAAAGAAAATGGATATGTACTACCAATTGTTGTAGCAGGATTATTTGCTTTAGTTATTGCTGTTCCATCTCTTTATGCATTTAGCCAAAAAGGACCTGGAAGTATGCATGCAGTATGGTATGCAGCACTAGGAGTAGGACTTGTATTTGGTATAATTGCACAAAAAAGTAGAATGTGTTTTGCAGGTTCACTTAGAGATATAATTTTACTAAAAGATTTCAGATTATTTTCAGTAATAGGCGGAATTTTCATCGTTATGTTAATCTATAACATAGCAACAGAAAATTTCAAATTTGTTGCTTTTGGCCCTATAGCTCATGCTCAAACAATTTGGAACATATTATCTATGTATGCTGTTGGTTTCTGTGCAGTATTACTTGGTGGTTGTCCATTAAGACAATTAGTTCTTGCAGGAACAGGATCTTCAGATTCAGTTATTACTGTACTGGGAATGTTCGTAGGAGCTGCCTTTGCGCATAATTTCAAATTGGCAGCAGGTGCAGCAGCAGTTGAAAATGCAGCAAAAGGAATTAAGGCTGCAGCAGGTGGGCCTGGAATAAATGGACAAATATTTGTTATTATTTCAATAATTGCTTTGTTTATAGTAGCTTTTTACGGAGTGAAAAGAGAAAAAAATAAATAATATTTAAGGAGATAGTTATGAAAGAATTAGACGTTAGAGGATTATCTTGCCCGGAACCGGTTTTAATTTTACAAGATGCCCTTAGAGAAAATAAAAATGAAACATACAAAGTCTTAGCCAGTGAAGCTCATGTTGTAAAAAATATAACTCATTTTGCAAACAGTCAAGGCAAAAAAACTTCTGTAAAAGAAGTTGGATTGGATTTTGAAATTATTGTAGAATAATGAAAGAAACTAAACTGTATATAACATTCTATACTACTGCAGAGGCAATGGCAACTGAAAGTGTGTGCAGAGAAAATAACCTTTCTGGAAAACTTGTCCCTGTTCCTAGAGTTTTATCAGCAGGTTGTGGGATTGCATGGGAATGCAGTCCTATTTTAAAGCCAAGTCTATTAGAACTTTTAGAAAAAGAAGATATAGAATGGGAAGAATGTAAAGAAATTTAGATTTAAGGAGAATTTTATTGACTTTAAGAAATCTCCTAAGTAAATATTAGGTCGTCTTGAGTTTCAAGATGACCTTTTTGCTTAAAAAAATTAAATTGTTAATTTATTTAATACAAGTTAATACGCAGTTGACATTTTTGTTTAACTATTATATAATCATTAGTAGAGTATTTTTATTTTTTAGGAGGATTAAATGAAAGTATTTAAAAAAGTATTTTTAATGTTTTTTTCTTTATTAATTTTTCATTTAGGATTTAATAGTATACTTTTTGCTGAAAATATAAATGAAAATGAGAAAAAGTTAGTTTATGTGGAAAATATTTTTTATGATGAAAATGGAAAATTTGCAAATGGCTGGTATAACGACGGAAAAGAAATATACTTTTTTCAAAATGGAAAGAAATTTACAGGTTTTGCAAAGGATAAAGGAGAATCTAAATATTTTATAAACGGTAAGTATGGTAATGGAGTTTACAAAAATGTCCTTTATGAAAATGGAGTAAAATCAAAAGGAAGAGTTTATGTAGATGGAATTTTCTATGGAAATGATGCAAAGCCAGCAAATTGGTGGTATAACGATGGAACATCATGGTACTTTTTCCAAAATGGTAAAAAATTTACAGGAATAGCAGAAGATAAAAGTGGCTATAAATATTTCGTTAAAGGAAAATATGGTAGCGGAATTTACAAAGGCATCATTTATAAAGATGGAGTAAAGTCAGCAGGAAGAGTTTACGTTGGCGACTTATTCTATGGAGATGATGCAAAACCAGCGAACTGGTGGTATAATGATGGAACTGCTTGGTATTTCTTTAAAGACGGTAAAAAGTATACAGGAAAAGCAGTTGACGGAAACGGAGAAATGCAATTCGTAAAAGGAAAGTATGCAAATTGTTATATAGAAGGAATTTTTTACAAAGACGGTAAAATAGCTAATTGGTGGTATGATGACGGAACAGCATGGTATTTTTTCCAAGAAGGTAAAAAGCATACAGGAAAAGCCATTGACGGAAATGGTGAAATGCAATTTGTAAATGGGAAATATGCAAATACTTATATAGAAGGAATTTTTTATAGAGAAGGAAAAATTGCAGATTGGTGGTGTGATGACGGGACTGCGTGGTATTTTTTTCAAAATGGTAAAAAATTTACAGGATACGGAATTGATGCAAGTGGAATGAAATATTTTGTTGGTGGGAAATATGCCAATGGAATATACGATGAAAAACTCTATAAGAACGGTTTAAAGTCAGAAGGAAAAACTTATATAAACGGAATTTATTATGATGAAAATAAACTTCCTGCAAATGGTTGGTATGATGATGGATATGACTGGTTCTTCTTTAAAAATGGTAAAAAACATACAGGAAAAGCCATTGACGGCAATGGCGAAATGGATTTTGTAAATGGGAAATACAAAAATAATAGAAGATATTATATGGCTTCTGAAGAAGTTCAAATGAGAATTTTAAATGCTGCATATAATACAAGTTCTCCAGGTCGAAATTTATGTGCAAAATGGGTTTCAAAGGTTTATCAAAATGCCGGACTTGGATATTTAGGTGGAAATGCTAATGATATGTATAAAAAATATGCTTTTACTACAGAAATTGGCAAATTAAAAATAGGAATGATTGTGGCTGTTGAAAGTAGCAGTAGCGGAGGCAGAATGGGACGTATTTATGGGCATGTCGGAATTTATATCGGAGGCGGAAAAGTAATGGAAAGTATTGGATATAAGAGAATTGTCACTTTGGATTATTGGATTTCAACATATTGTCAACATCATCCTGTAGGCTTTGGATATCCACCATCTGTAGAGAAATAAAAATTACAAAAAATAAGGTTTAGGAACATAAGGTTCAGAAGATTGTTGTTTATCTTAAAAAATTTGAGTTTTCTAAGAAATATGAAAAGGCAGGGGTGTCTATCATAACATTTATTGAGTTTAAGTTTATCGTAAAGTTTGATTAAAGAAATATTATGATTTCTTCTAATGAGATTTTTAATTCAATAAATTTCAGTATCAGTATGAGAATTAGGATATTTAGATAAAGGTTTATTAGACTCATACTTAACAGAGTCAACAGTCTCGTCAAATCTCTTGTTCAAACACATGAAAAAGGCTTTATAAATTTTTATATCTTCTACAAACAAAGCTAATAGAATTACCATTTCTGTGGTTTTTAACGGCATGGTATTTTGTTTGAAGCAAATGAAAAATATGACGTTTAGTGTGCTTAATAATTTCTTATTTTGTTATATAATGGTGTTTATATTTGTTTAACTATTATATAATTATTTGTAGAGTATTTTTATTTTTTAGGAGGATTAAATGAAAGTATTTAAAAAAGTATTT
>OGXX01004831.1_pt1 | contig 10132 bp, 8 predicted proteins | sample 1576301 | NCBI WGS metagenome assembly OGXX01 (sample SAMEA3541469, study PRJEB24748) | human gut metagenome | biome: human gut; feature: human-associated habitat; material: faeces | place: China | collected 2012 | reverse complement strand
TGAAGCCCGCAGCAATAATCGACGAACGCAGAATGCGTATGCTGCTATCGGAGCAGCTGCTGTGCGGAGCGATGAAGGACAAGGTCTCCTCAGCTCGCGCGGATTTTGCGGCGCTGACCTCGGGGCTGTCCGCACTCGACCCGTTGGCAGTGCTTGCGCGCGGATATTCCGTAGTGTTCGCTCCGGACGGCAGAGTTATCAAGAGCGTTGAGGATGTCAGCGAGGGAGACGAATTTACACTGCGTACATCGGACGGCGAAATTGACGCAACGGTGCGCGCGGCAAGAAAGAAAAAACTGTCCCGCAGCGGGCAGGAGCGGAGGTAGCTATGGCAGGCACAGGCGCAAAAAAGCAGGATAAGGAGCTGTCCTTTGAGGCGGCAATGTCACGGCTCGAGGAGATAGTTCGTTCTCTTGAGAGCGGCACCGCGCCGCTTGACGAGTCGCTGACGATGTTCGAGGAGGGCGTTCATCTCGTCTCGCTCTGCAATTCGACACTTGATAAGGCGGAGCGCAAGATAAAAATGATAGAAAAGAAGAGCGGCGGAGAATATACCGAGAGAGACTTCGATGAGAATTGATGAAGCTTGAAGAGAATTGAAAGAGAAGAGAGAATTGAAGAAAATCGACGAATAGGCAAAAGTCGATGAAATGCGGTGTATTAAGAGCGGCGATATAACATTTATCGAGATAATTTGCTTATAAAAAGGAGAGCGGCGGCATTATGAACGAGAACAAGACGGTGCGTCCGGACGATATTCCGGCGCTTATACACGAGGCGAGCGAGCGGATCGACCGTGCGCTCGGAGAGTATTATACCTGTCCCGACGGCAGCCCCGCAGAGCTTTACGAGGCTATGCGTTACAGCCTGCTTGCGGGCGGAAAACGGATACGCCCGTTTCTTACGCTCGCATTCTGCCGGGCACACGTCGGCGATGAAGAGGCGGCTGTTCCTTTTGCATGTGCTATTGAGTCGCTGCACTCCTATTCGCTTATCCATGACGATATGCCGTGCCTCGACGGCGATACGGTCAGACGCGGCGCGCCGACAAACCATGTCCGCTACGGAGAGGGAACCGCGATGCTCGCCGGAGACGGCATGCAGGCAAAGGCATTTTCGATAGCTGCGGAAAACACCCATGTCGGGGCAGATGCGGCGCTGGATGCACTGCGAGCCCTTGCGCATGCGGCGGGTCCGGACGGCATGGTAGGCGGTCAGATGCTCGATCTCATCGGCGAGAGCAGACGGCTCAGCCGCGCCGAGCTGCTGCATATGAATACACTTAAGACCTGCCGCTTCATATCGGTCGCGTGCGAGCTCGGCTGTATTGCCGCCGGAGCGGACAAGGCTGCGCGCCGCCGCGCTGTTGAGTACGGCGAGGCGATAGGCCTGTGCTATCAGTTGACCGACGATCTGCTCGATGCCGATACCGAGAAGGCTGAAAAAACGACGTTTCTCTCATATTATACAGCTGACGAGGCGCGCGACTATGCTGCTCGTCTTACGGCAAAAGCGAAGGAAATGATAGCGCAGGACGACCGTGAGGGTACGCTCTCGGCGCTCGCCGATATGCTGCTGTCTCGCAAGGTGTAAAGATGCGCCTTGACAAGCTGATATTTGCGCGCGGTCTTGCGCCGAGCCGCAGCCGCGCGGCTGCGCTGATATCCGAGGGAGCTGTAACGGTCGACGGCAGACCGGCAAGCCGCCCGTCCGAGGATGTCGGAGACGACGCTGCGATAGAGATAGACAGCGAGGGACTGCACTATGTCGGACGAGGTGCATACAAGCTGCTCGGCGCGCTTGATGCATTCAAAGTCGACGCTCGCGGCGCTGTCGCAGCCGACATAGGCGCGTCGACCGGAGGCTTTACCCAGGTGCTGCTCGAGCGTGGTGCCTCGCGTGTTTACGCGGTGGATTCCGGCAGAGATCAGCTCGCTCCGCAGCTGCGTGCAGACCCGCGGGTCTGTGTTATGGAGGGCTGCAACGCACGCGGGCTTTCGCGCGGTGATATCGGTACTGTTGATATCGTTGTTATGGATGTGTCGTTTATCTCGCAGGCGCTGCTCTATCCCGCTGTCTGTGATATACTGCGCGAGGGCGGAGATTTTATTTCGCTGATAAAGCCGCAGTTTGAGGTCGGACGAGAGCATATAGGCGGAGGAGGCATAGTCCGTGACTGCAGGGCGCGTGAGGCGGCTGTGCTGGATAAAAATGCGGCCCGCATCACCGATGAGACGCTGCGCCCCTACTATCGCGCTTTTTTGAATGATGCTATGGCCGTTTCCCGCGCGTACCAGCGCGCGCGCCTTGGCCGCGACACCGCTGCCTATCAGGGGGTGCCCGGCGCATGGAGCCAGATTGCATTGCAGCGCCTGTTCCCCTTTGCGCGGCAGACGGCCTGCACCACTTGGGGCGAGGTCTTTGATGCTGTGCAGAGCGGAGATGCGCAATTCGGCGTACTTCCGTTTGAAAACTCCAATGCGGGCGATGTTTCCACCGTGCTGGATCTGCTGTACACCCACCCGGACATCATCATCTCCCGCATGTGTGATTTGCCCATCCGGCAGGATCTGCTGGCGGTGCCGGGTGCAACGCTGCAGACCATCCGCACGGTCGTCAGCCATCCGCAGGCGCTGGCCCAGAGCAGCGTTTTCGTGCAGCAGCACGGCTTTAAAACCGGCACATGGGGCAACACGGCCGATGCCGCCCGCCATGTGGCGGAGCTGAAGGACCCAACCGTTGCGGCCATCGCCAGCGCAGAGACTGCCGGCTTATATGGTCTGCAGATCCTCTGCGCAGGCATCAACGCCGATGGTGACAATACGACCCGGTTCATCGTGATCGAGCGCAGCCCGGAGCCGCCGGTCATGACCGGGCAGGGCCAGCGGCTGGCGCTGCTGTTTACGGCGCGTCACAAGCCCGGCCAGCTGGCCGCTGCGCTGGACCGGATCGGCGCAAGGGGCTTTAATATGGAGTGCATCAAGAGCCGTCCCCTGCCCCATGTTCCGTTTGAATATTATTTCTATGTACAGCTTGTCTGCCCGGTAGACAGCAGCGGCGCAGCATGTCAGGCGTTGCTGGACACGCTGACCTCTGTTTGCAGCACCCTGCGGCTGCTGGGTGCCTTCACCCTTGACGGTACGGAGAAATAAGCCATGAAAAAGGATGTGCGAAGCATGAAACTGACGATGCAGCTTAAAAGCCGCAGCTATGATATTATTTTGAAGGCCGGATGTCTGGCCAACCTCCACCAGTTCACGAATGTGCAGCACCGCAAGGTCTTTGTGCTGACGGATTCCGGCGTGCCCGCCGCGTATGCGCAGACGGTAGCGGCCCAATGCCCGGAGGCCACGGTCTATACCATCCCGCAGGGCGAGGGCAGCAAATGCCTCAAGGTCTATGGGCAGGTGCTGCAGGCCATGCTGGCGTTCGGCATGGACCGCAAGGATCTGCTGGTCGCCGTGGGCGGCGGCGTTGTGGGGGATCTGGGCGGTTTCTGCGCCGCAAGCTATATGCGCGGCATCGACTTTGTGAACTGTCCCACGACCGTGCTGGCGCAGGTGGATTCCTCCATCGGCGGCAAGACGGCGATTGATCTGGGCGAGACGAAGAATATCGTCGGCGCGTTCTGGCAGCCGAAGGTCGTGCTGGTGGATTTTGATACGCTGAAAACGCTGCCCCGCCGTCAGGTGGTCAACGGTCTGGCGGAGGCCCTGAAAACCGGCCTGATCGGGGACCCGCAGCTCTTTGCGCTGTTTGAGTGCGAGCATCCCGAGGAAAACATTGAGCAGATCGTCTACCGCAGCCTGAAATTCAAGAAAAAGATCGTGGAGCAGGACGAGCGCGAGGGCAGCGTGCGCGCCTGCCTGAACTTCGGCCACACCATCGGCCATGGCATCGAGGCGGTGCGCGGTGTGCGCGGCCGCCGCACGACCGGCCTGTACCACGGCGAGTGCGTGGCGCTGGGCATGCTGCCGATGATCGAGGACAATGCGCTGCTCAAGCGCACCCGCGCCATCTACCGCACGCTGGGCCTGCCCACCCGTGCCGGTGCCAACCGGGAAAAGGTGCTGGCCTACATGCAGCACGACAAAAAGGCCAGCGGCGATCATATCACGGTCATCAAGTGCCCCGGCCTTGGCTGCTGGCGCGCCGATAAGCTGCCGATGACCGAGCTGCCGGCACTTTTAGGCATGGAATGAATTTCTGTAGGGGCGGATGCTCGCATCGGCCCCTACCACAACGATAACGTAGGGGCGGGGTTCTACTCCGCCCGTGGAACTTTGCCCTGCCGCAGGCGGGCACGGGCGGAGCAGAGCCCCGCCCCTACTGAGATATTTAAGTGAACGACTATGAAAAACACCTTTGGAAATACCGTCAGCATGACGATTTTTGGCGAGAGCCATGGCCCGGCGGTCGGTGCGGTGCTGGATGGGCTGGCAGCGGGGCTGCCGGTGGATGAGGCTGCCATCGCGGCCGCCATGGACCGCCGCCGTGCCCGGGGCGATGGGCTTTCCACCGCCCGGACTGAGGCGGACGCCGTGGAGTTTCTCTCCGGCGTGTACAACGGACGCACGACCGGCACCGCAGTCACCCTGATGATCCGCAATCTGAACACCCGCAGCGGCGACTATGCCAAAACGGCCGACCTGCTGCGCCCCGGCCACGCCGACTACACGGCCTACGCCAAGTATGAGGGCTTTCAGGATGCCCGCGGCGGCGGGCATTTCTCCGGCCGCATCACGGCGGCCAGTGTGGCAGCGGGCACGATCTGCGAGACCGTGCTGAACAGTCTGGGCGTAAAGGTCTACACCCATATTGCCGAGTGTGCAGGCGTCAAGGACGCTCCGCTTTCGAGTGCGGCGGGCCTTGTGATGCCCGCGCCGCAGCCCGGGCATTTTGCCCTGCTGGACCCGGCAAAGGAGGAGCCGATGCAGGTTGCCATCCGCGCGGCGGGCAGCGAGGGTGACAGCGTGGGCGGTATTCTTGAGACGGTTGTGACCGGACTGCCCGCCGGTATCGGCGAGCCGTGGTTTGACAGTGTCGAGAGTGAGCTGGCCCACCTGATGTTTGCCATTCCCGCCTGTAAGGGCATTGAGTTCGGCGCGGGGTTCGGCTTTGCCGCCCTGCGCGGCAGTGAGGCCAACGACCCGTTCACGATGCGCGGCGGCGAGATCGCCACCGCTACCAACAAAAACGGCGGTGTGAACGGCGGCATCACCAACGGCATGCCCCTTGTGTTCCGCACCGTGCTCAAACCCACGCCGAGCATCTATAAAGAACAGCATACCGTTGATTATATCAGCAGGCAGGATGCGGAGCTGCAGATCAAGGGCCGCCATGACCCCTGCATTGTGCCCCGCGCCGCCGTGGTGCAGAACACCCTGACGGCCTTCGGCCTGCTGGATCTGCTGACCGTGCGCTACGGCACCCTTGCCCAGAAGCACGGCCTTCCCCAAGCGTAAAACAGGAGGTGAAAAACCATGCAGCAACCACTGTACGGACTCATCGGCGGCAAGCTGGGCCACAGCTACTCCAAGATCATTCATGAGCAGATCGCGGATTACACCTACGATCTGCTCCCCCTGCCCACCGAGGCAGAGGCCCGCGTGTTTATGGAAAAACGCGCGTTTACGGCGATCAATGTGACGATCCCCTATAAGCAGTTCGTCATCCCCTACTGCGATGTGGTGGACCCTAAGGCAAAGGCCATCGGCGCGGTGAATACCATCGTGAACCGGGACGGAAGGCTGTACGGCTACAACACTGACTATGCGGGCTTTTCCTATCTGGCCAAGGCCCACGGCGTGGATTTTGCGGACAAAACGGTGCTGATCCTCGGCACCGGCGGCACCCATTCCACGGTCGCGGCGGTCTGCCGGGACGGCGGTGCGCGGGAGATCCTGACGGCCAGCCGCACCGGCCGGGACGGCGCACTGCTCTACAGCGAGGCGATGCACCGCCGCGATGTGCAGGTCATCATCAACACAACGCCCTGCGGCATGTACCCCAATGTGGGCCAGTGCCTCATCGACCCCAAGGCGTTCCCCCGGCTGGAGGCCGTGCTGGATGTGGTGTACAACCCCTTCCGCACCGAGCTTTTGCTGCGGGCCGAGGACTGCGGCGTGACCGTTGCGGGCGGCTTTGAGATGCTGGTGGCGCAGGCTGTGTTTGCCGCCGAGCATTTTACTGGCAGCACGCTGGACACCGACACCCTGATCCCGACCATCAGCCGCCGCCTGCGCCACCAGCTGGCGAATGTCTCCCTCATCGGGATGCCGGGCTGCGGAAAATCCACGGTGGGTGCGGCGCTGGCCAAGCGGCTGGACAAGCGGTTTGTCGATCTGGATGCTGAGATCGAGCGCCGGACCGGGCATAATATCCCCGATATCTTTGCCGAGGAGGGCGAGGAGGCGTTCCGCCACTATGAGGCTGAGGTGCTGGCCGAGGTTGCCAAGGGCAACAGTCAGGTCATTGCCTGCGGCGGCGGGGTCGTCAAGAACCCGGCCAACAGCCGTGCCCTGCGCCAGAACGGCCCTGTGCTGTGGGTGCGCCGCCCGCTGAGCCGTCTGGCGACCCGCGGGCGTCCCCTCTCCAAGGGCGGGGAGGCCCTCAGGCAGATGGAGGCAGAGCGCACGCCGCTCTACACCGCCGCCGCCACGGCAGAGCTTGAAAATAACGCCACTCTGACCGAAGCCGTGGACAAAGCAGTAGAATTGTTTGAAGCGGATGAGACGCTGTAAAAGCCTTCCCCCGAGGGGGAAACCAAAGGTTTATTTTATAGAGAAAAAGTATATAAGAAAGAGGTTCACCCATGATTATTTCTACCAAAAAGGGGACGCCGCAGGTCGAGCTGGACCGCATCGTTGATAATTTTGAGAAGCAGGGCCTGTCGGTCACCATGATCCGCGGTACTGACTACAATGTCTTTGGCCTTGTCGGTGATACGACTAAAATCGCCGAGAAGGATGTGCTGGCCAACCCTTGGGTCGAGAATGTGACCCGTGTGTCTGCACCCTACAAGCGCGCAAACCGCCTGTTCCACCCTGCGGATACCGTGGTGGATGTCAACGGCGTCAAGATCGGCGGCAGTGCCCCCATCGCCGTTATGGCAGGCCCCTGCAGCATCGAGGGCGAGGCGCACACCATCGCAATGGCGCAGGCTGTCAAGGCGGGCGGCGCCAACTTCCTGCGCGGCGGCGCTTACAAGCCCCGCACCAGCCCATACTCCTTTCAGGGCCTTGGCACCGAGGGGATTCTCGACATGGTCAAGGCGCGCGAGCTGACCGGCCTGCCCATCGTCAGCGAGCTGATGGACGAGGCCCATATTGATGAGTTTGAGCAGTATGTCGATGTCGTGCAGATCGGCGCACGCAATATGCAGAACTTCCAGCTGCTGAAGGCGGTCGGCAAGATGCACAAGCCGGTCCTGCTCAAGCGCGGCCTTGCCAACACCATCGAGGAATGGATCATGTCTGCCGAGTACATCATGGCCGGCGGCAATGAGAATGTCATCCTCTGTGAGCGCGGCATCCGCACCTTTGAGCGCGCGACCCGCAACACGCTGGACCTGTCCGCCGTGCCGGTCATCAAGGAAAAGACCCACCTGCCCATCATTGTGGACCCCAGCCATGCCACGGGCGATTATAAGTATATCGAGAGCATGGCGCTGGCCGCTGTCGCCGCCGGTGCCGACGGCCTTGAGATCGAGGTCCACAACGACCCGCCCCACGCCTGGAGCGATGGCGCCCAGTGCCTGAAGCCGGATAAGTTTGCCGAGGTCATCGCCAAATGCCGCAAAGTTGCCGCTGCCATCGGCCGGGAGATGTAAATTGGACGCGAAGATTCATGTAAGCCGCCTTGGCGGCACGGCCACCGTGCCGCCGAGCAAAAGCGCGGCGCATCGTGCAGTGCTGTGCGCAGCCCTTGCGGATGGCACCAGCCATATTACGAATATTGAGTACAGCAAGGACATCCGCGCGACGCTGGGCGCAGCAGCCCAGCTGGGTGCAAAGATCACCGAGGAGCCGCACTCCCTGACCATCAAGGGCCACGGCACGGCGGGCGGCTTTGTCACGGTGACACGGCCGGTCTTTTGCAATGAGAGCGGCTCTACCCTGCGGTTTATGATCCCGCTGTTCAGCCTGACAGCCCAGAAGGTGCAGTTTACTGGCGCGGGGCGTTTGTTTGACCGCCCGCAGGCGGTGTACCAGATGCTGTTTGACCGGCAGGGCCTGCGCTTTGAGCAAAGCCCGGACGGCATCACGATCTTTGGACGGCTGCGCCCCGGCGGGTTTACCCTGCCCGGCGATGTGTCCAGCCAGTTTATCAGCGGCCTGCTGTTTGCCGCGCCGCTGATGGAGTCCGAGAGCAGCATCGAGGTGCTGGCCCCCTACGAAAGCCATTCCTATGTAGATCTGACGCTGGATGCCATGCAGCAGTTCGGCGTCAAGGTATCGGCCCGCGCGCGCAAAAACGGCAGCATGATGTACCGCGTGGCTGCGCCGCAGCGGTATGTGGCCAGTGATTTTGCCGTGGAGGGCGACTACAGTCAGGCGGCGTTTCTGGCGGTGCTGGGCTGTGTGATCGGCGGCATCACCATCACGGGGCTGAACCCCGACAGCCAGCAGGGTGATAAGGTCATTCTGGACATTCTCAAGCGCTGCGGCGGCAAGTTCAAGCCCGTGGAGGGCGGCTACCACTTTGACCGCAGCCTGTTGAAGGCCACCGAGATCGACCTGGCGGACTGCCCCGATCTGGGCCCCATCCTCTTTACGCTGGGCTGCTTCTGCAGCGGCGAGACGGTCATCCGCAACGCGGGACGGCTGCGCCTGAAGGAGTCCGACCGCATTGACGCGATGCGGGACGAGCTGCAGAAGATGGGCGCCCGCATTGATGTGGAGGGCGATAGCGTTCACATTCAGGGCGTGGCGCTCCATGCGCCCAACGCACCGCTGTCCGGCCACAACGACCATCGCATCGTTATGGCGCTGGCCGTGGCAGCCATTGCCAGCGGTCTGCCTGCCCTGCTCTGCGGGGCCGAGGCCGTGGAAAAAAGCTGGCCCGCATTCTGGAATGTGCTGCGCAGCCTTGGCGCAAAAATCGAGCTGAGTAGCGATAGAAAAGAAGATTTTGACATAAAGGCGTGATTTTGTATGCTGGACAAAAGCAAAAACTATCTGATCGTCGGTCTGGGCCTGCTGGGCGGCAGGTACGCACAGGTGCTGAGCCAGAAGGGCTACAGCGTGACCGGCATTACCCACAGCCAGTCAACGCTGGACTATGCGCTGCAGCATGACTATATCCGCGCCGGGAAAAATAAGGATTTTGAGGATCTTGTACGGCAGGCTGACTGCATCATCTTCGGCCTCTACCCCGCCGTGCTGCTTGACTGGGTCGAGCAGTACGGCCGGCTGATACGCCCCGGCACGATGGTCACCGATGTGTCCGGCGTAAAGCGCGGCGTGGTGGAGCCTGTGCAGGCCGCCCTGCCGGAGGGGGTCGAGTTCATCGCCAGCCACCCGATGGCCGGCCGTGAGACGAGCGGCATCACCCACAGCGCCGAGGTAAGCTTTGCCCCCGCCAACTTCATCATCACGCCCACCGATAAGAACACGCAGGCCGGCATCGACTGGTGCCGCGATCTGGCCGAGGAGCTGGGCTTTAAGCGGATCAGCATCCTGACCCCCGCCGAGCATGACCATATGATCGGCTATGTCAGCCAGCTTTGCCATGCCATCGCCGTGAGCCTGATGTGCGCGTCCGATAACTCGGAGCTGGCCAACTACACCGGCGATTCCTTCCGCGATTTGACGCGGATCGCACGCATCAACGACAAAATGTGGGCGGAGCTGTTCCTCTGGAATAAAGACAACCTCATCTCGGAAATCGACATGTTTGACAGCGCGCTGCAGGATATGCGGGAAAAGCTCGTCAACGATGACCGTGAGGGTCTTGAGGAGATGTTCCGTCTTTCAACCAAGCGCAGAGAGGCGTTTGACAAAAAATAACACAAAACAAATCGCTGCCGCTGTGAGTTTTCTTGAAGAGTGAGAAATGCGGGCGGGATGGGAAGAGTGAGCGCAAAAAGGTGGAAAAAGGCGGGAAAGGACGCGAGAGCGCGGTTTTTAAT
>OGXX01004830.1_pt1 | contig 10133 bp, 9 predicted proteins | sample 1576301 | NCBI WGS metagenome assembly OGXX01 (sample SAMEA3541469, study PRJEB24748) | human gut metagenome | biome: human gut; feature: human-associated habitat; material: faeces | place: China | collected 2012 | reverse complement strand
AATATAGATGATATAGCAAGCACTGTATTAGAATTATTAAAAGAAAAGAAGTTTAAAACTTTTAAAATTGAAACTAAAAGAGGCGATAAATCTTTTCCACTAAGTAGTCCAGAAGTATCAAAAAAATTAGGAGGACATATTTTAAAAAATATTCCTAATATAAATGTTGATGTTCATAATCCAGAAGTATTAGTAAAGGTAGAAATAACTGCTACAGAAACATACATTTATCTTGATTCTTATAAAGGTAGTGGAGGATATCCTGTAGGAACGCAACCACGAGCATTACTAATGTTAAGTGGTGGAATTGATTCACCAGTCGCAGGGTATTTAGCTATGAAAAGAGGAATTAAATTAGACTGTGTATATTTTGAAGCAATTCCTCATACAAGTATGCAGGCAAGAGAAAAAGTAATTGAATTAACAAAAAAATTAGTAAAATATACGGATTCCATTAATTTACACATAGTAAATTTTACACCTATACAAGAAGAAATTTATAAAACTTCCGATCCTAATTATGTAATAACTATCATGAGAAGAATGATGTATAGAATTATGGAACGTCTTGCGAAAAGAAACAAAGCCTACGCAATTATTAATGGTGAAAGTATTGGTCAAGTAGCCAGTCAAACTCTTGTAAGTATGAGAACTATTAATTCTGTAACAAACTTTCCTGTTATAAGACCAGTAGCGTGTCTTGATAAATTAGAAATTATAGATATAGCCAAAAAAATAGATACATATGAAACAAGTATTCTTCCATATGAAGATTGTTGTACTGTTTTTGTTCCAAAGCATCCTGTTATAAATCCTAATATGTATACATGTGAAGAATTAGAAAAAAAATTTAATTTTGAAGAAATGGTTAGCGTTGCAGTTAAGAATACTATGACTATTAAAATCAAGGATATTGATGACGTTAATGATTTGTTATAATTTTCCAAAAAAAAAATAGTATGAAAATTTCATTCCGACACAATCTAATAGTGTAGGAGGTGAAATAATGACAAACAAAAGTAACTCTTCAATGAAAATGCAAGTTCCTGGTGCTAAACAAGCTATTGATAAAATGAAATACGAAATAGCTAATGAGTTTGGTGTTAACTTAGGACCTGATTCTACTAGCCGTGCAAATGGTTCAGTAGGTGGTGAAATTACACGTAGACTTGTACAAAACGGTTTAAATCAAGTTAGTGGAAGTTATTCAAATAAATAAGTAAAATAACTTATTCGATAGGCGACGAGCCTATCTTTTTTTGTTAAAAATTTATTCTATTTGAAGAAACAATATTCTTTACTTTAATCTTAATAAATATTATAATAATTATTAGAATAGAAAAAGGGTGGTTATAATGGAAGATATTGTTATTAGTAGTTATAAAGAACAATTAAAAGAATCGGCTTTAAAAGCAGAAGCTGTAAAATCTGCCGGATTTGATATAGTTATTGACGAATTAGAAAAAAGAGATATTAAAACAACTAAACTAAAAGAGTTTTTCGAAAGACTTATGAATAGCAATACCAAAGAAGAACTAAATAGATTAACTCCACGTGAATTGTCAGAAATAACAATCGATATCAATAATCAAATCACCAGAGCCTTAATAGTAAAAGCAGAAATTGCCGATGCTTTAGTTCGAAAATCAAAAATTGTTGCTCTTTCTAAAAGTCCTAATGGAAAGATCAAAGACAACGATAATTATATAAGAGTTGGAACTGCTCTTGCTGAAGAAATTACTAAATTTGGAATAGCAGATGGTATTACCACTTGTATCACCACATATTTTAAGCAAAAAAGTTATCAAGCTGAATATCGCGAAAAAATAATAGAAAAACAAAAAGAACTAGGAATTTATGATGCAGAACAAAAAGAAGAAAACAGAAGAAAAATCAATGCAAGAATGGAGACTGAGATTTTAACAACTAAGGAAAGTCCTAAGGATAAACTCTTAAAAGAAATACTAAAAAAAGAAAATATAAGTGACGAAGATACTGATTTTAATACTGCTAAAGAAAAATATCGTCAATCAGTAAATGAAAGAATGCAAAGACTATTTGGATCTAAGTAGGTGATAACATGAAAAATAAAGAATATGAAATACTATTGTCCAAGTTTTATGATTTAGATATCGAAAAAAAGAAAAAAGAAATTTATGAGGAATTAGAAAGAATAAAATCAATCCTAAATATTGTATTACAGTTTCAAGACGACCCTAATAGTAATGATTTTATTCCATATGATCCTAACAATACTGACAATGAAGCATCAAACTTGGTAAAAGTTTATAATAATATATTAATGATAGAAGAAAGTTTAATAACTTATCTAAGGGATAAAGGTTATTAAACTCTTTTTTCTATGAAAATTTATAAAAATATAGTATAATATAAAATGTGAAAAAGAAATGAGGTTAATTTATGAAAATAATGTCAATAAATGCGGGAAGTAGTTCCTTAAAATTTAGTTTATTTAACATGGATACAGAAGAAGTAATAGCAAGTGGATTATTTGAAAGAATTGGTATTGAAAATGGACACTATGTTATTAAATTTAATGGTGAAAAAATAGAACAAAATATAGATTTAGAAAATCATGAAGCAGCAGTTAGAATTTTAATGGATAAATTAGTAGATCTAGATATTATCTCATCCCTTGAAGACATAGATGGAATTGGACATCGTATTACAGCTGGGGGAGAAAAATATGTTGAGTCTGTTGTGATTGATGATAAAGTAATTGAAGATTTATTTGAATTAAAAGACTTTGCTCCTCTACATAATCCAGCTCAAGCAACAGCAATTAAAGCCTTTAGAGAAGTTTTACCTAATACTTTAATGACAGCTGTATTTGATACAACTTTCCATCAAAGTATGGATAAAGAACAATATTTATATGCCGCACCATTAAGATGGTATAAAGAATATAAAGTACGTAAATATGGAGCACATGGAACATCTCATCGTTTTGTAAGTGAAGAAATAAGTAAAAAACTTGGTAGACAAGACTTAAGAACGATAGTTTGCCACATTGGCAATGGTGGTTCAATAACTGCTGTTAAAGATGGTAAGTGCATTGATACTTCTATGGGATTTACTCCTCTATCAGGTATTATAATGGGAACAAGATCTGGCGATATTGATCCATCTATCTTACCTTACGTAATGGAACGTGATGGTTTAAATGTCGGTGAGGCCATAGATGTTTTAAATAAACAATCAGGACTACTTGGAATGAGTGAGAAAAGTAGTGATATGAGAGATATTATTGCTGGTATGAATGAAGGCGATGAAAAATGTCTTTTAGCCTTCAATAAGTATTGTAGAGCAATCACTAATTATATTGCCCAATATTATGTTCTATTAGGTGGCGCTGATGTCATTTGTTTTACAGCTGGTGTAGGTGAGAACAGTATCCCAACAAGAGCCAAAGTTTGCGAAAATCTTGCTTGCCTAGGCATTAAGATTGATCCAGAAGCAAACAATGTATTTGGAGAGTTTAAAAAGATTAGTACTCCAGATTCAGCAGTTGAAGTATATGTTGTACCAACAAATGAAGAATTAATGATAGCAAGAGATACCTTATTTCTTAGCAAGAATAATTAGAACGGTGTGATTAAAAATATGTACAAACAAATATATAAGTACATCAAAAAATACGATAATATAGTCATTGCTCGTCATATAGGTGTAGACCCTGATGCTATGGCTAGTCAAGTCGCTTTAAGAGATTCTATAAAATTAACATTCCCTGAAAAAAAAGTTTTGGCAGTTGGAAATGGTAGTTCAAAGTTCTCATATATTGGAAAACTAGATAAATTAGAAGAACTAGAACATGCTCTTTTAATAGTTGTAGATTTACCAGACAAAAAAAGAGCTGATTCGGTTGATTTTTCAAAATACGATTTTATTATTAAAATTGATCATCATCCATTTATAGAAGACTTTGGTGGTTTAGAATGCATTAACGACAAAGCCTCATCAGCTGCTGAAATCATAATGGATTTACTTGAAAATACTAAATTAGAATGTAACAAACAAATAGCTGAGACTCTATATTATGGCCTAATAAGTGATTCTAATCGTTTCCTATTCAATACCTGTGGGCCTAAAACTTTTGAATTAACTTCTATCTATTTGGAAAAATACAAATTTGATATTAAAGAATTATATCAAAATATGTATTTAAGGCCTCTAAATGAAGTAAGATTAGAGGGGTATATAGCCGAAAATATGATAGTTACAGATAACGGAGTAGGATATATAGATATCACTAATGAAATTATTAACAAATATAAAGTTGATAGTGCCGCTGCTGGAAATATGATTAATAACTTCAATTTTATTCAAGAAGTATTAGTATGGGCCACTATTACAGAAGACGTTAAAAGTGGTTTAATTAGAATTTCTATACGTTCACGTGGACCAGTCATTAATAAAGTCGCCGAAAAGCATAATGGTGGTGGACATAAAATGGCTAGTGGTGCCAGAGTAGAAACCTTTGAAGAGGCCCATCAAATTATGCATGAGTTAGACAAAGTAGCTAAACAATATATAGAAGAAAATCATTTGGAGGAAAGTTATGACAATTAAAAGTGCAGACCTTGAAGTCTTGGCGACAAGAAGAAGTCAATATCCAGAAGGCGCTAATGCTGAGTTTTTATTAGTTGGTCGTAGTAATGTAGGTAAAAGTAGTTTCATTAATACTTTATTAAATCGTAAAAATTTAGCTCATACTTCATCTAGACCAGGAAAAACACAAACCCTAAATTTCTATTGTGTAAATAATGAGTTTTACTTAATTGATGTTCCTGGGTATGGTTATGCTAATGTTGATAAGAAAACTCAACAAAAATTTGGAATGATGATAGAAGAGTATCTTGAAAAAAGAACGCAACTTCGTAGAGTATTTATGCTAGTTGATTTTCGTATCAAGCCAACCGAAGACGATCTTTTAATGTATAATTTCCTTAAATACTATAATCTACCAGTAACTATTATCGCTACTAAGGCAGATAAAATAGGCGGAAGTAAAAAAGAAAAATGCCTTCGTCAAATAATGGATACAATCGACTTAGTTGTAGGTGATGACATTATCGTATTCTCAAGTGTTACAAAATTAGGAAGAGAAGAAGTCCTAAAAAAAATACAAGACTTATTGGAATAAACCATTTAAGTCGTTTTTCATATCATACAGTAGGTGATAATATGAGGATTGAAATTATAGATGATGGGATGAAAATATTTATTCAAAACGGGTTTATAAAAAATATAGATTGGGATGATAAAGAACAAGTAGTAGAAAGTATCAAGAATTTATTTAATAAAATAAGAAAGAAATACCATCTTTATATAAAAGGATTATATAAAGTTAAAGTATATCCCAATAAAATAGGAACTTATATAGAAGCCATACAATTAGAAGAAGAAAGTTACACTAATGCTGACTTAGATTTAAGAATCATTCTTGTCCTTCAAAAGGAACTATATTTAAAAATAGATGATTCCTCATTTGTAATAAATACTGATCTTCCTTACTTCTATAAAAATAATAGTTATTATATTGATGTTGACAATATAGATTATATAACTCCTTATATTGAGTTTGGAACAATTGTCTCAGAAGAAATATAAAAAAATGTCCTAAGACATTTTATAACACAATAGCGATCATATTATTTGATCCTTTGTTAACTATCTTTGATAATGTTTGTTGTAATTTAAATCTTATGTTATCTGGCATGAGATTTATTTTTGATTGGATTCCTTCTTGAACAATGTTATCTAGACTTCTACCAAATATCTCACTTTGCCATATACTAGTAGGATCTTTCTTATAGTCACGCATCAAATAATCAATAAGTTCTTTACTTTGAACTTCACTACCTATAATAGGTTCAAAAGTACTTTCAACATCAACCTTGATCATATGGATTGATGGTGCAACAGCTTTAAGTTTTACGCCATATCTAGGACCTTGTTTGATAATTTCAGGATTTTCTAATTTCATATCGTTTAATGAAGGAACTGCGACACCATAACCAGTTTGTTTAACCATTTTTAAGGCGTATTTAATATTATCATATTCTCTTTTTGCTGTTGAAAAATCCTGGAATAATTTAAGTAAATCTGCTTTATTTTGTACATCTATATTTATAATATCAGCTAAAGTTTTATTATAAAGTTCACTAGGGGCAGTTAAATTAATAGTAATAATTCCAGTTCTAGGATCAACCTCAGAAACATATGCCTTTTCTATTTCTTCACAGTCTACAAACTGGGTAGTAATATTTTCAATATCTCTTAATTTATCAACTTCTACAATACTTTCCTTTATCATTTCTATATATTTCTTTTTTAATGGATTATCATAATCTAAAATAGCAATCCACTCTGGCATGTTAACTTTAATTTCTAATACTGGGAACTCATATAAAGCCTCTCTTAAGATTTTATACATGTCAATTTCATTCATATTATCAACATTCATAGGAATAACAGGCACACCATGTTCTTCTTTAATTGATTCAGCAAGTCTTAAAGTCTCTGGTAGAGTAGGATGAGTAGTATTTAACACTATAATAAATGGTTTGTTTATACTCTTAAGCTCTTTTATAACTCTTTCTTCCGCATCAATATAATCTGATCTATTAAATTCACCAATTGATCCATCTGTAGTAACAACTATTCCAATTGTTGAGTGATCCTTTATTACCTTTTCGGTTCCAACTTCCGCCGCCTCAACGAAAGGAATTTCCTCATCATACCAAGGAGTTTTAACCATTCTAGGTCCATTTTCATCCTCTAATCCCTTAGCGTTATTAATAACATATCCAACACAGTCAATTAATCTCACATTACAAGTAAAATCATCTATTTTAATTTTAGCTGCATTATTAGGGACAAATTTTGGTTCTGTTGTCATAACCATTTTACCCTGAGCAGACTGTGGTATTTCATCTAATGCTCTTTTTTTCTCATACTCATCTTCCATATTAGGAACAATTAAAGTTTCCACAACACGTTTAATAAAAGTGCTTTTACCTGTTCTGACCGCTCCAACAACACCAAGATAAATATCTCCGCCAGAACGTTCAGCAATATTCTTAATAATTTCTAATTTATCCATTTGCTCTCTCCTTTATTCAATTTAAGTCTATGCTAGCAAAATAAAAAAATAACATAAAACATTCATATTTAACAATATATTGTAATTAGAATTAAAGATGTTATAATTATAATAGGTGAGATTATGAAAAAAGGCAGGAGTAAAATATCCATAAAGTATGCATTAATACCAATTATATTATTTGCGTTTGTAATAATACTTGGTAAATCATTTGCGATACAAGAGGAAGTAAAAAGCATTACTATAAAAAGTACAGATCCAAGTTATGAAAATAAAGAGAAGGCAAGTTACAAGGTAGACAAAAGTGCCGAATGGATTGATGTAGGAAAAGCAAGAATTACATTTAAATATTCAAGCATCCTAAAAGAAAAATATAAAAATAAAGATATTATTTTTGTCCTAGATACATCAGGTAGTATGGCGGGAACAAAACTAACAACTATGATATCGGATACCAAAAAGGTTGCTAAGGAAATATTATCAAATTCTGATAATAGAATCTCCGTCATATCCTTTGATGATGAAAGTTATAGATTAAATGATTTTAGTAATGATTATAATTTAGTAGAAAAATCAATTGATAATATGTATGGAGGCGGTGGAACAAGTTACTACGCACCTCTTAAAGAAGTAGATCAAATTTTAAACTATTATAAACGAAGAAATGATACTGATACTATTGTTATGTTTTTAAGTGATGGATATCCATGTGTAGACATGCCTAATGAAGTAGGTGAATATAAGTACTTAAAGGAAAAATATCCCTACCTAACTATTAATGCTGTACAATATGAAGTCAGTGGTAGAGTAATTAAAGAACTTCAACAGATAAGTGACTTTCAGTATATAGCCAATAGATCTAATCTTATTGACGTCATAAAGAAAGCATCTACTGTTCCAGAAGCATATGATAAAGTTGAAATAACCGATTATTTAGAAGATAAATATTTTAAAAAAATAGACACAAAAAGTGTTACCATACCATATGGTAATATTCAAATATCAGATGAGGGAAATGGTCAAAAGCTAACTTGGCAAATACCAGCTAATACACTAAAAACAGGGGATACTACTGAGTTTAGTATTGATGTTAATTTAAAAGAAGAATATAAAGGTAATTTATCAAAAACTATTTATGCCAATACTAATAAAAAAGAAATTATTATGAGTATTCTAAAGGAGAAAAAAATCTTTGAGGAAAGTAGTAAATCTCCTGTATTAAAAATAGGATATAAGGTTACTTATGATGCTAATTTACCAAGTGATTGTAAAATTGATAATCTTCCAGGTGAAGAATATTATAATGCCTTTAGTAAGGTAAAACTAAAAGAAAATCTTAGTTGTAAGGGTTATAGTGTTACTGGTTGGAAGATAATGAATCAATCAACATATAATGTTAATAATACATTTATTATGCCAGCAGAAGATGTCCTAATCAGAGCTATTTGGGGAAAAAATAAAATTGTTAAATCCATGGATGGAAAAGTGGAAGAAAAACCCAAGGCTATTATTAAAAAAATGTATGAATATAATAATCTAGGAACCGGTAGCAATATCACTAAAATCGTTTTTCAAAATGAACTAAAAGAACCAGAAAATGTAATTAGTTCAGAGGATATATCAACTGATGGAAATGGTTTAGTAATGAAATATATAGCATCCAATGGGGATGGCACTAATACAGTATATATTCAAGCTAGTGGTAAGATTTATGCTAATGAAGATAGTAGTTATTTATTTTACAGAGCATGGCGTGTAACATCAATAGAAGGACTCGAAAATTTAGATACCAGTGATGTTACTAACATGTCATATATGTTTGGTGGCTGTAGTGCCTTAACAGCTATAGATCTAAGTCATATGAACACAAAGAACGTAACTAATATGAGTTCAATGTTTGCATCTACAAATCTTGAAACCATAGACGTTAGTTCATTTGATACATCAAGTCTTATAAGATTGCATCAAATGTTTTCTAATAATCCTAAGTTAACAAGAATTGATCTTTCAACATTTAAAACAGATAATGTTACTGATATGTCAGCACTATTCTGGAATGATACATCTTTAAATTATGTCAATTTTAATAATATCAATACCTCTAAAGTTACAACACTGTATGCTTTGTTTGATAATTGTACAAGTTTAGTAAATGTAGATTTGTCTAATTTCGATACAACTAATGTAATGAGTCTTCAAAGTATGTTTAATAACTGTAAGTCACTGATGACCGTAGATTTATCGAACTTCTATACACCTAATTTAATGTATATGTCGAGTATATTTAATGGCTGTACAAAACTAGAAAGCGTAAATATTAGTCATTTCAATACATCAAAAGTTCAAAGTATTCAAAATATTTTCTCTAATTGTGAGAACTTAAAAGAGTTAGATCTAACTAATTTTGATACTTCAAGTGTAACTGATATGGGTCAAGCCTTTTATAAATGTAAAGCTATAAGATCAATTAATCTAAGCAGTTTTGATGTTAGTAAAGTCACTAATATGAGTTATATGTTTACAAACTGTAATAGTTTATTAAATCTAAATTTGAGTAGTTTTGATACAAGTAAAGTAACAACCATGGAATGGATGTTTAGTGGATGCAGTGGCTTGACAGAATTAGATTTAAGTTCCTTTAACACTAGCATTCTAACAAATACAGCTTATATGTTTTCTAGATGTACTAACCTACGAACAATAAACTTAAGGAAAGCTGTATTTACAAAGGTCACAAGTAGTAATAATATGTTTGATAATACAAGTAATCTTACAGTTAAAGTTAAAGACGAGGCTGCCAAAACATTTTTAACAAGTAAATTAGGAAACAATGGAACAGCTGTAATAGCCTAAGAGTCATTTGACTCTTTTTTGTTTTCTTAATATTTTAAATAATCTATAAAATACATGCTATAATATAAACATAGAAAGAATTTATTTTATTAAATAGGAGATGTGAATATGAATAAAAAAGCTTTTACTCTTGTAGAATTATTAGTTACCA
>OGXX01004822.1_pt1 | contig 10144 bp, 10 predicted proteins | sample 1576301 | NCBI WGS metagenome assembly OGXX01 (sample SAMEA3541469, study PRJEB24748) | human gut metagenome | biome: human gut; feature: human-associated habitat; material: faeces | place: China | collected 2012 | reverse complement strand
TATCATGAGGAAATCCGTGGGACAGAGAATACCGGAAAAAGAAATCGCTAACTTCCAGTTTGTCAAGCTGAACACAAAAACCGAACACCGAAAAACTGACCGTTGACCCGCGCCGTGTGCGTACAGTCAGCGGTCTTTTTTATCCCCAAAATCAAAAAAGTCTATCGCAATGACAAAAGAGAAAGCCATTTTCTCCGTCCAGTGATATTGTGCATTGATTTGAGGGAGACTTTTTGAGAAAACAGGTCGATCGTTGCAGTTCAAAGGAAGTGAGCTGTTTGCCATACTTCAGAATTCTCTTTTCCGAGTCTCCTATCTGCCCTATTTGAAACTGCAACGACTGTTTGCTGTAATTCATCTCTCACCTCCGTGTAATAGGATATCTGAAAAGGTAGACCTTTTCGGCGCTACCAACAGGCGTACAATCGGGATATGATTTTGTATCCGAAAAAGTTATTTTGTCATTTTTGGATATGTCCGAAAAAGGCATTAGCTTTTGAAACGGAAAAGGAGATGAAAACAAGTTGAAAAAGACATACGGCTATGCCCGTGTATCTACGAGAGAACAACATTTGGATCGGCAACTCAAAGCCCTCATGGATGCCGGTGTAGAGGAGCGGGATATCATTACGGACAAGGTAAGCGGCAAGGATTTGGAGCGTGAGGGGTATCAGTCGCTGAAGAATCACTTTCTCCGCGACGGAGATACCCTGATTGTTAAATCGCTGGATCGACTCAGTCGGAGAAAGATTGACATCAAGAAAGAGTTGGAATACTTCCGGGAGCATCACATTCGGATCAAAATCCTTGACATCCCGACTACCATGGTGGAACTTCCTGATGAGCAGGACTGGATTTTTGAAATGATAAACAACATTCTGATTGAAGTGCTTGCGAGTATTGCTGAACAGGAGCGTATCACAACAAAGCGGCGACAGTCTGAAGGGATCGCCATTGCAAAAGAGGCGGGGAAGCATTTGGGGCGCCCAATGATAGACTTTCCGCCAAACTGGAATCAATTCTATTCAGACTGGAAGGCCGGTACGATTACGGCAGTTGCTGCAATGCGCCAGCTCGGCCTAAAGAGGAGCACATTTTACCGATTAGTGAAGCAGCAGGAGGAAAAACATGAAACTGAAAAATAAATTGTTATTAGGCGGCCTCACAGCCGTTCTTCTCGCAGTCATGTCGTTTTCTGCATGGAAGATATGGGTGATTAGATCCGAGTATCACGCTGGTGAAGCTGCTTACGAGGATATCAGTCACATGATTTCGCTTCCACAGAAAACTGCCGAACCACAGCCACCTGTCATCAACAAGCCAGCCGGGGCAGAAACACTTCCTGATGAGGACGACACGATTTGGCCTGAGGTGGATTTTGCTGCACTGAGTGAGACCAACCCTGATATCGTTGCATGGATCTACATTGAAGGAACGAAGATCAACTATCCGATTGTACAGGGAGAGGATAACAGCTATTATTTGAAGCACCTGTTCAGCGGCGAGTGGAATGGATCCGGCTGTATATTCCTGGACTTCCGAAACGATGCAAGCTTTGCCGACCGGCACTCCATAATTTATGGACATCATATGAAGAACGGCACAATGTTTACAGACATTGATAAATATAAAAAGCAGGATTTCTTTGACGAGCATCCGGTCGCGCTGCTGATAACACCAGATAAAAACTATAAAGTAGAGTTTTTCGCGGGGTATGTTGCCGCACCACAGGACGATGCGTGGGAAATTGGTTTTACGGAAGCGGAATTTGAAGTCTGGCTTCAGAATGCGGCTGACCGTTCCTGCTTCACCAGCGAGATTGTGCCTAATATCTCTGATCACATTCTAACGCTCTCTACCTGTAGCTATGAGTTTGATGATGCCCGTTTTGTGCTGGTAGGAGCGCTTCGATAAAAAACGCTTGTGCCGGAGAAGACACCACTGTATGGCAGAGCAACATCTGAGAAAAAATATCGAAGCAATCAGCTCAAGCCGTAATAAACTCAAAAACCTCTTGAAAATGTGCCATCTTTTTCATATAATAAAACTGTCACTTCTGTTTGGAGAGGAAGAAATGTGCGTTTTAAAAGCGTATCCGCACAGCGTCTGACTTAAAATTGCCGTGTAGAAGCAGCCACGGAAAACGCGGAGAAACAAGATCAGACGCGGAGGCGGTTCCAGATGGAGAGGTGCTTGCGTATCTCAGCACATATTCCATTGCAACCCCTGTCAAGAATCTCTGCGGCGAAAGAGAAGAGTTGCGCAAAAGAGCTTTTTGACGAAAAGTATAACAATAATCCAAAGTATTCGTTGATAGAAGGGAGGCTGCTGCCATGTTTATCATTTATCTTATCCGGTTTAGCTTTGTGCGAATGCAATATTGGTGTAGCCTCCTCAGTAGGAGTTGTCAAAACCAAATTAGGATTAGCGGCGCATAAGCTAGACCGAGAGGTCTGCTTGTGCGATTTTCTTTTTTAGGGCATGAAGTGAATTGGGAAATTTAGATCTTTCGTCATAACGGAAAAACACGAACCTTTTTACGATGGTTCTTTGTTTACCAATTGAGATCAGGCAGTGCGAAGGAGGCAGGAGATGTAGGCGGTATCATAACATGAGATGCCTATAGAAAAGACGGCGGTGTATTCAGGGTGCTTATCCTTGTCCATTTATTGTTTTCAGAAAACAATAACGACGGGCGCATAGGACGGCACTTTAGAGAATCTCCTCTGTATCAATAAAGAAGGCGGCAAGAGCCCTCCTGCTCCGTTCAAGCCTGTGTTTTCTCGCTCCTTTGAGATAATGAGAATGTGCGGCCGTACAGGATAGAGCAAGGAGGGTTTTTAATGAAAATTGCTATCGGAATGATTGTGCGGAATCTTATATCTGCGCATCCGCTGACAGAATTTCTGGATAATGCCGAGAAGTATGACCACCCGATTGAACGCGTGATTGTCGTATACTCTCATGAGGCTGATCCGGAGGCGATTCAAGAATTGCAGCGCAAGGCGAAGGTTTCTCTGATCCGGCTTCAGAACTATGAAAGAGCGCATATGATTTTGAAGCAGCTCGGCGTCCGATTCTCATCCATTCAGCAGCTTTTGTTCTGCCCGTTGATTGATACGCACGGACTGATTCCTTATGGCTTTAATCGGAACCAGGTGTTGATGGAAGCGCTGTTCACAGGCGTGGACTATCTGATTTTTGTGGACTCGGATGTGCAGCCTAGCGTGTTACATCGAACACCTGACGGAGAGGTTGGGTTTGAGGAGGTCGACTTTATCGGAGCGCATCTATACGGGATGTCTCTGGGGGCGACCATCACCAGCAGTGATTACAGCGGATACAACATCCTGCCTCCGGCTTCCTTTGAGGGAATGGCAGACCTGCTATGGGGCCTCCACAAGGAGGATATGGCGGAGTTTTGGCAGAGCAGCGAGGTTCGCGGCGGGCTTATTGTACAGGAAGCAGGGACACCTGAGCTGCAGCCCACCACAAAGGTTCTGGGTGGAAACATGGGCATCCGCATGAGCGCATTGACGACACTGCCGCCGTTTTTCTCGCCTTACTATTTTTACAATAAGACTCCGCTCCTCGCCAGAGGTGAGGATACGCTCGTGGGACTGGCGGCATCCCGAAGCCAGATCAAATGTCTGGATATCCAAACGCCTATCTTCCATGATACTTATGGGGATTACCCCAAGATTCCGGATCTCAAAAATGACAGCAGTGTTCGGGACAGGCTCTACTATGCCTGTACGGGCTGGATCGGCCGCAATGTGTTTCTCCGCTGGAAGACGGGGCATGCGCCCACGGAGTTTTTCGAGAGAGGCCGGAGACTGTCGGATGGAGCGAAAGCACTGTACCGCTATACAAACGACAGGCGCTTCTTATATCTTCCGGATATCCAGTCCGCAGCGGAAGCGTGGCTGCCGGATATGGTGAAACAGCATCAAAAGACGAAGGAGGCATGGACCGAGTTAACAGAAAGGTGGTTTAGACGATGAAAGTATTGCTGATCAATCATTTCCCGCTGGAAGGATCGGGTAGCGGCACCTACACCAAAAATATTGCGCTGCATCTGCGCAAGCGTGGGCATGAGGTTGCGGTCATTTTTCCTGAAAACCAGCCGTTCCCTATGCTGCCCGGGATCCAAATGTACCCGGTGATGTTTTCAAAAGGTAAAGCGCAGAGAGATGAGCTCCCCTTTAATTTTCCTTGCTTCACCACACATCCCCAAAGCCGGACTACATTTGCGGACTTAGGTGTCGGTCAGCTTACACGGTATCTTACAGCCTTCTCTGCTGCCTTGAGACAGGCATTGCAAGAGTTTCACCCAGATATCATTCATGCACAGCACGCATGGTGTCTCTCTTGGCTGGCTTCCCTGTGTAACCTTCCTCTGGTCATAACCATACATGGGACGGAGCTGATGGGCTGCAAAAAGTGGCCTGCCTTTCAGAGTTTTGCTGAGGAGGCTGTCGCGGGAAGCGCGAAAGTGCTTGCCATCTCCGCAGACAATCGGGATCTTGCACTTGAGCAGTTTCCTATGGCGGCGGATAAGCTTCTGCTGTTGCCCAACGGATACAATGAGGACATTTTCTATCGGGAAGAAGTGGACAGGGAAACGCTTTTCGATTCACTCGGCCTTTCTTATCACGGAGAGTATGTCATTCTATTTGTTGGAAAGCTTGCAGCATTTAAGGGTGTGGACACGTTGTTGCGTACGGCGCGCCGCTATGAGTGGCTGGCGGATCGGGAGTTCATCACACTGATTGCCGGCGATGGCGAGGAACGGGAGCGATTATCAGAGCTGCGGCGGCTCTACAACGCGGCGGATGTTTTTGTAATGCCCTCCCGCCGGGAGCCATTCGGACTCGTCGCCTTGGAGGCGATGGCCTGCGGACTGCCTGTTGTCGGCTCCAATGAAGGTGGTTTGCCGGAGTTTATCAACAGTCAAGTGGGAACATTGGTCTCTCCTGAGGATGAGGAAGCTTTCTGCGCTGCGATTTTGAATGAACTGACGAGACATCATACAGAGCCGGAGCGGCGTGACATCATCGCACACTATGCCAGCAGCAATTTTGCGCAGGCACAGTTCGTGGCAAAGCTGGAGCAGGTCTACCAACGCGCTGTAAGAGATTTTTCGGGCTAAGGAGGGCGAGTCGTATGAGGAAAACCATGATAATCCCCACCTACTGGTGCCGCAAAACAGGCAACCCTTGGCAGGAGGGCGACGCCGTCTATGACCATCCTACTCCGGTGGATCAGGAGGGAACGCTGGAGCGCACCTTAGTCAGCATGAAGCAGTTCAGTGAAAAAGACTTCAAGCTGGTGATTCTGATTTGTCCTACCACCCCGGAGGTAGAGGCGGCGGCCTATGAGCAGGTGCTCCGTATCGTGGGCCGGGCGCAGCTGAATGCGGAGACATACCTGTTCACTGCGGGAGATTTGCGTGAGATAACTGAAATCTTGAGAAAAGCCGGACTGAACGATCGGGGCGTCCAGCTCCTGTCCATGTTCGGATACTCAAACGTGCGCAACGTCTGCCTGCTGGCCGCCTCCATCCTGACGGCGGATGCTGCTTTGCTCATCGACGATGACGAGGTCTTCGAGCTGCCGGACTTTGTGCCGCGCTCACTGGAATTTCTGGGCAGAAGAGTTTACGGAGACATCGTGCACGGAGTTGCCGGCTACTATCTCAACAGCAAAGGGCAGTATTATGACGATGTAAGACCGGAGCCGTGGATGACCTATTGGGACCGCTTCGGCTGCAAGGCGCGCGCCTTTGACCAGATCATCGGCAGCGGACCGCGGCTCAAGCGCACACCCTTTGCCTTCGGCGGAGCCATGATCCTGCACAGAGAGCTTTTCGAGTGTGTACCCTTTGATCCCCTTGTAACCCGGGGTGAGGATGTGGATTATCTTATAAACAGTCGGATCTTCGGCTTCAGCTTTTTTCTGGATAATACCTTGTCCATCAAGCATCTGCCGCAGCCTAAGTCCCACCCCCAATGGAAGCGTCTGCGGGAGGATATTTACCGTTTTGTATATCAGCGCGCCAAAATGCAGTCTCAGCACAAAACTGGGAATCTTGTCCATGTCAGTCCGGAGGACTTTGACCCCTATCCCGGGGAATTTCTCAAGCCGGATCTGGACGAGAAGATCTATCGAAGCAGCATGATGCTCTCATCGCAATATCTTGCAAATAACGATCCTGATGCCGCTATGGAAGCCATGCGGAACATCTATATTGCCAAGCACAATGCCCCGCCCGCCTTTGACGCCTTCCGAGCCTATCTGGACACCCAAGCACAATGGGAAAAGCTCATCCGTCTTGTACGGCAGGAGCGATACGCCGTCCGCGCCGTGCTGGAGAGGCACAATATTTCCGCACCGGAGATTCATCTCGACAAGGAGCATCGCCGAAGACTCACCCGGGAGGAGCTTCTGGCTGTATTGGCGAAGCTGCCGATATTTTCTGTTTTTACTGAGCAAGAGCATGCGGTTTTCTTTGATTACTGCCATGTAAAAACCTACTATGAGCATGAGACCGTATTCACCAGCGGCGACTACAATGAGGAGGTCTGTCTTGTTCTCAAGGGCAAGCTGCGGCTTGTTGCCAACCGGGAAGCAAACAGCTGCTCCGCGCCGCTGGAGATTGCGTATCTCACGCCGGGCAGCTTTCTGGGAGAAAATTGCCTTTCCCACAGCGTGTTCCGCCTCAGCGGAACGGCGGCAGAGTTCACTGAGCTGCTGTGCATCTCCAGAGGGCGGTTGAAGGCTCTGCTGGAGGAGCATCCCGCAATCGGTGTCAAGTTACTCCAGTGTTTCCTCGCCAGCCTGTCCGAAAAGATTATGCGTTCCAACGAGCTGCGGAGGGAGGCGGCGGCGTACGACCATAATGCGGTCAACGGGCTTGCGGAGGAATGAAAACAGACGGCTCCGCCCACGGTGAAATACCGCGCGACCCCGGCCACCGCACCTGAGCGGGGCAGCGGGCGCAAGGCATAATATTCAGAAAGAAACGGAGGATTATCAATGACCTGGAGTCAGGAACTCAAACACAATGTTACGGATATCGCGCGGCTGCAAAAGCAGCTTGGACTGAGCGACTCGGAAACAAAACAACTGCAGGAGCTATGCACGCATTTCCCTATGTCCGTTACCCGCTATTACCTGAAGCTGATTGGTTGGAGCGATCCGTGCGATCCCATTCGGAGGATGTGTATTCCCACCTTTTTTGAGACGGATCAAAGCGGGGCGTTTGATACCAGCGGCGAAGCGAGCAACACCGTATGCGAGGGCGTGCAGCACAAGTACCGAGAAAGCACGCTGATTCTGACGACCAACCGCTGCGCCATGTATTGCCGCCACTGCTTCCGAAAGCGGCTGGTCGGTTCTTCGGACGAAGAAATTGCAAGCAGCTTTCACAAAGTAATTGATTATATACATGACCACAAGGAGATTTCCAATGTCATCCTGAGCGGAGGAGATGCGTTAATGCTTCCGACAGAGATGCTCTCACGCTATCTGTCCGCCTTTGCGGAGATGGAGCATTTGGATCTTATTCGCATTGCAACGCGGATTCCCGTGGTTCTCCCCACGAGAATTACAGAAGATACAGAGCTTCAGAATGCGCTGCGATCCTATGGCAGAAAAAAACAGATTTATGTGGTCACACAGTTCAATCACCCCAGAGAGCTGACGGAGGAATCGGCGGCCGCATTGAGAATACTGCGTGAATGTGGCACTGTAGTGAAAAATCAGACCGTGCTGCTCAAGGGTGTGAACGATGATCCTGCCGTATTGGGTTCGCTTCTTCGAAAACTGACGGCCTGCGGTGCAGTTCCTTACTATGTATTTCAGTGCCGCCCGGTTACCGGTGTTAAAAGCTCCTTTCAAGTCCCGCTTTCTCTGGGCTACGACATTGTGGAGGGTGCAAAGGCCATGCAAAACGGACAGGGTAAATGTCTGAAATACTGTATGTCCCATCCACGGGGGAAGATCGAAATTGCAGGGAAACTGGAGGATGGTGCGATGCTCTTCAAGTTTCATCAGGCAAAGCATAACCATGATGCCGGACGGATTTTTACAAGAAACCTTCCGAAGGAGGAAACATGGCTTCCGGACAGCCTCTGATGCTTTGGTATCGAGAACCGCCTGAAGCATCTGCCGAGTGAGCTCTCCGGCGGGGCAACACCGTGCTTTTGGTGACGCATGAGCAGCGGTACGCCGACCTGTGCGGAAGAAAAATTGAAATCAGTGACGGGAGGATTTGAACTTTTACCCCAATCCCGTGTTTCTGCTAAGCCGCAGGAAGAAAAGAACAAAAAGATAGAAAGGAAGGTGCACCATGATGAAACGAAAGGTTTCCGCGATATGGGTGGTCGTTCTTGCGCTGATTGCCATTGCCGCATGTGCGTTTGCGGCGGTGACATATTATCGCTGCGGGAAGCAGCCGGAGCCACAATTTCCGGAGAACGAGCTGCTTCGCATTCTTGACGCGGGAAGCGATGCCGAGGGCGTAGGCTTTGAGGTTGTGCGCATTGGCGGCGGAAGCGTGAATCTCCGGCTCGACCTGCGCTGGAAAAACGATTCCGGCAAGACGATTGCCTACGGGCAGGCGTTTGAGCTATATCAAACGAAAGACGGTGTATGGCAAAAGGTCACGCCCGCACGGCAGGTTGATTATCCCGCTATCCAGTACAGCCTTCCCAGCGGCATGGATAACGAGCTCTCCTATGACCTGACGGCTCCGTATCACCTGATAGCCGGGGAACGATACCGCTTGCAGGCGGAGTTCCGGTACGAGGAGGGCACGGAGTATTCCGAGCCGATGGCAAACTGGGTAGAGTTTGAAGTAAAAATGAATCTGCCGTATAAGGAGGCACAGCCCTCCGACCCAATCACCATACCGGAGCTTCAGGTGAATGCCATGTCTGGGGCAATGGGTGAAACAGATGAAATCACGGCTTCCCCCTGCGCCTACTACTGGCAGGCCCCGGAACCGAATGAGGATGGAACAATGAGCTCCATCATTGGATGCGGGCCTGCGATCGGCGAAGAGACTTCTCTGCCGGAGATCACGGCAGCCGCCGAGGGACTGATTTCCCACAGAAAGTCAAGCGAGATCTGGTTATATTTCGAGGTGCAGCCGGATACAGTGCGGATACAATGCGTCCCCCAAAACGGCGGCGAGGTTGAGACAATCACAGGCATTCTTCCGTATGACGGAGGATATGCGTTCGATCTGAAAAGCGGCAGCTTTGTTTACCGTGTGATTGCAGAATGGGACGATGGCAACCGTGTGGAATATAGCTTCATCGGGAAGTGGTTGTAATTCCACGGCAATCAGAATAAAGGACTGACTATGATAAAGATACTATTGGTAGAAGACGATAAAATTATCGTTGCGAGCTTGAGCGAATATCTGAACAGCGAAGGTTATCTTGTGCGAAGTGTATCCGGGCAGGCGGCGGCCATGAAGCTGCTTGCGGAGGAAAAGGCGGATCTTGTGCTGCTGGATGTGTCTCTGGCGGAGGGCAACGGCTTTGCGGCGTGCAGAGCGATCAAGGCCGAGTTTGATGTCCCCGTTATTTTCCTTACCGCGTCAGGCGACGAGTTCAGCACCGTTACGGGCTTCGACCTGGGCGCCGACGATTACATTCCAAAGCCGTTTCGCCCACGAGAGCTTATCTCCCGCATCCGAAACGTACTCCGACTCACCGGCAGCATGGGCAAAACGGTGAAGCTCGGTGATGTGGTGGTGGACACCGAAAAGGGCACGGCGGTGAAGAACAGCAGGGATCTGTTCCTCTCAGCGCTGGAATACCGCCTTCTGCTGTTTTTCATCAACAATCGGGGAATCGTGCTTACCCGTGAGCGGCTTCTTGACGCCATCTGGGATGTTGCCGGCGAGTATGTCAATGACAATACGCTGACGGTGTACATCAAGCGGCTGCGGGAGAAGATTGAGGATGACCCCACCGACCCGAAGATCATTCTGACGGTTCGCGGGACAGGATATAAGGTGGACGCATGATCAAGCTGCTGAAAAACAAAGAGGTGCGAAAGGCGCTGCTGTGGCAGCTGCTGCTCTCCGCAGCCGCCTGCGCCGTCTGCTTTTTCTTCGACATTCGCGCCG
>OGXX01004821.1_pt1 | contig 10145 bp, 7 predicted proteins | sample 1576301 | NCBI WGS metagenome assembly OGXX01 (sample SAMEA3541469, study PRJEB24748) | human gut metagenome | biome: human gut; feature: human-associated habitat; material: faeces | place: China | collected 2012 | reverse complement strand
ATGTAGAGCACGTCGTCCACGAGTTTTTGGAGATAGCCGCTGTTTTCCTGGATGATGCTTATATAGGATTGTCGTTCGGCGGCGTCGGCATCGTCCGAGGCTGCGGCCAGCTCCGCAAATCCGACGATGGAGTTGAGCGGCGTATTGATCTCGTGCGTGATGTTGCGGATGAAGATGCCTTTCATCCGGTTGCTCTCTTCGGCGGCTCTCTTCGCGCGGGCGAGGTGGCGGTTCATGCGGAGCATTACCGCGATGAAGACAGCGGCCAGCAAGAGAATGCACGCCAAGCCGATCGTGCCCAGTTGGGTGCGGTGCAGGCGCTCTTCCTGCGCCTGTTGGCGCAGTTCTGCTTTTTCCATGTTCAACCGGTTGACATCGAGCAGCGTGGCGAATTCTCCGAGTGTCTTCTCGTTGTCGTCGTTGACTTGTTTGTGGTAGAGTTCGGTGTAATGCTGTATGTCCCGGTAGGCGGCTTCGAAATTGCCGAGGGCGGCGTAGGCGGCTGCACGGTTTTCATAGAGGTAGTAGAAATAGGATTCCTTGTATCCTTCTCTTTCGAACGACCTGATCAATTTGTCGATTGCGGCGATCATCTTGCCGTATTCGTGCGAATGGTTGTAGATGGCGACCTCGATTTCAGCGAGTTTGATCTCCGAGAGGTTGCCGTTCTGCCCGTCCTTGATCTCGTTGAAAAGTGCTTTGGCTTTGTCGGTCTGGCCTGTCTGGGCGAGCAGGTGCGTTTCCTTGGCCTTCAGACCCCAGATGTAGTCCGGTAGCGGAATGCATGCCTTGCCTTTTTCGACGGCTTCTGCGGCTTCGGGATAGCGTTGCAGATCCATCAGCATGGTCGCGAGTTCCGAATAGAGGTTCGAGAGATGGAATGTGTTGAGCCCGTTCTGGATGATGAAATCGATTGCCTTCCGGTAGTATTCCACAGCGGGTTTTTTCAATCCGCGGGTGCGGTAGATGTGTCCGAGCTGTTTGTATGCCTCGGCGGTTGCGGGTTTGTAATTGTCCTTTTCGGCCTGCGACATATACTGCTCCAGTTCGTATTGGGCGAGCGTGTATTGCGCCTGTTTGGTATAATAGAGAATCAGCCGCGACCAGGTGAAGTAGTAATACTTGATCTGGTCATTCTTGCGGGCGAAATCCTGCACGCGGGGAATCCATGCCTTGAGCGAGTCGAGGTTGTTGTTGAAATAGTAATGGTCGGCTTTCAAGCTCAGGGCAACGGCCTGCATCCGGATGTCGTGCTTCTCGCCCGAGAGCCGGAACAGCGTGTCCGCCTTGCTGAGGACGGCCGTGTCGCGTATGTTGTTGTTGCACCAGCGGTAATAGGCGTAAAGCGTACTCTCTACTTGTTGGTGGCTTTCGTTTTCAGCATGGGCCGTGGTGAGGAGCATACCGAACAACACCGACAGGAATAAGGTTCTTTTCATTTTGCGCTGGGCTGAATTGCTGCAAAAATAAGCTAAATTGTTTGCAAAAACAAACGGATCAGCCGTAATTTGAAACTATTTGCCCGGTTGGGCGGCGAGCAACTCTTCTTCGAGCAGTTCGATGGCGGCCGTTCCCGCTTCGCGGATGATTTGCGTGCGGTCGCCTTTGGCATGGATCAGCCGGGCCGTGGTGCGCAGGGGCGAACTGACGGCGATCCATACCGAACCGACCGGGTATTCGGGGGTGCCGCCCGTGGGGCCTGCGATCCCTGTCGTGGCGATAGCGTAGTGTGCATTTGCCAGATGACGGACGCCTTCGGCCATCTGGCGTACGACCTGTTCGCTGACGGCGCCGTAGCGGGCTATCGTATCGCAGCAGATGTTTACGAAGTTCTGCTTGGCATCGAGGCTGTAAGTCACTACGCCGCATTTGAAATAGGCCGAGGCACCCGGCATGGCCGTGAAGCGTGCCGCGATGGTACCGCCCGTGCAGCTTTCCGCCGTGGCAAGGGTCTGGATGCGGTCGGTCAGGAGTTTATGCACCCGCTCCTCGGGCTGCTGACGCATGCAGGATGTGAGGGCGAGGAGTGCACCGATGGTTGAGGCAAGTATTCTATGCATGGGACGAATGTATTATTTACCGTTGAGTTCGTCGCGCAGCAGGCTGATGGCGAAGGCGCTGGCCCGGTCGATGATCTGCCCGCGGTCGGAACCGCACTGTTTGAGGATGGCGGTCGTCCGGTGTGGGGTCGCCACGGCGATCCATACCGTGCCGACCGGCTTTTCGGCGGAGCCGCCCGCGGGGCCTGCGATACCGGTGGTCGCTATGGCGTAGTCGGCACCCGAGATCCGTCGTGCCCCTTCGGCCATTCGCCGTGCGACCTCTTCGCTGACGGCGCCGTGGCGGGCAATGACCTCCGGGTCTACGCCCAGGATATCGTGTTTCGAGGCGTTGCTGTACGAAACTACGCCGCAGAGGAAATAGGCCGAAGCACCCGGCATGGCCGTGAAACGTGCCGCGATGTTGCCTCCGGTGCAGCTTTCCGCCGTGGCGAGGGTCAGCCCGCGCTCGGTGAGCAGCTTGTGTACCAGTTCCTGCATGGTGGCCGTTTCGTACCCGATGATGTTGTGGGGGATGATTTTCCGCAGTGCCTCGAATTGCCGTTCGATCTCCTTCGAAACGCTTTCGCCCTCGACCTCATAGGCCGACAGGCGCAGCCGTACGGCGCCCGGATTGGGCAGGTAAGCCAGTTTCAGGTAGGATGGCAGGGCGTTTTCCCATGCTTCGATCTTTGCGGCGAGCATCGACTCGGGCAGCCCGGCCGTGATCATCGTGCGGTGTATGATCTGGCGTAGTTCGAAATGCGCTTTCAGGCGCGGCATCACTTCGTCCTGCATCAGGTGTTCCATCTCGTAGGGGACACCGGGCAGCGAGACTACCACCTTGCCGTCGCGTTCGAACCACATGCCCGGAGCCGTGCCGTGGGCGTTGAACAGCACCGTGCAGCAGGCCGGAACCATCGCCTGCCCGCGGTTGAGTTCGTTGAACTCGATGCCGCGCCCTTCGAGCATGCGTTTCACATGGTCGGCGACCCGTTGGTCGGGCACCAGTTCGCAGCCGAACATTCCGGCCAGGGTCTTTTTGGTGATGTCGTCCTTGGTGGGGCCGAGCCCCCCGGTGATGACGACGACGTTGGAATCTCCCAGGGCGCGTTCCACGCTCCGGACGATCTGTGTGCTGTCGTCGCCGATCGAAACCTTTTCGTGTACGACGATGCCGGCGGCGTTGAGGTGCTTGGCGATGGATACGGAGTTCGTATCCACGATCTGGCCGATGAGGATTTCATCGCCGATGGTGATGATCGTTGCTTTCATGGCAATATTTGAGGCTCAGGATGCGGGCTGTTTCTTGCGGGTGTCCGGTTCGTTATCTGCAGGTTGTGCCGGGCTGTTCTGTGTTTCCGGTGACGGGTTCGGCACCGATTCTGCAGGTGCGGCGGCCTGCGTTTGGGCTGTCGCGGCGGTTTCCGTTCCGGGTGCGGCCTTCCCGGCTTCCGGTGCCTGTGCGCCTGAAGCCGTCGCTGCTGCGGCTTTTGCCTCAGCGGCCTGAGCAGCAGCCCGGGCCTCTTCTTCGGCTCTCGCTTCTGCGGCTGCCTTGGCTGCTGCGGCCGCTTCGGCATCGGCGATCAGCGAACGGCAGATTTCGCCGACCAGTCCCGGCCCTTCGTAGATGTAACCGGTGTAGAGTTGCAGGAGGTCTGCGCCTGCGTCGAGCATCGCCTTGGCATCGGCGGGGCTCATGATGCCGCCCACGCCGATGATCGGAAAGTTGCCGCCCGAGCGGGTGTGGATGCGCCGCACGACCTCTACGGCCCGTTGGGTGAGCGGGGCGCCGCTCAGGCGGCCGCTGCCGATCTTGTCGAGCGCCATGTGGCTCGTATGCAGCCCTTCGCGGCGGTGGGTGCCGTTGGTGGCCACGATGCCGTCGAGCGGTGTTTCGAGCAGGATGTCGCTGATTTCGTCGATGACTTCGTCCGACATGTCGGGCGACACCTTGAGCATGATCGGCCGGTACTGGTTCTGCCCGCGGCGGAAGTCGAACAGCGGATCAAGTATCTGGAGTATGTGCGTGCGTGTGTAGGTGGTGCCTTCGCGGCAGGAGTTGTCGCAACTGATATTCACCGTGAAATAGTCCGCATACTGGTAGAGGTTGCGGAAGAGCCGGAGGTAATCTGCCGCCGCATTTTCGGGGGGCGTCACGGTGTTCTTGCCGATGTTGCAGCCCACGATGAGCCCTTCGTGCGGGCGGCGCAGGTGGCAGATCGTCTTGTCCAGCCCGCGGTTGGAGAGCCCGATGCGGTTGATGATAGCCCGGTCTTTGGGCAGCCGGAACACGCGCGGGCGCGGGTTGCCCGCCTGCGGGCGCGGGGTGACGGTACCTATTTCGATGAACCCAAAGCCGAGTGCCGCCAGTTCGCGGTAGGCTTCGCCGTTGTGGTCGAAACCTGCGGCCAGGCCGACGGGATTGGCGAATTTTACGCCGAAGACCTCGCGTTCGAGCGCCGGGTGCCGTACGGTGTAACATTTGCGCAGGAACCAGCGCCCGCCGGGTATGAGCCCGATGATGCGCAACAACAGAAGCGCCACATGGTGTGCCCGCTCGATGGTAAGCGAGAAAAGGATGGGCTTTATGATTCTCCGGTACATTTTCTTAAGGGCATTGTCCGTGGCCGCAAAGGTACTAAAAAAGAATTGATTTCGCTAAAAGTATTCCCTGCGGTAGCGGTAGTGGTCGCGCATGGCCTCGAAATCGGCGGGCCGCGCCTTGAGGCGGCAGCTTTCGGCTTCGATGTCATAGGCGTCGCCGATGGTCGTGCAAAGCTCCTGCCACGGGATCGGCCGCGGGACGGAGGGGGCGGCTTCGGAGGGGTACCAACCCCGGAGCGGGAGGCCGAAGAAGCCGGCCAGCGTGGCGACGGACATGGCCGTAGCGGTGGCTTTGCCCTGCTCGGAGTAGCCGGCGACGTGGGGCGTGGCGAGCAGCGCGCGGTCGAGCAACTGCGGGTCGAGGTGCGGTTCGTGTTCCCAGACGTCGAGCACACAGGGATGGCCGCTCCGCAGCAATGCGTCGCCGTCGACCACTTCGCCGCGCGAGGAGTTCATCACTACGGCGCCCGGTTTCAGGCGGGCGAGCAGCCCCTCGCCGGCCATGTGCCGCGTCGAGGCGTCGAGCGGCGTGTGGAAGGTGAGCAGGTCGGCTTCGCGTGCGACCTCTTCCAGCGGCAGGAACCCGCAATGCTCGCGCTCTTCGCGCGGCGGGTCGCAGCAGACGACGCGGAAGCCCCACAGGCTGGCGTATTCCCGGATGAGGGAACCCACATGCCCGACGCCCACGATGCCCAGCGTCCGCTGTGCGGGCTCCCACCCCTGTGTACGCGCGAGGTGGGCCAGTACGGCGCCCGCCCATTGCAGTACGCCGCGGGCGTTGCAGCCTGCTGCCGTGGCGACCCGTATGCCGTGCGCCGCGCACCACGCCGTGTCGATGTGGTCGAACCCGATGGTGGCCGTGGCGATCAGACGGACGCGCGAACCGGCGAGCAGGCGCCCGTCGCAACGGGTGCGGGTGCGGATGATGAGGGCGTCGGCATCGCGCACGTCCTCCGCGGCGATCCGGCTGCCAGGCAGGTAGCGTACCTCGGCCCACGGCTCGAGAACCCCCTGCAAAAAAGGGATGGCACTGTCTGCGACGATTTTCATGGATAGTTGCTTTTTCCTGATTTCTTTTCTTTCCGGAAACAAATATAGGGAAAAATTAAATTTTTTGTACCTTTGTCATTTAAAATGAACATTTTCATTAAGCGGGGGCAGAGGTTGCAAGCATACTATCTGTGCCGGGCGCGGAAAATGGAGAATGAAATTCAACCGTATGGAACTAAACGCCTTCGATCCCGACGGGGTCGGTGTGGATAACGGAACCTATTTCGGGCTTCCTTTCGAGCCGGGAACGGCAGAACTGGTGCTGGTTTCGGCTCCGTGGGACGTGACGGTGTCGTACGGCGCCGGGACGGCCCATGCGCCCGATGCCGTGATAGAAGCCTCGACGCAGCTCGACTTCCATGAGCCGCTGGCTCCCGGCGTGTGGCGCCGCGGTATCGCCACGGCCGATGTGGACTATGCGTTGCTGGAGGAGTCGCAACGCTTGCGCAGCGATGCGGAGAAGGTGATTGCCCATCTCGAAGGCGGGGGAAGTCCCGAGGACGACTATGCGGTACGCAAGGTGCGCCGCATCAACGAAGGCTGCCGCGCCATGAACGCCAACATCGGGGCGCAGGCGGCGCGGTGGCTCGACGCAGGGAAGACCGTGGGACTGGTCGGGGGCGACCATTCGACGCCCTACGGACTGATCCGTGCCCTGGGTGACCGCCACGGGGAGTTCGGCATCTTGCATATCGACGCCCACTGCGACCTGCGCGATGCTTACGAAGGCTTCGAGTTCTCGCATGCTTCGATCATGTTCAACGTCCTGCGCGACGTGCCTTCGGTGAAAAAAATCGCCCAGGTCGCAGTGCGCGATTTCAGCGGGACGGAAGCCGCCCTGGCCGCTTCTTCCAAAGAAATTGCGCTTCTTCCGCCCGTGTTGCCACCTTCGACGACCTGTCGCTCGCCGCCGCGATGTTCCGCGGCGAGACCTGGGACGCGCTGTGCCGGCGAATCGTGGATGCGCTGCCGCAGGAGGTTTACGTGAGCTTCGACATCGACGGCCTCACTTTTGAGAACTGTCCCCATACGGGTACGCCCGTCTGCGGGGGGCTTACGTTCAATCAGGCCGTGTGGCTGCTCGATACACTCGTGCGTTCGGGGCGCCGCATCATCGGGTTCGACGTCGTGGAGGTCGCTCCGGCGCCCGAAGCGAAAGTGGATGCCATCACCGGGGCGCGCATGCTCTGGAAATTGTGTAATTTGACATTAAAATCAAACGGACGGTAAATGCGACTATTTTCAATGTACCGCTGGGTACGTGAGCGTCATATGATCGGTATACGCGGCCGCAATTTTCTGGAAGCCCCCTGGGCGGGAGGCGTTGTACTGCTCGGTTGTGTGATCGTAGCCATGCTGCTGGCCAACCTGCCCGGGACTTCGCTCTATTACCGCCATCTGCTCGAAACGGATCTTTCGCTGATGGTGTACAGCCCCGACGGGCTGATCGACTGGGTTTTCCCGCGCGGAATGACCGTCGAGAAGCTGATCAACGACGGCCTGATGGTGATTTTCTTTTTCGCCGTCGGACTCGAAATAAAGCGGGAGATCGTTTGCGGGCAGCTTTCGTCGGCACGCCAGGCCATCCTGCCTGTATTGGCGGCCGCAGGCGGCATGCTCGCCCCCGCGATCATTTTCCTGTTCTTCAACCACGGCACCATAGCGGCCAACGGATGGGGTATACCCACGGCCACCGACATCGCCTTTGCCATCGGCATCCTTTCGATGCTGGGCGACCGCGTGCCGGTTTCGCTCAAAATATTCCTCACGGCACTGGCCATCGCCGACGACCTGGGGGCCATCCTGGTCATCGCGCTCTTCTACGGGGGGCAGGTGCAGATAAGCTGCCTGCTGGCGGCGTTGGTCATCATGCTCGCGGTCTACTTCATGAAGGAGATGGGCGAAAAACGCATGTTCTTTTACCTGGTGCCCGCCGTGGTGATCTGGGGGTTGTTCTACTATTCGGGCGTGCATTCGGCCATTTCGGGCGTGGCGATGGCCATGCTGATCCCGATGACGCCCCGTTACAGCAAGGAGTATTTCGCCCATAAGATGCGCCACCTGAAGGAGTTGATGTTGGCTGCGAGAACGTCGGGCGATGATTTTCCCAACGAGCACCACCGGTTCTACATGCGCCGCATGCGTTTGCTGGCGGCCGACTCGGTGGGTATGAGCTACCGCCTGGAGCATTCGCTGGCGCCCTATGTCACGTTCCTGGTGATGCCGATTTTCGCACTGGCGAACGCCGGTGTCGAGATCACCTCGCCCGAGTACCTGAATATTTTTCACTATTCGTCCGAGATCGGGTCGATCGGGATGGGTATTTTCTTCGGGCTCGTGGTCGGTAAGCCTTTGGGCATATTTCTTGCGAGCTGGGGTGCCGTGAAATCCGGCCTTGCCGTGATGCCCGAGGGGGCTACATGGCGCCTGTTGCTGGCCGTGGCCTGCCTGGGCGGCATAGGTTTCACGATGTCGTTGTTCGTCGATGCGCTGGCCTACACCGAACCCGACCTTGTCGACCGGGGCAAGATAGCGATTCTGATGGGTTCGATGGCCGCGGCCGTCCTGGGATGTCTGCTGATTTTGGTTTTTTCGAAGAAACGGAAATAAATAATATGCGTAAAACATTTTTTGCCCTGACAGCCATGGCGTTGCTGGCCGGAGCCTGCTCCAGGAAGTCGGGCGGGGGCGTGAAACTCAAGGCCGACACCGATTCGGTAGCTTATATCATCGGTATGAACGTGGGCATGAACCTGCTCAAAATGGATTCGACGCTCAACGTCAATGCCGTATGCGAGGGTATCCGCGACGTGTTCCGTGCCGGGGCGAAACTCTCGGCGGACGATGCCGAGGTCTATTACCTGCGTTACATGAACTATGTGCTGCCCGAAAAGGCGCGTGCCTACGAGGAGCAGTTCCTCGCGGACTTCGCCAAATCGAACCGCAGCTATGCCCGCACGCCGTCGGGCGTGACCTACGCCGTGGAGGTGCTGGGCGATCAGGAGCAGATTCCGGTTTCCGACCGGGACAGCGTTGCTCTGCGCTACATCATCCGCACGGCCGACGGGGCCGACGTCTACTCCTCCTACGAGCGCCGCGACACGCTGCGCACGTCGCTCGGCAGCCTGAACAAAGGGATGAAGGAGAGCGTGAAGCTGATCGGCAAGGGCGGGAAGATCAATGCATGGATGCCTTCTGCGGTTGCCTATGGCTCTGCGGGGGACAAAGAGCTCGGGATCCGGCCCAATGCCACGCTTTATTACGAAATCGAGCTTGTCGATCTCGACAAATATACGAATTGGTCGCGGCGCAATAATTTACGCCGGTAATTTGGGGCGATATCGTAATTATTTTATAACTTTGCGCGGGTGAACCCCGAACAGGCTCAAACGATTAGACTAAACATATTCAAAAAACGATGAAAAAGATTCTTTTTGCCGCGGCGCTTGCGGGTGCCGCAATCCTGACCGCCTGCGGAGACAAGGGCGGCGGTGTCCGTATGGGCAGCCTTTCCGAATTCGACTCGCTGTCGTATGTGCTGGGTGCGAACATTGGTAACGGTATAAATTTTGAAATGAGGGACATCCCCTTCGATTTCAAGGCCATCGACAAGGGTATCAAGGAAAGTGCGATGGGTAAGGCTACGCAGGAGCACGACAAATCGCTCGAAATGCTGCGCGAGTACTTCATGACCAAGCGCGGCGAGCGCGCCCAGGCAATCGCCGCCAAACGTGCCGAGCAGGACAGCATCCGTCTGGCCGGAGGCGACAGCACGAAGGTCGAATATCCCACGGCCGACCCTGCCATGTTCGAGAACGAGGAGGAGCGCGCCGAGATTTCGTATGCTTTCGGTAACGACATCGGTTACAACATCAGCCAGAGCGGTATGCCCATACAGCTGGTTTGGATCGGTCAGGCCATGCAGGACGTACGTGACGGCAAGGCCAAGATGACCGAGGACGAGGTAAACCAGTACCTGCAATATTATTTCATGGTGAAGCGCCCTGCCGAGAATGCCGCCGCATCGAAGGCATGGCTGGAGAAGACCGAGAAGAAGTCGGGCGTCAAGAAGACCGAGTCGGGCCTGCTCTACAAGGTTACCAAGGAGGGCGACGCTGCCAAGATGGCGAAGGATCCCCGCGATGTGGTTCGGGTACACTATACCGGATATACGCGTGAAGGCAAGGTGTTCGACACCTCGATCTTCAAGAACCGCTCGAAAGAGCAGCAGGAGATGATGCGCAAGCAGAGCCCCGATTCGTTCGATGAAAAGGGCGCTCCCAAGGAGGCTGACGAACCCGCCAAGTTCCCGCTGAACCGTGTCATCAAGGGTTGGACGGAAGGTCTCCAGCTCGTGGGCGAGGGCGGTAAGATCACGCTCTGGATTCCGAGCGCCGGGTCCCAGCTTGATCACATGCCCGCCGCTCAGGCCGTCCCTGCGGTACAAAT
>OGXX01004820.1_pt1 | contig 10146 bp, 9 predicted proteins | sample 1576301 | NCBI WGS metagenome assembly OGXX01 (sample SAMEA3541469, study PRJEB24748) | human gut metagenome | biome: human gut; feature: human-associated habitat; material: faeces | place: China | collected 2012 | reverse complement strand
CTGAATAATAAACAACAAAATCATTGTTGTAATCTTTTAATGCAAAATCTAAAAAATTATGTATTTGACTTTTTTGTATAAGTTCAGATGAGCTGTAATTTTCTTTTTAATAATCATAATTATTCTCCAAATTTATATTTACGAATTCTCCTGCATATTTATCAAATTCATTCAAATCAATACCGTAAAATCCATAATATGATTTACATCCAGGCAATTCATTTTGGTGTAAAACAATATGAATGTTATCATCATGATATTTTTCAACAAATACAGCATCAAGTTTTGCCATATAATCTCTGAATTTAGAATTCATATCATAACCATATAATGAATCAGTATATTTATTTTCGTTTCTTGATTCATTTATGTACCGGTTAATATCATCTGTTTTAATAAATATCTCGCCTGTTCTTCCTGCTTTGATAATTTCGCCGACATTATCTTTCGTCCAAACAACATTTTTGTATTTATCCTTTTCTTCGTCATAAATACCATAAACAGCCGTATCGCGAATATTGACCATATCAATATTTTCATCAACAGTATTTTTCAATTCATCCGTCAGCCACTCTGAAACCTCTTTCATTTGGTAAGCGTCATAATATCTAAAATTCATAAATTTTACATTAAATATGCGACCGTCATCTTTTGCTTTATATACCAAATAAGAATCGTGCCAAACGACAGCCCAATAATCTATATCATAATGAAAGTTTCCCGGACAATAATCGTAAACTTTGTAGTCACTCATTTTGGTGTCATATTTATTAGCCAAATATATTCTCGGGAATACAGAAACAAACAATATCGTCATAATAACATACAATAATAAAGCAATTAAAAATACTATTCCAATTTTCTTTGCTTTTTTCATATTATAACCCCCTATATTAGTACTATATCATAAAACAAATTAACATAAAAGTACAAAATTGAATATCATTAAAAGAGGTTTGCCCCAAATGTTAGGGCAAACCTCTTCTTAAGTTTCGTTTCATATTTATCAAGTTCTTTCTTAACAGCATTTAAAATAGCAACGCTAACAGGCGGTGCAGAACTTTCATTGTATTAACCTGAAGGTGCATATGGTCGATTTCTTCCAGCCTTGTGGCAGATTATATCAACCTGTCAAAGGTGAACTGAATTATCCGTAAATTATTTTTTCAAAAAGAAATCACTTAACTTTACTATTAAAATTGTATTTAAAATATTTTTTCACAAAATGTTTCATATACTCATTTCCGTTGCCGGATTTACACAAATAATCAATATCCTCATCATAAAAGGTCATATAACCAATTTTACATTCGGAAATGTTAATGCAAACAAAATCTATATTTTTAGGAAATTCCTGTGTTTGTGACTGTGGTTTTAACACTTTAAAATTCCAATCACCAATGCTAAAACTTGTTTGCGGTATAATATATTCATCAGAATCAAGAATAACATCAGTTTGATACTTGAAAGATTCGAGTCGTAAAAGTTGATCATTAAAGCTTTTTTTGTCATATTCAGCAATAAACATACTACCGTATGAATCAGACATTAAAGAATGTATCCTGTTCGACTGAAAATAGAGATTTTTATAATTCCCAAAATCATCTAAAGAAAAATGAATATAATCCGAATTTTCACTTGATATTTTGTAATAGTTTTTAACACCAACAACTGTGTGTGAATTATTAGCTAATATAGCAATCAAAGATATCAATATCAAAACCAACGCCAACACAGAAAGTAATATGATTTTCGATTTTTTCTTCATATTAAACATATCCTTTATATTTATTTATAGTAGCCGTTGTGCCTTTTAAAACCAATGCTAACATGCTCAATATATCACAAAATTCTAAATATATCAATATCATAAACACAAGCAAAAATAGGGGGAAATAAATAAAAAAAGAGCTGAATTTTCAGCTCTTTTTTGTGGCAGATTATATCAACCTGCAAGTCACGGTAGTATTTGCTTCGCAAATCTCCACCTTAAAGACTTGACAGAACGATGTTACTCGCTCTGCTCGTAATAAGGATTCGAACCTAAAATGACTTTGGAATTTTGAGATTTGCTGTCTCTTAGAATCTCTCAAAGACTCTCACAATATTTTGAAACAAAGAAAAAGTGCCCGAATACCGCCGTAAAAAGCAGTATCCGGGCATAAAAAGCCTCAAAACACGAATGTTCCGAGGATGGCAGCAGGTTCAAAATTGAATCCGAATGTAATCGGATCACCGTTAAACTTGCATTTTATGTTAATCCACAAATAACTTTCTCTGATAAGTCTGCTGAATAATATTCAGCCATACCTTCAAGTACGTATTCAAGAATTATGCCTTTTGAGCCTTCGCTAATGTTTTCGTTAGCGGATATAACCTTAACTCCGTTTTTTCTATTGTCCATTTTTTACAGACTTGTTCAAAATCGAATTCCATCCTTTTTGTATGTCTTATCACTTTTAGGCTTGTATGAGAATTTTAAGAAATGTTTTTTAAAATCTTTGATTTCTTAACAGTGCTTACGGTTGCCTGAATTATCGGACCGGAGAGCAAAACGGTGGCAATTGTGCAAATTCCGAATTTACCGCCGAGCAAAACGCCGATAATTACCATTATAATATCAAGAACCATTCGTACGATTTTGATTTTCCACCCGTTTTTTTCGGCAAGCGAAAATGTGACTGCTTCATATGAGCCCCTGCCGAAATCAGCGGCGGAGTAAATCCCCGTTCCGAACGAAAATATAGCAATGCCAAGCAGCATTATAACAAAATTAACCGCTTTAATATCTGTATAATGCTGAATTTTTGTGAATACATCTACGAAAAAACTGTAAATGATTTGGTAAAGAATTGTGCCGATATTGATTTGTTTTCTGTCATAGAAAAGGGCAAAAATTATCATTGCCACAGCCACAATAAGCGACGATGTGCCGATTGACATACCTGTCACATTCGTCAGCCCTTGCCACAATATCGCAAGTGTTGCGCCGCCGAAACCTGCGCCTATTGCAAGCGTAATTCCGTATGCGGATATTATTGATCCGATAACGATCATCAGCGTTTTTGTTGCATATTTTTTGAATTTCATATTATCACCTAAAAAAATAAGACTGTAAACTCTGCTGTTGTGTTCAGAAACAGCAAAATTTATAGTCTTCATCAGCCGAGACAGCTTTATTTTTTTGATTATACACCCGAGCTTTTATAAAGTCAACGGTTATAAATATGATTTTCTGTATTCGCTCGGAGTTTTGCTCATTTCAATTCGTGTTACGATTTTGATTTGAGCGATGTCTCTCAAAAGTCTCAGTCATAAATGCCCCCAATCGCACTAAAATGACTTTGAACACTATTCTCTGACGAAGGCGAAGGTGCTTTGTCAAATGTTCTGAGTATTTCTTCAATTTCTTTTTCTTGTTCGTCCATTTGATTTCTCCTTGTTCGATTTCTTTCCGAAAATCGGCAAAGCGCTTTTTTTGCCGCCTTTCGGAAAGGGACTTCCGAAGAAATCCTTTTCGTAAGGAAAAGGCGGCAGCGGAAGCTCCGCTACCGCCATCCTTAAATGGTTAGCTATCTGTTATTTCTTTGTTGTAACAGTCTTAGCTTTTGACCAGCCTGAATAAATCCTTATGGATTTGCCGTTAATCTTAACTGTCTTATAGGTGCGAACTCTTACATAATACTTTTTCTTGCCCGAAAGCTTTGAAATTTTCTTTGATACTGTTGTATTATTGCCTACTGTTACGGTCTTAGCCTTGCTGAATTTACTTGAGGCACTGTACTGTACCTGATAGCCTGTTGTCTGTGTAGCCTGCTTCTTCCACTTTACTGTAAACTTCTTTGAACCTGCTGTAAGTGAGGAAATTCTTGTTGCCTTTGGCTTGATTGTGAAATAAAGCGTCTTTGTTCCGCTGTATTTACCCTTAAAGGTAATCTTTACTGCGTACTTGCCAACATACTTTCTGCCTTTTGCATAAGACACAGTATAGTCAGTATTCTTAACAAGTGTCTTTCCTGTTCTGTCCTTAACAATAACCTTAGGTGTTCTAACCTTTCCGTTATATGTTAATGATGTTGCTTTAAGCTTTATGCTTGATGCCTTTGGAATTACTGTTGTTGAAAGAGTTTTCTTACATACCGAACAGTAATTTACTATCTTGCCGTTTGCTGTTGGGGTTGCCTTTGTTACGGTTTGCTTTGTGGTGTGGGCAATCTTAGCAATATTGCCCCAAGATGCAAGGTCGGTTATTTCCTTTGTACCGAGTACATCTTCATAGAACTTGCCACAACCTTCGCACTTGTAGTATGCTTCCTTACCGCCCTCTGTGCAGGTGGCAGCTTTCGCAGCAACCAAAGTCAGATTGTGAGTGTGCGGTACAGTTTTGTAATATCCGCAGGTGTCGCAAACATTGTCAGAACCGTAATCGTGAGCCGCTTCGTCCTTTTTGTCGTGGCAACGAGAACATTCATGCCAGTGGTTAGTATCATCAGACTTCCATTCTGTGCCTGCGGTATGTCCGAGAGCCGGAATCTTCACACTGGTTTTATCGGTAATTTCTACCGATCCTGTTGCATCTGCGAACCACTTGTCACAGCCATCGCAGGTGTAGTATGCGGAATTGCCCGCAGTAGTGCAGGTGGCAGCTTTCGCAGCAACCAAAGTCAGATTGTGAGTGTGTTCTTCGTTTTTATTTTTGTAATAATATGTAACAACCGTTCCGTCCGAAACAATAGGCTTATTCAAGCCGTCAACCTTTATAAATTCATAATCATAAAGTGTTTTTGCCGGTGTTAAATCAAGCTTTGTGCCGTATGGCACGGTAAATGTTCCGCCGGCAGTGTTTGGAATTTCAGAGCCGTCCTCAAATTTATACTGAATTGAAACGGTTGTGTAGCGCTGTGTTTCCGTATTGTCGTCTGCAAGCACATTTCCGTTTTCATCGAGCACCTGAAATGCCACGGTATCGCCGCTCTTAAGCTGTGCATCAGACGGAATTTGATAAATAAGCGAGCAACTCTTTAAGCCTGAATTAAAGTCGCTTTTGATGTGATCCAAAGCACCGAGCGGCCAGAAATTTGCCTTATCATTCCAAACAGGAATGTCAAAGGTTTGTACTGTTTGAAGCGGATTTCCCGATGAATCGGTCGCAACGCTTCCGTCGGAGTGCTTAATCCACATTTTGAATTTTAATTGTCGTGCATTTTTATCTGAAATGTTTTGAATAACAGTTCTAAGCTCGATTTTTTTACCGTTCATATTAGTATTAAATCTGCTTTTGCTGTTGCCGCTCAAAAGTCGGTCATTGCGATTATATGTGTAATTATAATATGAACTTGTTTCAAGGTCGGTAAAATCAGACGGCTTTGAATAAGCGCCCGTATATTCCTTAACCTCGGGAGTTGCAACATAAAGGTCTACATCCTTAACAAGCTGAGACATTCGCTTGAAGCCCTGCAAACGGCAAACCTCACAGAATTGATAGTTTGTGTCTCTCATTATGCACTCATAACTTGAAACAAGCATTTTTGAGCCGTAAGCATTGCGGCAAGTATATGTGTTTCTAAAACCTAAAAGCTGTCGCCATTTTATCTTTTCCGGGTCTTCAACCGAGGAAAGATTGAGTGATTTAAGTTCCTTATCGTCAAGCAAATATCCGTTACTGTATTCATCACCGAGACCGAGCAAACCGTGTCCAAACTCGTGTGCAAAAGTTTTTGACGCACGATAACTGTCTGATGGCGAAATGAAATAATGGAAGCCGTATTCACGGTTATTATAAGCACCGCCGAAATCTGATTTTGTGTTTACAACCATAGCGAACTGAGCAATATAATCGTGAACATAATAATAAGGCTCATATTCCGAACCGGACGGAATTGTGTTTGGATCACACTTTTTTTTGATATGAGCATCGTGAATTTTCTCGATAAATTCAGGACCGATACATCTCTCAAAAATATGATTTTTCCACTGACTTCCGTGGAGATTATTAGAAATAACAGGCGAATTATATTTGTCGACTATAACATCAAAGAAGGTGCTTCCACCATTGTCAAAAGTCGATTCGGAAGCTGTGCAAAGAGCGTAAACATTGAATCTGTCGGCATAACTGCGATACGGTTCATATTTCATAGCGTCCTGCCAAAGTCGTTTGACATCATTGATGAATTTGCCCTGCTGACTTTTTGTGTATCCCTCGCCGCAAACGACAACAACCATATTTTCCGTGTCGCTGCGTGTTTTTTGGATGGTATAAACAGGGATGGTAGGATTAGAATATTTTCCGTCATTTGAATACCACGGGCCGAGGGTGAGCTGAATGCTTTGCTCGGTGCTGACATTCCAATCGGGATTTGCGTCCTCGGCAGGTTCCGAAATTGTATAATCATCCTCTTGCTTATTTGGAGCAGAGCCGATATAAGGACTGCTTTGTGAGCCGCTGCCGGAAGTTGTAACAAAATATTCGGAATCGAGATAAAATGCAGGCCTTACGCCCAAATCGGAATACCACGGAGCATAACGACCGACCTGACCCGATGAACTGATATAACGCATATCGTGATTGCAATCGGTAACAGGAGTGCGAAGCCAATAAGGCCAAGCCATACCGTCATTATTATACGCAACATAATAACCTTTGAGATTTTTCCACACGGCATTAGCCTGCTTTACATCAAGAAGAAAAACCTTTTCGGTTGTAGTTTCAAAATATGAACTGTCGTAGTTTGCCACCGCTTCCGAAATATCGGTGTAGTATAACAAATCCGAATTTGCGTCTCCATCAACTATGCCCTTGTTGTATTCGGGATGAGAAACGAGAGAACGCTGGGTAACGGTTTTCATTGCCGCAATTTCAGATTTTGAAAAAGCGTTGAGAAAACCCGCTTTTTCGTTGTACGCTCCCACACCGCTTACATATCCGTCTTTCGGAGGGTTGCCGCAAAGCCAATCGACTTTGCCTTCAGCTGCGGTCGAATTTAACCAAGAACGCATATTGCTGTCTTTCCAATAGTTAGAACCGTAATCATCACGCTTATAGCTTCTGCTGTGTGATTTTGAATTGCTGTTGTCATTTGTTTTGGCATCATATGCAAGGGTGTCAACAATTTTGTCTGCAAGCATAAGCGGTCCGTTATTGTCAATGCTTACACATCGCCAAAGAATTGAGGCATTGTTATACGCGCCCATTTTAACATAGTCGCCAACTTTAATATCGGGCTTTGATGCCGCCTGAATGGTCATCGGCAAAACGGAAATTGCCATGCACAATGCCAAGAATATTGCGGTTATTTTTTTCGTCATTAAGGAACCTCCTTTATAAGCTATATATTTGCTTTTATTATATTGTAAGGTGTTATATGTTTCAACGAAAATCCAATTAAATTTTTGTTAATTTTACAGCCGACACATTTAATATTACACGAAGAAGAAAATCTTATTAAATATGCAAAAAGGCTTCTGCCCAAAACAGGGCAAAAGCCTTAAAAATTATGCGATTTTTAGGTTTAGTTGCAAGCCAAGGGGGACTATTTCATCTGCCCGAAAACACGTTTTTGAAAAAAGTGTTGCAAAAGCGGTTGAACACAAAGATTTTCATATCCGATAAGCCTGAATTTTGCGGCGCAATCGGTGCGGGATTGTTTGCCGTTGACAGCGACAGATTGTTGGAAAGGCTCGAATGTAACGCCTTGAACATAAACCCGAAAAATCTTGTGATTTTAATCGGAACGAATGACATCGGCATAGGAGTTCCGACCGAGTACACCTTGAAAAATATAAAAGAAATTTTGCAAAGAACGCAGACACTTTGCTCGAATACCGCCGTAAAAAGCAGTATCCGGGCATAAAAAAGCCTCGGAACACGAATGTTCCGAGGTGATGGCAGATTATATCAACTGTCAAGTCTTTAAAGGTGGAGATTTGTCCATATGGTATCAGATGAAAATCATTCGTGTTTTGCGGCGAATTCTTTTAATAATTTCATTGCAATGACATCATGCTTTTTCGAAAACATATGCCCTCCGCCATCTATAAAATGCAGTTGCACCCGCTTGGACTCTTGCATTCCGATTGGCATCGTACTTTTATATGCTTCTGCCGCACGTTTGGCATAAGAAACATCTACGATTTTATCCTTTGTACCATGCACGATGCACACCCTGCCGGCGTAGTTCTTAATTTCTGCAAAGGCATCCATTTGCATGACATCCATTGCATAGCAACGCCCCAATTTCATCAGTCCGCAGCGGAAAGTATCGGGAACATTTTGCGGATCAAATTTTACCATCATCATTTTTCCGGCTCTGGCGTCATCCGGGATACACAATGCCGGATAAAACAGGACAAGTTTTTCTATCGGAAAGTTGTTTTTTGCTGCCACCAAAGCAGACACAAAACCGCCCTGACTGCATCCCATCAATAAAATTTTTTCAGAATCTGTATAGGAAAGATTTCTAACATATTCAATGACCGCTTTCAGATCTTTGGTTTCTGTCAGAACAGACATCTCTGTGGTTTTTCCGTCACTTTTTCCACACATAGCAGAACCGCCACAAAAATCAAATGTAAATGCAACATATCCCATTTCAGCCAAAAAGCCGCATAATGTTTCACACTGTCTTGCCATGCCATAAATCCGTGACAAACGATTGCAATTGGAAGATGATCTTCTTTTGGATGGTACACTGTTCCACGAATCGTCAATGCATCTTTTTTACATTCAAAGGTGCTTTCTGTAATTCCATCTGACAAAACAGGTTTCTTAAAAATCATAATTTTCTCCAAATTCAGTGGTATTTTGTTTTTGTTGCATCGGCTATATTTTTAACACTGATTTTGTATGAATGTTTTAGCCGTTAGCTATTTTGCTTGTTATAATCATTAAGCACGGAAAACACAAAGGAGCATTCTTTCATGATCGATATATTGTTCTTTGGTTTACTGTTAACTCACACTGTCATAGTATAATAATGCCATTACTTTGTCAAGAACCGGAACGATATTACGGGTTTATTTGCATTATAAACCCGTAATAAGAACATCACCCATTTACAAAATCACAGATTTTGAATGGGTCTCGATAACCTTGTTACTCGCTTTGCTCGTAATAAAAAACCAAAAACAATATATCGTCAAATTTGTAATATATATTGTGAGTGTTTGTTGTAATATTCAATAATTTGTGCTAAAATATTTTTATTATTAATATTAGTTAGGAGCAAAGATATGGCTGTTCCAAAGTTTTTTGAATTTTTTGAGGCATTTTTAAAAGCTGTTAGCGATGGTGAATTGCATTCGGCTAAAGATGTAAGAAACAATATCGCAAATTCAATGAAATTAACTGAAGAAGATCTTGCTGAAATGCTACCAAGCGGTACACAACGAACATTTGATAATCGTGTCGCATGGGCAAGGACTTACCTTGACAAAGCTGGTTTAATCGAAACGCCTATGCGAGGAAAATATCATATTACTGAAGAAGGAATACGTGCATTAGCCTCAAATGAAAAAATTGACATTGCATATTTGGAAAAGTCAGAAGAATTTAAAAATTTTCATAATGTAACAACACAAAACACTTCAATTGAAATTCAAAATGAAAAAAATGAAACTCCGCTTGAAATATTAGAATCTGCACACAAGCAATATTTAAGTGCTCTAGCCAGTCAATTGATGGATGAGGTAATGAAATTAACGCCTGTTGAATTTGAACGACTCGTAGTAAAATTACTGTTGAAAATGGGATATGGTAGTGGAATTGAAGGTGCAGGAATGGTTACGCAAGCATCCAATGATGGTGGAATTGACGGTATTATCAAAGAAGACCAATTAGGCTTTAGTCATATCTATATCCAAGCAAAACAATGGGCGCTTGAACAAATAGTTGGAAAACCTGAAATTCAAAAGTTTGTAGGCGCTCTTCAAGGGCAACAAGCACAAAAAGGACTATTTATTACGACGGCAAGATTTTCATCAGGTGCTATACAGTATGCTAATAATCTTCTTGGTGTAAAAGTAGTTTTAGTTGATGGAAGTGCATTAACAAAACTTATGATTAAGCATAGTGTTGGAGTTTCATTAGAGCAAACATATGAGGTAAAGAAAATTGATAGCGACTTTTTTGCGGAGGATCTTGATTGATTT
>OGXX01004814.1_pt1 | contig 10167 bp, 11 predicted proteins | sample 1576301 | NCBI WGS metagenome assembly OGXX01 (sample SAMEA3541469, study PRJEB24748) | human gut metagenome | biome: human gut; feature: human-associated habitat; material: faeces | place: China | collected 2012 | reverse complement strand
CGCAGCAGCAGATCCCGGCCGTCCCGGCTCCGGGGGTTCACCCGCAGGATCTCCACCTCATAGGCACGGGTATCGCTGCCGGAAATGGTACATAATATAGACGCCTCCCCGGCGTGTACCTCCTCCGGCTCTGCCACCGATACCGCCTCGCCGGAGATAAAACCCGCATCCTCCACCGTGCCAAAGATGCCCTCGTTGCTGTTGACCGTCACCGTGCCTACATCCCGCTGCACGGTAAAGTCTCCCTTCAGCTCGCCGGGGTCGCCCCGCTGGCCCTTCTTCACCGCCTTCACCATAGTCTCCATAATAGAGCCGCTGGCCAGCGGCATCAGCTCCGCCGTGTCCACATCCGTGATACCGTGGCCCAGAGCGCCGTAACTACCGGTGGCGGGGTCATAGTAGGTCAGCGTGCCGACACCCGCCATGCTGTCCCGGATCCACGCACCCAACCGGATGCCGCCGTCCTCGCAAACCACTGGGCTGGCCGTCACCTCCAGCGCTTTCCCGTCCCGCTGCACCGTCAGCTCCGCCGCCGTTTCGCCGTTTTCCGCCAGCATGGCCTGTAAATGCTCTGTGGAGCGGATCTTCTCACCATTGAAGGTCAGCAGGATATCTCCCTCTTTCAGGCCGCACTCCTTGGCCGGGGAGCGAGTCTCCTCCGTTCCCTGCACCGGCGACACGGATACCACCAGTACACCGTCGGCAAACAGCTTGATGCCCACGGCCTTGCCCACGGGGATCAACTGCCGCTCCTCATCGGCCCACGTCCGCTGCCATCCCAGCGACAGGGCCAGCACCATCGCCAGCAGTACGGCAGCGCCCCGCCGCACGCCTCGCCTTGCTTGCGTTTCATGCATCGGATCACCTCTTATTTTTTGTTTTCGTCGCCGGCGACACCATTACTTTGCGCCGCAGCCGCCGGTTTCATCGGCGTTAAATTCCGCCAGACATGGCAATCGTCCCGCACGACTGTCACGCCGCCGCTTTTGCGCCGCAGGAAAAATTTTCCGCAGCGAAGCGCCAGCTTTTAGGACACCTCCCCCGTTTTTCTCCGTTGCAGCCCCGCCCGCTCCTATGTTATAGTAGAGGGGAAAGGACGTGAAGCCATGAAAGGAACCACCCGCCTGCTGGCCCTGTGCGGCGTACTGACCGCCTTGGGCGTGGTGCTGCTGTGTCTGGGGGGCATCGTCCCCTTTGCCCTGTATATCTGCCCCATTCTGGCCTCCATCGCCCTGCTGCCGGTGCGCTCCCGCCCACGGTACGCATGGTGCTGCTATGGGGCCATCGCCCTGCTGGGTCTGCTGCTGTGCCCGGATAAGGAGGTATCGCTGCTGTTCTGCTTCACCGGCTACTATCCGCTGCTGAAGCCCCGACTGGACGCCCTCCGCAGCCGACTTCTCTCCCTGACGCTGAAGCTGCTGTGGGCCGCCGTCTCCATGGCGGCGCTGTACGCCTTGATCCTCTATGTATTCTGCCTGCCCGCCGTGGTGGAGGAGTTCGCAGCCACCGGCCGCTGGCTGCTGGCCGCCACCATCGCCACGGGCGTCGCCCTGTTCTTCGTCTATGATGTGCTGCTGAGCCGTCTTATAGCCCGCTGGCCCGCCAAGGTCTGAGGGACAGCCCCGTCTCTTGTAACCTTTTCGCCCGCCGCCGGGCCTCTTTTTCACAGAATATGGGAGTCAACGGTCGTTTCCGCCGTAGGCTCCCCTTTGCTTTTCCCGACACTTCCCCAGCGATATGTCCCATTTCCGTCACAGTGCCTTGTGCATCCTGCCCAAAATTTCCGTGCGTTTTTTACCATTCTGAAAATTTTGTTATCAATTTGTAATTTTTGTGTAGCTTTTTTGATAGAGTTGTGGTATGATATCTCTCGTAGTTTTCCAAAACCAACGCAGAAAGGATGGCAAAAGCATATGTCCAGAAAATTTGCCTGTCTCTATCTGGCCGTTGCGCTGCTGGTGTCCAGCATCTGGATCGCCAGCGCCGATGAACGTGATACCGTACAACAGGAGGTGCAGTACAGCGCCGCTGTGGAGGCGCTGGATGCCGCCGGGCTCACCAGCCGCTCCAGCAATGTCCTGCCCAGCGGCGAGGGTCTGGCTCTGGCGCTGGAGCTGGGCCTGCCGGAGGAGGAGACCATCTCCCTCTCCCAGCTGCCCACCGAGGCCCTCAAGACCAGTCAGGCCCAGGAGGACGCCGCCCGCCGCAAGCAGGCGGACACCGCCGCAGCCGCCGCTGACGCCGCCGCCAAGGAGGCCGCCCGTCAGAGCCTGCTAAGCGAGTACGACGGCGTGCAGCTTACCGAGGCCGTTCGGCTTCGCAGTGCCGCCGACAACGACACCGCCACCTCCCTCACCATCGACAGCGGCAAGGTGGCCCGCCTCAACGACTATCAGGACGGCTGGTACCAGGTCACCTTCGGCCAGTCCACCGGCTACATCCCCGCCGAGTATGCCCAGCCGGTCCACTATGCCGACTATGAGGGTACTTCCGCCACCAACACCGTGCGGGAGGAGATCATCGCCTACGCCTACACCTATTTGGGAACGCCCTATGTCTACGGCGGCTCCAGCTATTCCGGTACCGACTGCTCCGGCTTCACCATGGCTGTGTTCGCCAAGTTCGGCTACTCCCTGTCCCACGGGGCCAGCGACCAGTATTACACCGCCACATCTGTCTCCTCCGAGGCGCGGCAGGCCGGTGATCTGGTGTTTTTCGATACCTTCGGCGGCATCAGCCACGTGGGCATCTATTTGGGCGGCGGTCAGTTCATCCACGCCAGCTCCTCCGGCGGTGTGAAGATCAACTCCCTTTACGAAAGCTACTACGCTGCCTGCTATCTGGGGGCCGGACGCATCCTCCCCTGAAGCGTCACATAGAGACATCCTAAGAGAGCCGCCTGCGGGCGGCTCTCTTACTTTTTCGTTCGCCTCCGTATATTCGTATTTTTATTCATTTTCGCTGTATTTCCTTTGTGCAATTTGCTTCTTTCTTCCGCAATATTCAGTCCATAAGCGAGCAGTTTGCATGATTCTCTCGTTTTTGTTGTAATTTTATTCATTTTGCACTTGACTTTTATTCATCTCCGTTGTATCATAACCACATCCTCCGGAACGCCCGGAGCCTTCCATCCACAAGGCCGCCTGCACAGGCGGCACAACGAATACAAAGTGAGGTATGAGAGATGAAAAAAGTATTGGCCCTTCTGATGGCCGCCGCCATGATCCTGTCTCTGGCCGCCTGCGGCAACAAGAACCCCGACAGCAACGACGATAGCAACGACAAGAAAACCGCTCTGATCCTGGGGACCAGTGCCGACTACGCCCCCTTCGAATTCATGTATCCCGATGACAAGGGCGAACTGACCTACGCCGGCATCGACGTGTCCGTGGCTCAGTACATTGCCGACGACATGGGTCTTTCCCTTCAGGTGGAGAACATGGCCTTCGAGTACCTGCTGACCTCTCTGGGCAAGGGCGACTTCGACATGGTGCTGGCCGCCATGGAGGCCACCCCCGACCGTCTGGAGAACGCCGATTTCTCCGACCCCTACTATAACGATATCCCCCCGGCCATTCTGGTGAAGGCTGACAAGGCTGACCAGTTCAAGACGCTGGCCGATTTCGCCGGCAAGTCCGTGGGCGCACAGGCTGCCACCACCAAGCTGGATATCATCGCCGACTCCATGCCCGGTGCCAACGCCGTGTCTCTCCAGTCTGTGCTGGATCTGATCAATGACCTGACCTACGACAAGGTGGATGCCATCGTGGTGGACGGCGGCGTGGCGCAGCAATATGCCGAATCCAACCCCGATCTGGTCATCGCCGGTGCCTCCAGCGAGCTGGGTGAGGCCTCCGCCTACTGCGTGGCCGTGGCCAAGGGTGATCCTAAGGGTCTGCTGCCCGGCATCAACGCCGCTATCGCCAAGCTTAACAGTGAGAACAAGCTTCAGAGCTTCATCGATGCCGCCAACGAGCTGGCCACCAAGGCCGTGGACCCCAACTGATCCGAAACTGCATCCGCCCCGCTGCGCCCAGTGCCCCGCACTGGGCGCAGCGCCGGGTATTCTTCCATCTGAAAGGAGATGACACCCATGTGGTGGAGCGACCTGTTCACCAACATGAACCCTACCGATTTCTTCAACTTTTCCTTCCTGCCCAAATACGGCACCGCTTTCGTCCGTGGCATCGAATATACCCTGTTGCTGGCCGTGGTGTCCGTGCTGCTGGCCATTCTCCCGGCATTGGAGCTGGCCCTTATGCGCCTGAGCCGGAAAAAGCCGGTGCGCTGGCTCTCCGGCGCCTACATCGCCGTGTTCCGCTCCACCCCCATGCTGGTGCAGCTGTCCATCATCTACTTCGGATTGTTCCACTACATTAGCCTGCCCCGGACACTGTTGTTCGGCTTCATCGCCATCAACCGGTTTATCCCCGGCGTGGTCGCTTTGGCGCTGAACAGCTCGGCGTATGTAGCCGAGATATTCCGCGCTGGTATACTGGCCGTGGACAAGGGGCAGACCGAGGCGGCCCGTTCTCTGGGCCTCAGCAGTTGGCAGTCCATGCGCCTGGTGGTGCTGCCCCAGGCCATCAAGAATGTCCTCCCTGCCCTGGCCAATGAGGTCGTTACCATGGTGAAGGAGTCTTCCATCTGCTCCGTGCTGGGCATGGCAGAGATCATGTACACCGCTCAGACCGTCTCCGGCAACAGCTACATCACCCTGGCTCCCTATGTACTGGCCGCGCTGGTCTACTTCTGCATCAACTACCCGGCCTCCAAAGCCATCGAGGCCATAGAAAGGAGAATGCGCCGTGGCGATAAGCAGTAAAGTTCTCATCTCCGTAAAGCACCTGGTCAAGGAATACAACCACGGCACCGTTCACGCATTGGACGGCTGCGACCTGGATATCCATAAGGGCGAGGTGGTGGCTATCATCGGCCCCTCCGGTTCCGGCAAGTCCACGCTGCTCCGCAGCTTGAATATGCTGGAGGAGCCCACCTCCGGTGCCATCTTCTTCGACGGTGTAGACCTGGCGGATAAGTCTGTGGACATCAATCTCCACCGTCAGAAGATGGGCATGGTGTTCCAGCACTTCAACCTGTTTCCCCACAAGACGGTGCTGCAGAACATCACGCTGGCGCCCGTCACCCTGAAGAAAAAAACACCCGCTGAGGCCGAGACCCAGGCCCGCACCCTTTTGGAGCGCATCGGCCTGTCCGACAAGGCCAACGAGTACCCCAATATGCTCTCCGGCGGTCAGAAGCAGCGTATCGCCATTGTCCGTGCTCTGGCCATGGATCCGGAGGTCATGCTCTTCGACGAGCCAACCTCCGCCCTGGACCCCGAGATGGTGGGTGAAGTGCTGGACCTGATGCGCGACCTGGCCAAGGACGGGATGACTATGGCCGTGGTCACCCACGAGATGGGCTTCGCCCGCGAGGTGGCTGACCGTGTGGTCTTCATGGCCGACGGAAAGATCCTGGAGGAAGGCTCCCCCACGGACATCTTCGACCATCCCCAGGACCCCCGGCTGCAGGACTTCCTCAGCAAAGTGCTGTGACAACGATAAAAGCCCACCCCAAAAGGGGTGGACTTTTTTATGTTTCTTATGATTTTCCGTGTATCTCATTGCCGCAGCGGGGGCAGGTGATGACGATGCGCCCTTTCCCTTTTGGCACCCGGCACACCGCGCCGCAGCCCGGGCAGGTAAAGTAGCAGTGCTCTTTATCCATCCGCTGCTGCCGTTTCCCGGCCATACGTCGGCTGATGGGCCACCAGACCTTCTCCATGAACTTCGCGTTCTCCGCCCGGCGCTTCTCCAGATTGCGGGAAAACATCCGGAACAGTGCCAGCAGGGTGATGATCCCGGCCACGGTGCCGATGATGCTGTATGCCAGCGGCACCTTCTCCCGCAGAAAAATGTTGATGATATCCAGTACCAGAGCCGTCCAGACCATGGTCAGCGTCAGCCGGTCCACACCGTTGCGCCCATACATGAAGCGCGACAGCGCGTTGCCAATACGTTGCAAGAAGTTCATAAAACCGTCCCTTTGCCTTCCGCGTCCACACCGCAGGTTTTCTGACAAGGTATTTTACAGGAAAAGTCAGCAAAGGTAAACCCCTTTTATTCAAAATTCACAGAATGGACAAATTTTTGTTTTTTTACTGCCGGTGCAAAACAAGTCCCGCCGCCTTGCAATTCGCCATAAACCTATGCTATAATAAATTGATTATGCACCGCGAGCCGGCGGTCACCCGCCGGCTCGCCGCAGGCCCCGACCTCTCCAGGCGGGATCGGCTGCGCTGTCTGCCGCACTGCGGGGCCTGCATATCCCATACTATGCCGCCGCACCGCTGCCGGTGCGGCGCGAAAGGAAGCTGCTCTATGATCAAGATCGCCCCCTCCATCCTGTCCGCGGATTTTGCCTACCTGGCCCGTGACATCGAAAAGATCTCCACCGCCGACTACGTCCATGTGGACGTGATGGACGGCCTGTTCGTGCCCAACATCTCCATCGGCATTCCGGTGGTCAAGTCCATTCGTCCCACCACCGCCCTGCCGTTGGATGTCCATCTGATGATCGATCGCCCGGTCCGCTATGTAGAGCAATTCTGCGATGCCGGCGCGGACATCGTCACCTGTCATGTGGAGGCGGACACCGAGGAGAATATTCTCTCCGCCCTCGACAAGATCCACGCCAAGGGCAAAAAGGCCGGTATGGTGGTCAAGCCCAAAACCCCGGCCAGCGCTGTCCTACCCTTTATCGACAGGGTGGAGCTGATCCTGGTCATGACCGTGGAGCCGGGCTTCGGCGGTCAGAAGTTTATGGCTGATATGATGCCCAAGGTACAGGCCATCCGCGGTTATATCGATGCCATGAACCCTGCCTGCGAACTGGAGGTAGACGGCGGCGTGGATGGCGACACCTGCAAGCTCTGCATTGCCTCCGGCGCCAACGTGCTGGTGGCCGGCAGCGCCGTATACAAGGCTGCGGACATCCCCGCCAAGATCAAAGAACTGAGAGGGTAACATCCTATGGAGTATTTTCCCGCCCCGCTGGAAAAATTAGTGGAGCAGTTCGCCCGTTTGCCGGGCGTAGGCTATAAATCCGCCCAGCGACTGGCCTTCTATGTGCTGTCCCTGCCGGAGCAGGAGGCCCGGGCCTTTGCCGACGCCATCATGGACGCCAAGCGCAACGTGACCCTCTGCCCCGTGTGTCAGAACCTGACCGCCGGCGGCCTGTGCCCCATCTGCGCCGACCAGAAGCGCGACGACGCCACCATCTGCGTGGTGGCTGACCCCCGGGACGTGATCGCCATCGAGCGCAGCCGGGAGTACCGCGGTCGTTATCACGTGCTCCACGGTGTGCTGTCCCCCATGAACCACGTAGGCCCTGACGATCTGCACATCAGATCCCTGCTGGACCGCGTGGCCCAGGGCGGCATCACTGAGGTCATCATGGCCACCAACCCGGACACCGAGGGCGAGGCCACGGCGCTGTACATCGCCCGGCTGCTCAAGCCCTTCGGCGTCAAGGTCACCCGCCTGGCCTATGGTATTCCCGTGGGCGGCCACCTGGAATTCGCCGACGACGCCACGCTCATGCGTGCGCTGGAAGGGCGGCGGGAGCTGTGAAACGATTTGCCTGCCTTATCTTGGCCGCGCTGATGGCCCTGTCGCTCGCCGCCTGCGGCACACAGAAGCGTGAGACGCTGGAGCTCTTCGCCATGGACACCTACATGACCTTCGTGGCCATCGGCGACGGCGCTGATGACGTGCTGACTGACCTGAGCCGCACCGTCAACACGCTGGAATCCTCCCTCTCCCGCACGGTGGACACCAGCGAGGTCTCCCGTCTGAACCGTGACGGCTCCGCCGTCTGGGACGAGGACGGTGCGCAGCTGCTGTCGTGGGCGCTGCAGCACAGCCAGGAAACGGACGGTGCCTTCGATATCACCATCGCCCCGCTGGTGGAGCTGTGGGGCATCACCTCCGACAGTCCCCGCGTCCCCTCTCAGGCGGAGATCGACGCACTGCTGCCTCTGGTGGGCTATGAGCACGTCCACCAGTCCGAATTTTGCAGCATCTCTCTGGATGAGGGCTGCTCCGTCGATCTGGGCGGCATCGCCAAGGGCTACGCCTCCGACTGCGCCGCCGTCCTGTTCCACCGCAGCGCCCTCACCGGCGGCTGCGCCAATCTGGGCGGTAACGTGTACGTCTACGGCACCAACGCCCAGAACAAGCCCTGGTCGGTGGCCATTCAGGATCCCGCCGACAGCGAGGGCTATGTCTGCACCCTGAGCCTGTCGGATGCCTTTGTGGTCACCTCCGGCGGCTACCAGCGCTATTTCACCGCGCCGGACGGCACGGTGTACCAGCATATTCTCGATCCTAAGACCGGCTATCCCGTCCAAAGTGACCTGACCAGCGTCTCCGTCGTCACACGGGGCGGCTTCGGCGGGCAGGGCACCCGTGCCGACGCCTACTCCACCGCCCTGTACGTTATGGGTGAGCAGGCCGCCGTGGACTTCTGGCGCGCCCAGAGCATGTCCTTTGACATGGTGCTCATCACCCGGGACGGCCGCGTGGTCTATACCCCCGGCCTGGCTGACTGTTTCAACGAAAAGGACGGAACCGCCTATGTCTACCAGCTCCTCGCCTCCTGAACTGAAATGGAACCGCTTTGATGCGCTGGTGGCGCTGGCGGTCGTGCTGCTGGCCGTCGTCTCCGCGCTGTGCTTCTATCTGCCCAAAAACCAAAGCGGCGCCCTCACCGTGGTCATCGACATCTCCGGTCAGGAGGTCCGCCGTGTCCCCCTGTCCGACTTCACCGAGGCCACCGTCACCAGCCGCGGCTATATGCTGCACATTGCCGCCGAGGGCGGCACTGTCTCCGTGACCGACTCCGACTGTCCCACCCAGGACTGCGTCCACACCGGGGCTATCTCCCGTGCCGGGCAGTCCATCGTGTGCCTGCCTGCCCAGGTGGTCGTCCACCTGGAGGGCGCGTCCGTACCGGACACGCCTGACGTGATCGTGGGGTGAGCACATGAAGTGGACAGCAAAAAACATCGCCCTCTGCGCCGTGCTGGCAGCGCTGGCGCTGGGGCTCAGTACCCTGGAGGGGCTGTTCCCCATCTCCCTGCTGGTGCCCCTGCCCGGCGTGAAGTTGGGCCTTGCCAACATCGTCACTGTGTTCGCCCTGTATCAGTTGGGTGCCGGCGCGGCGCTGGCCATTCTGCTGACCCGCTGTCTGCTGGGCGGACTGTTTGCCGGAAATCTGTCGGCCATGCTGTTCTCCGTGCTGGGCGGACTGACCGCCATGCTGGTGATGATATTCCTGCGGCGTCTGCCGAAGCTCAGCGTCTACGGCGTGTCCATCGGCGGCGCGGCAGCGCACAACATCGGCCAGATGGCCGCGGCGGTCATCACCCTTGGCAGCACCATGGTCCTGGGCTATCTGCCCTTCCTGCTGGCCGTGTCCCTTTTCACCGGTGCGCTGACCGGCTTCATCACTGCGCTTCTGCTGCGTGCCACGCGGCATATCCGATTTCACTGAGAGGTGCCACTATGGATAAGAAAGATCAGATCATTTTGCAGCAGCTGGACGTGATACGCTCCATGACGGAGAACAACGTCCGCCGCATGGGCAGTGACTTCTGGGGCACGCCCTTCCAGGACGTTGGCAAGGCCCCCACCGCCCCCGGAAAGCCTGCCGCGCCCGAAAAGCCCGTCCCCCCCACCGCCGACGCCAAGCCCGGCGATGCCGCGCCCGAAAAAGCCGAGGAGCTTCCGCCTCCGGAAAAAATCGAGGACCTACTCGCCGAGCTGGACACCTACATCGGCCTGAACGTGGTCAAGGACGAGGTCCACGACCTCATCAACATGGTCCAGGTCTACAAGCTCCGTGAGCAGCACGATCTGCCCACCACCGATATGTCGCTCCACATGGTCTTCACCGGCAACCCCGGCACCGGCAAGACCATGATGGCCCGCATGATGGCCCGCATCTACCGCAGTCTCGGCATCCTCAGCAAGGGCCAACTGGTGGAGGTGGACCGCAGCGGTCTGGTGGCCGGCTACGTAGGTCAGACCGCCCTCAAGACCCAGAAGGTCATTGAAAAGGCCATGGGCGGCGTGCTGTTTATCGACGAGGCCTACGCCCTCA
>OGXX01004805.1_pt1 | contig 10183 bp, 7 predicted proteins | sample 1576301 | NCBI WGS metagenome assembly OGXX01 (sample SAMEA3541469, study PRJEB24748) | human gut metagenome | biome: human gut; feature: human-associated habitat; material: faeces | place: China | collected 2012 | reverse complement strand
GCCTGCCGGGATGAAGAACGGGACAGCCGCCTCATCTGCGTGGTGGAACAGGCCACGGACGTCATCCCCATTGAACGCAGCAGCGCCTACCGCGGATTGTACCACTGCCTGGGCGGCAAGCTTTCCCCTCTGGATGATGTGGAGCCGGAAGACCTCAACATTCAATCCCTGGTGGAACGCGTCTCCCGGCAGCCTGACTGCGAAGTCATTCTGGCAACAGGCTCTGACGTGGAAGGGGAGGCAACGGCCACCTACCTCCACCATCTGCTCAAAGAAATGGATTGCAGGATATCCCGCCCTGCCCAGGGGCTGCCTGCCGGCTCCGGCCTCAGCCACGCGGACACGCTGACGCTGATGAAGGCTCTGGAAGGACGCACCCAACTTTAATATCATTCTTTATTACAGAATTTTATATCTAAATTCATATTTAGAAAAATTATGGAATTTTAAAGCATCCAACTTTATAGCTTGACGATTATGGAGCTCTTTACTAGAGTTTTTAAAGTGAAAATTATTACCATAATTATTCATATTCCTCTAATTCTTTTCATTCCAGTTTCCTTGGCTCATTCACGTCTCAAGGAAAAGCCTATTGATATTAATACCGTAACAGGAAAGATAAGCCAAGAACGCTATACACGACAACAAATACGTTCCATTCTCTTTCTATACCTTTCCCAACAACAACTTCCTCCTACACAAACCGCTTCTAAAGAGGAAACATTTAACATACTTAAAGCTAAGGAAAATTCCCTCTACGTATTGGATTATGTGCGAAGTGCCCAAAGTTGGAGAGAAGTTTGCACGAGGGTAAAAAAAGCTCTAAAATGGACACACAGCCTTTCATTGCAACCCGATGACCATTCCCAAAAAAACAGCTTAGATTCATTCAAAAAATTTTTCTAGCTCTAACTATACATAACTCTTCTAATTCACTGCAAAACAAAAATTTACGTATCCTTATAGGGTATGCGTATCTTGTCCCCAGTCTAAGAACAGCATTACAAAGCTCTTCTTCATCTATTTCACGTGAAGTAATTAGAGCAGCAGAAATTTACACTCTTCTATGCCGGCAGCAGAAAAAACTTCCTTCATCCTATGCTATTGAAATGTATAATTTGCTTCTTCAAATTCCTTCAATAACCTCTGATGAAAAAGCAAAGTTTGCTTATTTTTTAGCCTACCTGTATCTTAATACAAACCAATACCGACACGCTGCTAAAATTTCAAAATTAATTCCCCCCATTGAAGGAATGAAAGGAGCCTCTTCCAGAATTCAAAAACAGGCTTTGCAACGATATCAGGCATCCAGTAGAAAATAACGCCTTTCTTCATCATGAAATCTTTATTAGCATTTTTTCTTTTTTACGGATTACTTTTGCAGGAAGTTTCTGCTCAAAAGATTAATCTCCAAGAAGTTTTTTCTTATTCGGGAGACAACGTTGTTGACGTTATAGAGGAGGTAGTTACCCGGGAAGCAATCATTGAGCTTGCAACTCAAGGCATATTAGTAAAATCAAATTCCGATATTGTTAAAGATCCTAAAAAACCAAAAATAATTAACTATACGACTACCATTAATTTTAAAGAGGCAAAAACATCCCGGCTCAAACCCACACAGGAGGGAGAGCCAAAAGATGCGGCTAAACAACCCTGTTCCATTGGTTTAATTTCTTTGGTATCTGATGATGGATGTAATGTTACTCTCGAAAACAATAAAGGTGAAAAAGACACGTGGCTACAAGAAAGTAAAAAAGGGCACGATATATCAAAAGGAAGAAGAGACTATAAGAAAATTCTTTTCCCAGGAAATTATAAATTTGAAATAGAATACTCTCAAACTTACTATAATCCTCCACCTGAAGATCTAGATGGCATTAGCCTTTTAATTACTCCTATCATCGTAGATATTTCAGTTCGTGCAAACAATCAAATTCCCAATGGAAGGATTCTTATCGAAAAAGGGCAAAAAATAGAAATGGCTCTAAATGCAGACTGGCTTGGCCGTGGAGGCAAACCGGCATTGGAAGACCAGGTTATTTGGGAAACGGAATTATCCACTTTAGTCTTGTTTCGTTGATCTTCCCGATTTTTCATCAGAGCAATTTTCTGAATATCAATAGCCAGAATATTCTGAAAATCTTACAGCAAGACTATTCTATATAATTCCGTTTGGGAAATAAATCAACTATCATGTCAAGGCAACTTTGAGACCCGCTGGCAGGAAGTTGGAAAAGGGGCTTGGTGTGAATATCGCTGTAATACTCCAGGAATTTTCAGAATTCGAGCTAGGATCGGAGATAAAATATTTACATACACAAGACGTTTTGATGAACCACATACTGACAGCACAACTAAATATGCCCATATAGGAGACTCTGCATGCATAGGAGTTGCCGAAAATAAACAGGAAATTCAATTACTTAATATTGCTTATCACCTCCTAGGGGACCCATGCTACGCATATGAAACTCCCTGGTTTAATGCGAGAGATTTAGATATCGCCCTCAAAGGCGAGGGAAGATATTGGACGGAGACACAAAGAGACGCTGCTATAGGAGCACAGAAACTTAGAGAGAGCATGGAGGTAAAATGGGGTATTACTTATTTTTCTAATAATTTAAGGAATACACCAAAATGCAATTACTTTTTATATTACCAATGCAGACAGGCTGGTTTCAATATTCCCAACAAAATTCACTTGCAAGGTTTTCGCCCGCCAGTCATCGCTGAATGGAAAAATCCATCAACAAAAATAGGAAATTGGCTGTGGAAAAGCGCGGGCAGTACGCTTCCACAACCTGGGTGGATTGCTCTGGATGACGAGCACTGCGGCTTTATTGATTATGATGGAGGTATCATCAGCGGAGGTACATTTGATGTTAATAAAAAAATTACTCTTAACTTCCCCAAATATTTTAGAATATATCAACCATGAATTATTGTATTCCCGTCTTCGCATGTTTAATTTGTTATAGTTCCATTTCTTATGCAAATTTTAAGGATGGACCTATTACAAATTCCTCCGGCAATACGTCCTTAAATTATTTTTTAAATAATTACCGGAATTTATCTGAGGAAGACATATCCGTGTATTTTAATACGCATTGCAGTGATATTTTAAGTAAATATTCATCTTTTACCCGCAATCAGAAGGATTTACTTAATTTTTTGTTTTCTCTAACACCTGAAATCTATCTTGCAATATGGGAAAGCATAGCTGAAAATTTAGATCCTGATAATTCTTCTCATATGCTTGCGCTAAACGATCTGTTTAACGATCCAATTTACGGGTATACAAGATCGTTCTTCGGACTGAACTGGAAGCAAAAATCCATTAGGGATATCTGTGAAAAATTAATAAACAAATTGAAAGGAAATCCGTCATGGATAAATGAGTTAAACAGTATTCTTCAGGGTGAGGCATGGAAAGATATAACAAGGAACGGTTTGAATGACATGTCAGGAAAAATTCCAAAGACCCCCCTTCCCCGGCAAGGCTACTCTCCTCAATTTAAAAATTGGACAGGAGATGAGATCGTTCAGGCAAAGCTGATTCAAGAGCTGTCAGAAGCCCATACGCAATTCACACAGCATATTTGGAAAACAAAAACGGAACAAGATATTGATTCTCTTTATAAAAAAGGACTCCGGGCGATGCAAATAGCAGAAGAATTATTTGAACTGCCTCCTCCATCCTCGGAGACGGCTCAGCACCGCTTGGGAAAACTATATCATGAAAAAGTTCACGTTGCCGGATACAAGAAAGGAATGTTGCCTCCGCCTGACATCAAGGAGCCGGAACAGTTTTATCGACGGTTCCTGATTCTTGTGGAAAACCATCCAAAAATGAAATTATTACTGGAACAGTATCCGGAAATAATGACTTCCTCCCCCAGCTATCTTCTGGAAGAAGCCCTGTACCTGGAACAACAGGAAATACAGAACAAGAACTGAGTGGCTTGAAATACGCCATTACATTCTCCGTTACTCCGCCAGTCCGTCCACACGGGCGCGGTCAAAATCCGCCGGGCAAATCGTCACGTTCACCCGGTCGCCCGGTTTGAGCAGTTCCCTCAGGGAAGCGTTCTTTTTTTCTACAAAAGCCACGGCGGTTTTGCCATTCGGAAGGGTGGCGCGGAAAGCCGTATCCGCGATACGCTCCACAATAACGGCGACCGCCTGCACCATCTGGCAGGGATAAGGTTTCATATGAAAAAACGGGTTACCAATTCATTAATTCGTTCATCAGGTCATTCCCGGTTTTAAGCCCTTTTTCCGCAGCGTCCTGCAGCCGCGGCACAACCGGGACAGGTACTCCGTCCCCGGCGGGAATCCTGAACTTGCGGCCATTACGCTCCGCTCCATCCCCCGCTCCGTTTTCCCCGGTTCCCCTGTTCAGCAGCCGCGCCGCGACATCCGCCACCTCAGCCGCCTTGCCCATTCCTATTTCCGTCAGGCGGTTTCCCGCCGCCTTGATGAGCCGCGCGGACAAGTCCTCCGACGGATTGTCCAGCGTCCCGCCGATATTCACATTGGCCCACGCCAGATTGCCTCCCGCTCCCTGGCGGGAAACGGAAAACACATCGGAAAACCCCGGAAGAGCTTTCCACAGGCCGTCGGCCCGCAGCCCCACCTGCAGCCTTCCGGTCAGCGCCCCCCCTTTCCCGATTTCCAGCCAGCCTTCCACCCTCACCAGGTTTTCGCTTTCCACCAGAATATTGGAAATATGCCAGGCGGATTCCTGATAGGTGAACTGGGCGGACGCCTCGTGCAGGGGAAGATTCCGGAATCTGGAAGAACCGCAGAACAGGGCCAGCCTGTCCAGAACTGGAAGGCCGGTCAGCATGCCGCCCTGCAACCTGGCGAGCCCGGCCACATGGGTTACGCCGTCCCGGCCGCCGCGCAGGTCTATCCCGCCGCTTACGCTGCCCTGGACATGCTTTTTCCAATGGTCTTCCAGGACGGAAGAGGCGGGGACGCCGTTCACCACCATATTCGCCGTCCAGGAGGAGGAAGAGCCGTCCCAGTCACCCTTGATGTCCAGATAACCGCCGGCAGCCGTAGTCAGGCGGCAGGACGGGACGTTCACCCTCCTGCTGGCATGGTTAAACTGCGCCGTGCCGGACATCAGGGAAAACTCCGGGCATCCCTTGAAAGGAAGGAGCAGCCTTCCCCCCTGCATTTCAAACCTGTACTGGCTGGAACCGGCGTCATAGGCGCTCTCCACGCGGGTCCCGTCCAAAACATACAGCTGGCCGACCTCCCCATAGGAAACGGACAGGGAATCAATGCTCCCCTTTTCCAGGCGGAACGTATCCGGCAGAATATTCTCTTCCGCCCAGCTCCTGGCCCCTTCCGGCTTTTCCCGGAAACGGAAAGGCACGGGAGCGAGCCGAAGCTTCAGCTCCGCAATATTGACGGAGGTAATGACGAACGCGCGCTTCAGCAGCTCCCAACGGCTGAATTCCGTCTCAATGTTCCTGGCCTGAAGGGAAGTCAAAAACTCATGCCCCTCCATCGTTACGCCGCCGCACCGGATGCCGGAACCGTCCCAGTCAAGAGGGTCTATCCTGGCGGTCTCCACATTCATATCATCAACGGCGGACTGTTCCAGCATGGCTAAAAAACCATCGCTCTTCAAATAGGCCCTGACGTACAGATAGGATCCCGCCACCACAGCCGCCGCCAGAACAAGCATCCCCAGCACGCCCCACAGCAGCAGCTTTTTCCAGACGCTGCCGGCACGGGGCTTTTTCCTGCGTATCCTCCTTATTCTGGGCATGACGCCAGCCTATATCAAATCCGGCTCCGGTCAAGCCTCCGGATTGCCGCAAACTGCGGGGAACGGGCATCCGCGCAGCAGGCCTTCCCCGCCTATCGCGGACCGTGGTACACCTTATGCCTTCCGGAAGCCATGGTGATGAAAATCAGGAACAGGGCATAAGCCGCCAGAAACCCCATGGGAATGACCGCTCCATGTTCCCCACGCCCCAGCGCTTCAATGGGCGCGGCCTGCTTCACCCAGATATTCTGCGCCAGCCAGGCCAGGAAAATCGCCAGCAGCAGCGTAGGCGTCACAAACTTCATGATGAAACGGTAAATTCTGGGAATGCGGATGACGGAACCGTCCTCCAGATCCTTCAACCCCCGGTCCACCCCCAGTTTCCAGGAAAACAGAATCATCATCACCATGGCGCTCACAAAGAAGCACAGCGTGCCCAGAAAGAAATCATAAGTATCCATCGCCAGCAGGTTGCCGCTGTACCAGGCAACGACAAACGTACCCGTAGCCGTAAAAAAGCCCTGCACCACCACAGCCATTTTGCGTTTCAGCCCCATGAATTCCTCAATAAAGGACAGGCCCACCTGCATCATGGAAATGGAGCTGGTCACCGCCGCCACCGTCAGAAGCAGGAAAAACAGGCTGCCGAATACCACGCTGGACCCCATTTTTGCAAAAGCCTGCGGAAGCACCATGAAACCCAGCGCGAAGGTCCCCTGCCCGGCGGCTCCGGCCACTCCCAGGAACGCCACGGCGGCGGGAACCGTCATCATGCCGGCAATGCCCACCTCGCACACTTCATTGGAGGCGGCGGCCGAAAAGCCGCTCAGCGCGATATCCTCCTTCTTTTTTACATAGCTGGCATACGTCAGAATCAGCCCCGTTCCTACGGAAAGGCTCAGGAAAACCTGTCCGGCAGCCGCAATCCAAAGCTCAATGTTTTTCAGGCCGTCCCACAGGGTCACCTCAGTCAGCCTCCGGGTTCCTCCGGACATTTCCACCTGCCGCACGGCTTCATCCATGGCTCCCGCCTGGGAGGCCGAGACCATGGAAACCGTCTTCCAGTCCCCGCTGTTCCGGTCCAGCTCCTCCACCAGCACCTTGCCGGGATTCCACATATACCCCAGCCCCTGTTCGATGCTGCGGTCCGGATAAGAAGGATCCGGCGTGCCGATGCACAAAATGCGCACCAGCAGCACCAGGGAAATCAGAAGCAGCAACGGCATGAACCAGCGCGAAAACATTTCGATGCCCCTGCTGATGCCCCGGTAAATAATCCCCAGGTTCAGAAGGATGACCCCGCTGACGATCCAGAGCAGCCCGTTGTCCGACAACAGGGCGCTCCCGTCGCCGTACATGCCCGTGAAACTGAAAAAAGTCTGCGCCGTCCCCTCCGCCGTGGCAAAAACCTCCGGGCAGGTGAGCATCTTCCAGAAATAGCCGCAGCACCACGCTTCCACCACCATGTAATAAAAAGCCACGGAAGAAGGCCCCAGAACCGCCAGCACGCCCAGGAACTTCCACAGCCTGGACCCTTTGGTCAGGTACCAGAACACGCCGGGGGCGCAATGGGCGCCCATCTGGCCGCCGCGCCGCCCGATGGACCACTCCGCCCACGCCACGGGCACGCCCACCAGAACCAGCATGAGGCCGTAAGCCACCATGAAGGCGCCCCCTCCATATTGGGCAGCCAGCCCCGGAAAGCGCAGAAAATTTCCCAGCCCGACGGCACTGCCGGCCACAGCGAGAATCACGCCTATTTTTCCGGACCACTCGTCTTGTTGCGCCTTTGAGGATGACATGGAGGGAATACTGACAAAAAAAGCTTCATTTTCAAGAGAAAACAGGCTCCTTCGGAACGAACGGGATATCATTGCCGCTTGACTTTCGTCCGTTTTTTGGAATCATTCTTTTAGAACCAAACCAAAAAACAACCATGCTTCTCATAGGAAAACCGGCACCTCATTTCAGCGCTAACGCAGTAGTAAACGGTACCATCGTACCGGATTTCAGCCTTGACCAGTTTAAGGGCAAAAAATACGTAATCCTGTTCTTCTACCCGAAGGATTTCACCTTCGTATGCCCTACCGAGCTAATCGGCTTCCAGGAAGCCCTGGGCGAATTCGAAAAGCGTGACGTGGCCGTCGTCGGCTGCTCCACAGACAGCGAATTCTCCCACTGGGCCTGGATCAACACCCCCCGCAGCCAGGGCGGCATTCAGGGCGTGACCTACCCCATCGTCTCCGACATCAACAAGACCATTTCCGCCGATTACGGCGTGCTGGCCGGGGACGAGGAAATTGACGAAGACGGCAATGTGGAAGTCAACGGAGAACTGATCGCCTACCGCGGCCTCTTCCTGATTGACAAAGACGGTATCGTCCGCCACCAGCTCATCAATGACTTCCCGCTGGGCCGCTCCATTGATGAAGCCATCCGCGTGGTTGACGCCCTCCAGCACTTCGAACTGTACGGGGAAGTCTGCCCCCTTGGCTGGCACAAGGGAGACGCGGCCATGACCCCGTCCCACGAAGGCGTGGCCTCCTACCTCAGCAAGTAAGCAGCCCCCCCGGCAATATTTCAAGGCCGCTCCCCTCTCCGGGGAACGGCCTTTTTTCATCCCCGCCTTCCCCTCTTCCCAACCAGGCGCCATATCCGGCCATGCATCCGCCGCCTTTCTTGCGCCGGAAACCGCTCCCCTTCTGCGGGATGAACCTGTGCGTCCGCCGCGCCTGAACACCGTGCCCTTTCCGCAGCCGGAGGAACTGTCATAAACCGGGGGGAATACGCGCGCGCCCCTTGAGCCGGGAAGAAGCGTCTGCTACATCCTTCATATGAATCTCATGGCAGACGCATCCTCCAGGGAAGATATCTGGACAAAAACCATGGACTTCCTGAACATGCCGGACTGGCTCAAGCTGGAAATGGTGCAGTCCGTGGGCGCCAAAATCCTGCATGTGGCGGTCTGGCTGGTAATCAGCTGGATACTCCTGAAACTGTTCTGCCAGGTGCTCCGGAAAATCACTGTGCTGAAAATGTCGCCCCAGGCCTCCCGCCTGACGGTAAAAATCGTCAAAAACGCCGGCTACATTATTATAGGCGTGGAGGCCTTTGCCCTGATGGGGTTCGATATCCTGACCCTGCTGGGAGCGGCCAGCATCATCGGCGTCGCCGTAGGCTTCGCCTCCCAGACTTCCCTGTCCAACATCATCAGCGGCCTCTTCCTGGTAGGGGAAAAGCAGATCAACCTGGGGGATATGATTGAAGTGAATGGAATCACCGGGAACGTGGACTCCATCAACCTGATGTCCGTCCAGCTCCGGCTGCCGAACAATACCATGGTGCGCATCCCCAATGAAATGATCATCAAGAATCCGGTCAGCAATATCACCCGTTTTTCCACACGCCGGTGCGACCTGAGCCTGGGCGTGGACTATAACTGCGACATTGAGCATGTCGTAAACGTCCTCCGGGAAGTGGTCAAACAAAACAAATTCTGTCTGGACGACCCCGCGCCCCTCATCTCGTTTTCAGGATTCCAGGACTCTTCCCTGGGCTTTACCGTAGGGGCCTGGTGCCAGAAAGACAATTTCCTGGACTGCCAGAAAACGCTCGCCCATGACATCAAGCGCCGCTTTGAGGAAGAAGGCATTTCCTTCCCCTTCCCAACCCGCAGCCTGGAGAGCAGAAGCCCCATCAAGGTGGAAATCTCCGGACCTCCGGAGAAAAATCAATAAGGAAGCTCTTTTTGCTTTCTTTTTGCCCCGTGAAATTTCAATCTTGTCTGCGTAAAATCCGCATCTATGTCTGACACATCCGCACCAGCCTATCGAAGAATCCTCCTGAAACTCAGTGGGGAAGCCTTGCGCAGCCCCGGCAGCATGGACAACATTTCCCCGGAAATCGTCGCCCGCATTGCTGAAGAAATCGCCCAGGCGCACCGCGCCGGCGTCCAAATAGGCCTGGTCGTGGGCGGCGGCAATTTCTGGCGCGGGGCGAAAGCCAGCGTGCGCGGCATGGACCGCGCCACGGCGGATTACGTGGGCATGCTCGCCACCGTGATGAACGCCCTGGCCCTTCAAAGCGCGCTGGAACGCGCGGGAGTCCCCTGCGTGGTGCAATCCGCCATTGAAATGAAAAATGTCGCGGAATCCTTCATCCGCCTGAAGGCCCGCTCGTATCTGGACAACAATAAAATCGTCATCTTCGCCGCCGGCACCGGCAACCCGTTCTTTTCCACGGACACCACGGCTGCCCTGCGCGCCAGCGAAATCAATGCGGAAGTGGTCATGAAGGCTACCTCCGTAGACGGGGTGTATGATGCGGACCCCAAAAAAGTCTCCGACGCCAAGCGATTCGACACCATCTCCTATCAGGAATGCCTGGAACGCCAGCTCA
>OGXX01004799.1_pt1 | contig 10193 bp, 8 predicted proteins | sample 1576301 | NCBI WGS metagenome assembly OGXX01 (sample SAMEA3541469, study PRJEB24748) | human gut metagenome | biome: human gut; feature: human-associated habitat; material: faeces | place: China | collected 2012 | reverse complement strand
CAAACAGCAGGGCATAATGGATTAACGGGAGCAAAACAAAAACTCCGGGATGGAAGCGTCGCTTCCATCCCGGAGCTTTTTTATGGGAAGGGAAACCGCAGGCTTGTCCGAACTATCGGAGACGCTAGGGAAAGCTGCTTCAGTTCAAGAAATACCAACTGTGGTTTTTACTATGACGAACGACAGGCGTTTGATTCGGTTTTCTGCTGTTCTTGCTTTTTACCGCGCCGCCCTTTTCCCGCTGTTTAAAATAAATCGGCTGTGGTCCATAAAATATAATAAAAAGGTACTGTTGAAAAAATCCTGAAATCCTGTTATTGAAGTGCTTTGCGAATTTCCAGGAGTTGTGTTAGAATATTCCTGCGTCTCTGAGAATTTGCCTGCCTGGCGCGAGAAGGTATATGGGGTGATCAAGTTGGAAAAAGACAATACGGAACAGCCGAAAATGAAATCTCTGGACAAGGCTCTGAAGCTTTTAGAGTGCTTTGGCTCCGTCACCCCTGAGCTGGGGATCACGGAGCTCGCTAGAATCCTGGAGCTGCATAAAAGCAATGTGTTTAATATTGTGGCAACCTTTGAACAGCATGGATATCTGGAAAAGAACAAGGCTACCGGGAAATACCGCCTGGGGTTGAAGCTGCTGGAGTTTTCCTATTTGATTAATGAAAATTTAGGGTATCAGCGCGTGTTGTATGACATTATGAAGGAGGTTTCCAATGAATTGGGGGCCATTACATATTTTGCCGTTTTGCGAGGGCAAAAGGTCTTTTACCTTTGCAGCGCCTACCCGCATAAAAAGGACAATCATTTTCCCTATCGGACCATTATTGGCGAAACCGCGCCGCTGTATTGTACGTCGCTGGGAAAGGTGATGATGGCGTTTATGCCTTCGGAAGAACTGGAGGCTTATCTTACGCAATCAGTTTCCTTTCACACCTTTACACGATATACCATAACCGAGCCGGACCGGCTGAGACAGGAAGCCGCCTTGATTCGAGAAAAAGGCTTTAGCGTGGATAACGAGGAACATGAGTATGGCGTGAAATGTGTGGGCGTGCCTGTGCTGCTGCCGGAAAGCAGCCAGGTCGCTGCTTTCAGCGCCTCAGGTCCGGCTTCTGCTTTTGACGGCTCAGATTTGGAGCAGAAAGCCAAGGCTTTAAAGGAAGCCTCTTTTTTAATGCGGGAAAGGCTCCGAACCCTTGCATGAGGGTTCCCTGCGGATTCCCGTTTGAAGGGTTGAATCTTGTGCTGGAAGAACAGCATAGAACGGATCTCATGCCGTTTCGGCTAATAAAATGATACAGCAAAGCTTTCTCTGCGGGTTTGCCTGACCGTCTGTTTCGTTTATTTCTTCCTTTGTGGAAAAATTTTTGCTTTATGCTTTTTAGGGGGCGGCCAGTAGGAATTTGTAAATGCCTTTTTATCAATTTATAAAGCAAAGAAAAGCCTCTCTTGCTTTTGAATACAAGAGAGGCTTTTTAATCTGTGCGGTATGCCGTATGAAAAAGCGGATTATATTAAAATGCCGCTGAAAAATTTTTTTAAGCGGCATTGGCGTCTTCGGGCTTATTAGCTGTTACAGCATCCGCGTTTTCCACACAGCCCTCCTGGTAATCTTTTCTACTGAAAACCACAGCAACGGTTTTTAATAATATCTTGAGATCCAGAAAGAAGGAAATATGCATGAGATATTCCGTATCTAAATTTACCTTGCTTTCCTCATCGACCAGATCTCTGCCGTTTACTTGGGCATATCCGGTTACGCCGGGGCGAAGACTGTATACGCCTCTTTTTAAACGCTGTGAATGGATCTTTTCTTCCGCTAGAATTAAAGGGCGAGGCCCAACAAGGCTCATTTCTCCTTTTAAGACGTTGAGCAATTGAGGAAGCTCATCCAAACTGGTGACACGAAGAATTTTTCCGACTTTTGTAATGTAGTGGCCGGGGTTTTTAAACTGATTCGTGGCAACGTTATTAGGCGTATGTTTATACATGGTACGGAATTTATAAACGCGAAACGGCTCGCCGCCTCTGCCTACCCGTTCCTGACGGAAAATGACAGAGCCAGAGGATTCCAGCTTAATTGCCAGCGCACATATGATAAAGATAGGGCTGAGCACCGCTAGCAATAAAAAGGATAGTACAATATCCAATGACCGTTTTACCACGAAATAGGCTTTTTGATTTTCTGAAAACATGTGAAGCTGATCTGAATTTTTTACGTTTCCTTGCTTTTGATACGGAGATGATTGAATAGAACCGCGCTGAAGCGCCTCTTTCAATGCCATCCGATCTCCTCCTTGATTTCTTTAAATTTATGAAGTCGAGGTTTTGGGCAAAACCTATGCAAAATCAACCGACCACGGCGGGAATTGCGCTGCTTTTCCAAAAGACAAACCGGCTTGCGTTCGACAAATTTCGGATCCTTTGTATATTCTACTCGGGCAAGCATATGTTGTCAACCGCTTTCCCATAGGAAATCGCAGGATAAAAAGAATCTGATTCCAGCCTTGTAAAACAAAGGAAATTTGAGTTCTAACAATTCCTAAAAGGCCAATAAAAAATATCCACCGGAAGAACGCCAAATCAAAACATAAGGATCTTCTTTCTATAAAGAGTTCCCGCAAAGTTCTGGAAAAATCGCAATAAAAAAGTGGATATTTTTTATTTTAATAATCTATAGAATCTAAGACACTGGTAAAACAGCAAATATTATTGTAAAAAAGAAAAATAAGCGTCTTTTTTTAAGCAAATTTTACTGTCTGTTTAATTATACAATTATAGCTTAATCCTTAATTTATGTCAATAGAAGTCGAATTTCATTATCTTCTGTCAGCGATCTGGAACAAAAATGCGGTTACAATTTAGTATAACGGATTTTTCATCAAATAGTAAAGTTTTGAAAATTAAATATTTCTCATAGTGGATGGCGTCTAATGGGGAATTTGTTGCTTCTGCCTTTTAACCATAGGCATGTGACTTTAAATCCATAGATTGGGCGATATAAAGTAAAATCTAAAACGATGGCATACATAAAAACCGTAACGTTTAGAATTATTTCTGTTTAAATTTTTGCGTATTTTTAAAATAAACAAACAGAAAATATTAAAAATAATATATTTTATTATTGACTTTTTTGATATTGTATGATATTTTTATCTTAACGTTAAGATATGAGCGGTAAGCTTTAGCGCAGGTTAAGCAGCTTCTTTTCGATGGGTGCTACTGTAGGCTGGATTTCCCATTGGAAAATTATAGAGAAGAAGCCTAAGGCTGTTTTTTGGGGCTCTCGCTGTGCACGGAAGATTTCGTAATAGCCGCATTTTACGATTGACCACAAAGGGGGATAAGTTGAATATGGTATCCATTAAAGACGTGGCGAAGGAAGCTGGTGTTTCGGCCACTACGGTATCAGCGGTGGTAAATGGGCTTGATTGCGTAAAACCATCCACAAGAGAAAGAGTATTAGAGGCGATCGATCGCTTAGGCTATATTCCCAATGTATCCGCTCGGGAGCTTGTAACGAGAAAAAAACAGAATATCGGGCTGATTACCATGACCTATGACCGATATGAGTCCAGACGGCACAGCAAGGATGGCAGCGAGGATATTTTTTATACCGAATACATATTAAAAATAGCGGAATGCCTGGAAAATATGGGGTATGGGCTGCTGCTGGAAAATTTCTACTATGAATCAGGAAGCAAAAGGCTTCCGAAGCTTATTGTACAAAAACGGGTAGACGGAGTGATCGTGGTTGGTTCCCTTTACACCAAGGAGTTTATCAAGCTTTTGAGAAAATACATTCCGGCAGTAGTAGCGCTGGGCTGCCCAAGCGAATTTTCAGATTATGTGCGCAATGATTATACGGAGTCCGTAACATTGCCGATCCGTTATCTGATCGCGAATGGCCACCGACGGATTGCCTATGCCAGCGGAGACCCGCTGACCAGCGCTTATCACTATAAGCTGTTGGGATATCAGATGGCTCTGGAAGAGGCCGGAATTCCTTACCGGGAGGATTATGTTTTCGAAAGCAAGTATCTGGCCACAGAAGGCTACTGCGTAGCCCGGAAAATCATGGAACTCCCAGAAGAAACACGCCCTACGGCGGTAATGTTTGCCTCGGACATTATTGCGGCAGGCGCCTATCAATATTTTTACGAGAACCGGATCCGAATCCCTGATGAAATCTCAGTGGTAGGCTATGAAAATCTGCCAATTTCCTGCCTTTTGTGCCCGCCCTTGACTTCGGTTGACTGGCACAAGGACCGTATGTCGGAAGAAGCGTGCAATATTATGCTGAAGCGTTTGGAGAAAAGCGGCGGCGAACAGCTTGGCATTGTGATTCCTTGCAATATTGTAGAGCGTTCTTCGGTGAGAAAAATAGAGTAAGGCTTTTTTAGCCTAAAATCGTAACGTTAAGATTTCTGTTTGACAAGACTGCAGCTTGGCAAATGGGAACGAAATAAATTTTTAATTCAGAATCGGAGGTAATGAAAAATGGCAAAGAAGTGTATCGCTTTTCTTTTGGCTTTGGCAATGCTCCTCTCCTTTGCAGCCTGCGCGTCCGGAGAAGAAGAGGCTCCGCAGGGCAGCGGTTCTCCGGGGGAAAGCTCTGAAGCGGAAAACAACGGGGAATCGAAAGAAAGCCTGAGCGGTAGTGTGACAATGTGGACTTTCTTAGATGTGAATGCCGACAACGGGCGCTCAAAGGTTTTGAAGAAGCTGATCGAGCAATTTGAAAAAGAAAACTCCGGTGCGGCCATTACGGTGGAGACCCAGGAATGGACCACAATGTCGGCCAAAATTATCGCAGGCCATGCCGCAGGCAGCTGCCCGGATATCTTTATGATTAATATGGCTAATTTAGGAGAGGCCATCGCCTCCGGATGTATGGAGCCTTTGGAAAACCTATTTTATGATGACTGGACCGACGAGCAAAAAGCCGACATAGACAACGAACTGTTCCGGGCAGGCTGCGACGGGACCTACCACTATGAAATTCCCTTGTTTTCCGGCACCTTTGGCATTATGTACCGGAAAGATCTGTTTGAAGAATTTGGCATCAAGGCAGAGGACATTAAAACCTGGGAGGATTTGGTAAAGGCCGCCCAAACGCTGACCTACGTTAATGACGCTGGCCTTCAGGTATGGGGCTACGGCGTTGGTTACGCCACGGATGTCACAGACCCTCACGGCGTGCTGCCCACCGTACTCTTCAGCCAGGAGGGCGGAATCTTTAACGAGGACGGCACTCCGAACGACTGGTCGGGGGAGCAGGGGCAGGCAGGTTTGCAGTTTCAGATCGATCTCATTGACAAATACAAGGTTACGCCGGAAGCCTGCGTGGCAAAGACCTCTGAGGAAATTTACAATGATTTTGAGGCGGGACAGTACGCAATGATTTCCGGCGGTTCTGTACGGGTTCCCACAGTAAAAGGGCTAACTGCTTTTGATCCTGACGATGTGGGTTTTATGGCTTATCCCGCGTGGAACGAGGGCGAGGAGCACTCGATTGCCAATGCGTATTCGTGGAATACGGCGGTTTGGTCTGGTTCCCAGGTGAAAGAAACGGCGGGGGCCTTCCTGGAATATCTGGTGTCTCCGGAGGCGGATAAACTGTGGTGCACTGAAGCCCAGCAGATTCCCGTTTTAAATTCCACTCTGGAAAGCTGCGCGGAATTTATTGACACGCCTGATAATGAGTTTATGATTACCACCAGCGACATTTATGCCAACTCCGCGCTGGTGTTTTCCGGCTCCTATCCGATCACAGGCTTCGCACTTGACCTGCAAAACGCTATGATTTACGCGTACTCTGACGGTTATACGGTGCCGGAGGCTTTGGAGCAGGCCGCAAAGGATTTCACGGACCGGAATGTGTCTCGATAAGGGAAAATAATGCGAAACAGGTCCCGCGCTGTAGGAACGGCGCGGAGGATGAAAAAGCTTCCGCGTCCCGTTCCTTTCGGATGAAGGAGTTGAATGAAATGGAAACTAGGGATATGCCGCCGCTGCGCCGCGCGCAGTGGAAGAAAAAATTTTTCCCCTATCTTCTCATGTCCCCCACCTTGCTGCTGGTGCTGATTTTTTTAATTATCCCTTTGGCCTTTGCGTTTTACTGCAGTCTATACCGATGCGATTATATGCAATTCTCCAAATTCATGGGGCTGCAAAACTATGCCGACGTCTTAATGGACCCGGATATCCTGGCGTCTATCGGAAGATCCTTTTTTGTCTCTATGCTGAGTCTGGTTTTAGCACTGGTATTAGGTGTGCTTTTAGCGCTTTGGATTCATATGCTGACAAAGGGAGCGGCTTATATCTTACAGCTGCTTGTGCTGATCCCCTGGGTTACCTCTATGATTGTAGCAGCCATGCTGTGGAAATGGATATTTCAGGATGACACCGGCCTGCTGAATTATCTTCTTTCCTTGTTTGGAGTTGGGAATGTAGGCTTCCTAACGGATAAGACAATCGCCATCTATACGCTGGTCTTTGTCATGACCTGGAGAGTGATCGGATATGTCATGATTCAAGTGCTGGCTGGGCTGAAGGCTATTCCGGTGGAATATGAGGAAGCCGCAAAAATCGACGGGGCTAACAAATGGCAGATGTTCTGGCGGGTGCGCTTTCCTCTCTTAAAAACACCTATGGCCCTGTCAGCGATTATTGTGGGCCTTTCCAATTTAAACAACCTAAACGTACCTCTAACCTTGCTGGCGGGAGGGCCGGGAACCTCCACCATGGTGGTGGCTATCGAAATTTACCGCATGAGCTTTACGAGCTATCATTTCGGCGAGTCCAGCGCTTTATCCATTGTGCTTTGCCTGGTGAATTTCCTGCTTACCATTTTCTACATGAAGGCGGTGAAGTATGAAATCTAAATTGACTGGGGGCAGGTTTCTGCTCCGGCTGCTGGCGGCGCTGGCATTTCTCGCGATTTTAATAGTGAATCTGGCGCCCTTTGTATGGGGATTGCTGACGTCTTTAAAGCCCGCCCGGGAATTGATGGTGTATCCTCCTAAGTTTGTCGGCTTTTCTCCAAGTGTAGAGCACTATGCTACCGTTTTCGCCGGTACTTTTTCCACAGCGACGCTCAACAGCATTATTTACAGTGTTGCCTCGATTGTCGTAGGCATCCTTTGTGCGATTCTAGCTGCCTATGCCTTGACCCGGTATGTATTTAAAGGTAAAAAAATGCTGTTTTACGTAATCCTCAGCGGAATTCCCTTATCTATGGGAAGCGCGGCTATGGTGGTGCCAAACTATATGCTCTTTTCCATATTGGGAATGAATAATCAGTGGTATACCCTTCCTTTAATTTATATCGCCTATAACATCCCAATGTCTGTGTGGATTATGGTAGGCGGAATGCAAGGAGTATCCTACGCCATTGAAGAGGCTGCTCAGATCGATGGGGCCTCTAAATGGTACATTATTTTCTGTCTGGTACCGAGAATCTGTATGCCTACGATTGCCTGTGCGGCCTTGCTGATCTTTATTGGCGCATGGAATGAATATACTGTTTCCTCGGTTTTAGTCAATTCTCAAAGCCTATATCCAATCCAGGTTTCTATTTATAATTACATCGGTTATTTTGGCCGTGAATGGGGGCCTCTGACCGCTGCAGCTACCATTGCGGTGATTCCTATTTTAATTGTATTCACTATTCTAGGCAGAATGTTGATTTCCGGACTGACCGCTGGCGCGGTAAAGGAATAAAAACAGGAAATAAAGGTGATAAAATGTATCGTGATAAGTATGATCTAATCGTTGTAGGAAGCGGTCCCGGTGGATTTGCCGCTGCGATTGCCGCGGCGCGGAAGGGCGTGTCTACGCTTTTAGTGGAACGGAACGGGCAAGTAGGTGGACTTTTGACTTCCGGCCTGCCGCTGCTGGCCTTTTTAGACCGAGCGGGAAATCAGGTGGTTGGCGGCATCGGTCAAGAAATTTGTGACCGGTTAAAAGAGGTAGACGGCGTTAACAAGCATTTGCCATCCCCTTTGCTGAACTCAATCACCAGCGTTAACGCGGCGTGGATGAGCGTTGTACTGTTTGAAATGTGCGAAGAGGAAAAAGCGCTGGATGTACTTCTTTACGCGGAGCTGGATAGGGTAATCGTGGAAAATGGAACTGTAAAAGGGATTACGGTACTCTGTAAAGGACATAGGATGTCTTTCGGAGCGGACGTGGTTATTGATGGTACCGGCGACGGTCATGTGATCTATCAAGCCGGAGCGAAATATGAAAAAGGAGGCTCGAAACACAAGGGTGGTATGCAGTCTCCTGCCCTTTGCTTTGAGCTGAGTAATGTGGATTATGATAAATCCATCGCATATTTAGAACAAAACCCAGAGGAATACGGGGTTCCGGATACCTTTGAGGGGATGCGTCAAAACATATCGTTTTTAAAAGACAATGTTTGCTTTAACGTTATGGGCTTTTATTCTTTAGTAAAGAAAGCCAAAGCAAACGGGGATTTTAATATTCCGAGAAATATGATCGACTACTGTAAGCAGCTCACAGGAAACGCCTTTATAAACGTTACCCGGGCGGTCAATTCCGATTCCACCGATCCGGAAAGCATGGTTCAGGCGGAATTTTTGTGCCATCGTCAAGTAAAAGAGGCCTATCAGATGATCAGGAAATATCTGCCGGGTTTTGAAAACTGCCAACTCGTCTCCATCATGCCCTATACCGGTGTAAGGGAGAGCAGGCGATTGGTCGGGAAGAAAAAGCTGACCTTACAGGATGTGCTTGCTTTAAATATTCCGGAAGATACTGTTGCCATCGCCGGTTACAACAGGGACACCCACAGCCCTAAAGATGGTCAGATGCATTTGCTGGCGGTAGAGCACGGGGTAGGCATCCCCTACGGGTGTTTGGTATCGGAAAATGTGGAAGGGCTTTTAGCAGCCGGCAGGGATATCTCCACAGATCAGGACGCGTTTGCCATGATTCGAGTGATGCCGACCTGCCTTGCGGTGGGTCAGGCTTCGGGAACGGCGGCAGCCCTGGCTGTTCGAGAAAAGTGCACGCCATCCCAATTAAATGTAGCGGAGCTGAGACAAGAACTGGTTCAGGATGGAGCCATTATCGACTTACCGTAATACGAAAACAGACAAATCCAAGGGAATAAGAATTATCAAGCTTTCATCATGAAAGACTGAGGCTGGGGAGAAAAATACCCAGCCTCAGCTTTTTTAATTTTATGGGAAAGCAGAGATGACTCTTGTTTCAAGCGTATGGAGAGAAGTAACCCAAAAGCTGGGCCTATTGAAGGCCCTAATAGGATTTTGTACCATCGCGGGGGAAGAAAGTAAAAGAAAAGCCGAGCCCAGAACGCGAAGTGCGTCCAGGCTCAGCCTGGCGGAGATGAAGAGATTTGAACTCTTGCGCCGGGGAACTCCCGACCTACCGCATTTCGAGTGCGGACCCTTCAGCCACTTGGGTACATCTCCAAAGGTCAGCGATTATTATATCAAAAGTTTTGCTATTTATCAAGGGCGGATGGTGGAAAAATAATTCAATCGGATGACAGACGAAACCAGAGAAGCCCCTGCTTCCTATTTTTGTATCTTTCGTCACGGCGGTTTGAATGCTCGCTTACAGGCAAACATCCAACCCACAGTGATAGAGTCACAGATATAGGGAGCTTCTCTCTTTAGGTGCGGCTGATTGTTATTTTATCTTAATTCTGCCAAGATGCTAAATGCCTCTTTCATTGTATCCTTCACCAGATGTGTTTTCTTCTCATACTGTCCGCGATAAAATGTCACATTCTCCTCATTCGGTTCAAATTCATTCTTCAAATGAATATTCCCAGTTAATGCCTCTGCAATATTATCCACATCGCCAACGGCATATGCCCCAAACATACAGTTTGTCATAACTGCTCCTGCCGCATTCTCCAGTGTTACTGTGCGGCTGTCTAACATATCGGCTTTCATCTGATTCCACATATTATCACGGCTTCCGCCTTCCGTGATGGTGATCCGGCTTAAGTCAATGCCTGCGGAGCGATATAAGTCTGTAATTTCCATGTAATCATAACCGATGGCTTCTAATACAGCGTGCCATAAGGTTGCCTGATCGGTATCCATTGTCATGTTTAAGAAACAGCCTACGGCATCTGGAATATCGTTGATTCCACCTGTTAAATACGGGAGGAAAAGTACACCATTAGA
>OGXX01004788.1_pt1 | contig 10216 bp, 6 predicted proteins | sample 1576301 | NCBI WGS metagenome assembly OGXX01 (sample SAMEA3541469, study PRJEB24748) | human gut metagenome | biome: human gut; feature: human-associated habitat; material: faeces | place: China | collected 2012 | reverse complement strand
AGCTACACCATTACCACCGAAGACGTCTTCCCCACCTGCCCCGAGTCCTACCGCTTCAGCAACGGCACCTACGTCGCCATCACCCAGGACGAGGTGGTCAAGATTCGTGACCTGTTGTACGGCTCGCTGATTCAGTCCGCCGACGATACCGCCAACTCCCTTGCCGACTGTGCTGCTAAATTGGCAAATCGTTCGGTCGCGATGGAGGACGGCTCCACCAGCTACACAGCCGGATTTATGGAGATTCTCAACGAAAAGGTAAAATCGCTGGGATGTGTCAATTCCAATTTTGTTAATCCACATGGACTGTACAATGAAAATCAGTACACCACCGCCTATGACATGGCACTGATTACCCGCTACGCACTGGGGACACCCAACTTCCTGCAATATTTCGGTCAGACCGAATATTCGATGGAGCCCACCAACAAACAATCGCTGCCCAGAAACTGGCGACGCAACAGCGACGAAAGCATGATGCTCTCCTCCAGTGAAAACTATTACAACGGTATTCTGGGCATGAAGGTCGGTCACACCACCCAGGGCAATTATACCGGTGTCGCTGTGGTGGAGCGGGATGGCGTGCGACTGATCTGTGTTGCTCTCAACTGCACCGGCAGCAGCGCCTATGCTTTGCAGACCGACATGACCAATCTGTTCAACTACTGCTACGGCAATTTCACTCCCATCACCTACACTGCCGCTGAATTAGCTCCCGAAGGCTTCCGTACGCCGGTTTACAGCACACGCAGCGAAGGAACCGAAGGCAGCGAATATATCGGAAATGCTACCTATTCCACCGATTCGGATTTTACCGTCCTGCTGCACAAAAACTTTAGCAAGGACGACATTGTCCTCACCTCTGACATTCCCGGCAGATACTATCAGGATGAGGAAATGGCATCGACCATCACCTTCTCCATTTCCAACAGCCGTATGCAGGAAGCCGCACAGTACATGGTCCCTACCATGGCGGCACTGAAGCTAAAGGTAAATGTACTGACCTTTAACGAAATCAAAGCTCAGAAGCAGCAGGCACGCCAGGAGCTGTTTACCAAAATCTTCAATGTTGTCAAGATTGTCTTCATCATCTTTTTGGTGCTGCTCATCCTGCTCCTGATTGTTCGCTTCCACAACAAGCGCAAGTATAAAAAACGCATCGCACGCAAGCGTGCAGCGGAGGCACGGCGCCAGCAGCTGCAACAAAACAGCGCACAACAACGCAGCCCGTCCTCATCCAACCCATCCAGAAGAAAGCGCTAACCAAAAGAACCTATAAAAAAATCCCGAACCGTTTGGTTCGGGATTTTTCTTTACTTCGTTTACTTTAAGAAGCCTTCTACAATCTTTGCCTCTGCTTCCTCCGAGGTAAGTCCCAGACTCATCAATTTGATCAGTTGCTCGCCTGCAATCTTGCCAATGGCAGCCTCATGAATCAGCTGAGCGTCGATGTCATTGGCGGTCAGCTCCGGTACAGCGCTGACCACACCCTTTTCCATGATGATGGCATCACACTCCGAGTGACCTGCACAGCGGTTGTTTCCGTTGATGATGGAGCGGAAATACTGGTAGGAATTGCCCTTTGCAACCGAGCGGGAGACCAAATCTGCACTGGAATCTGCCCCGTCCAAATCCACCTTGAAGTAGGTTTCTGCACGCTGCTCCCCATGGGTCATAATCTTTTCGCGGATAATCAGCTTAGCATCCCCTTGCAGAACGGCTGTGGTTTCCCGTTTGGTGGAGTCCACTCCTTTGATCTGCACGGTATCCATCTCCATGTAGCTGCTTTCTGCCATCTCGATATGAGTCTTCGGATTGATGATGCGTTTGCCGGTGCCATCGCCGATGCCGATGTGCTTTTCCTCATAGCGCACTCGCGCATTTTTGGAGAGGAAAAAGCGGTGGATTCCGTTGTGCTGGGAATCTTCCTCGCCGTCCACATGGACGCCGCAGCCTGCCACGATAACGATGTCCGAATTTTCTCCCACATAGAAGTCGTTATACACCAAGTCATTCACATTGCTCTTGGTCACACAGGCAGGAATATAGACGGTTTCCTTTGTGTTCGGCTTGATAATGATGTCGATGCCGGGTTGTCCGACCTTTGGCACAATGTCAACATTTTCGCTGGACTGTCTGCCTGCGCAGCCGCTGTCCTCGCGGATGTTGAAAGCTCCCTTGATCTCACCGGAAATATCCGAAATCATACTCAACAGTTTTTTGGTAATATCATTCATCACAATTTCCCCCTTGTTCAAACAGCGGTCCTCTTCCCTTTGGGCAGTACTGACAGTTTTCATCCAGCAGTTGCGGCAGAATCTGCTCCTTGGTGCCTCGCGCTGAAATCTTTCCGTCTGCCAGGACAATGATCTCATCGGCAATGTCCAGGATTCGCTCCTGATGGGAAATAATGATGATCGAGCCGTTGATTTCCCGGCGCATATCGCGGAACACTTCAATCAGATTGTTGAAGCTCCACAGGTCGATGCCTGCCTCCGGCTCGTCAAAAATGCTCAGCTTAGTCTTGCGCGCCATAACGGTGGCAATCTCGATTCGTTTGATCTCGCCGCCGGAAAGGCTTGCGTTGACCTCGCGGTCGATATAATCCTTTGCACACAGTCCCACCTGCTTGAGGTAGGAGCAAGCCTGACAGTCGCTGATTTCCTTGCCCGCTGCCAGACCAATCAAATCGCGCACAGTGATGCCCTTAAAACGAATCGGCTGCTGAAAAGCAAAGCTGATGCCTTTCTTGGCACGTTCGGTGATGTTCATACCGGTGATGTCCTCACCGTCGAGCAAAATCTGTCCCTTTTCCGGCTGAAGAATTCCGGCAATGGTTTTTGCCAGGGTGGATTTTCCTCCGCCGTTTGGTCCGGTAATGACTACAAATTTTCCGCTGTCAACAGTGAAGCTGATGTCACGCAGAATCTCCTTCTGTGTATTGTTGCTAAATTCATCCTCTACACTCAGAGAAATATTTTTTAATTCGAGCATATCGTCACTCCATATCTATAATTCCATCTGCAGTTATTGCATTAAAATCCTTCTTTAAAAATACTCTTTTTTAGTCTACTTGTCAAGTTTTTTCCCTTTTTTAGCGAAGTTCTGCAAAATCATGCTGTCGATTTTCCTATAAATCATCCAGTTTTTCCGTCTATCTTTTACAAAACAACAAGGGCTGCAAAAGGTTTCATCCTCTTGCAGCCCTTGCCGTTATAAAGGTTTTCTGGTTTTTAATGTAATCGAGCGCGGTCTACCACCTTGGACATTCCGTTGAGTACAATATACAACAGAATGATTTCAAACGGCAGTGCCACAACATTTTTAATCACCCTTGGACCCAATGCACCCAAAAACGGCATTCCATACAAAAGGGAAATCCAAAAGGTGTTCAAGCAGCAGTTGAGCAGCAACGAAATTAAGCTCTTGGATGCAATCGCACGAAAGATGGTGCATTTTTCCCGGTACAAGAAACATCCATACACCATTCCGCCCAACATCGCCGTCAGGGTAAAGCCAAAGAAATACGCGCCGTCCGGCTTGAGCAGATACTTGATGATGTCTCCGGCTCCTGCTGCAATCGCTGCTGTAAACGGTCCATACAACATACCCAGCAGCGCGGTGATCAGATACCCCAACCCAATCTTCAGTGTTTCGGTCAAACGAACCGAACCCACAAACGAGATGACGATGCTCATTGCCAACAGCATCGAAACACCGGTCAGGGTGCGCACAGATTTCAGCTCCTGTGCAGACTGACGAAATTTTTGGGAGATCGATAAGGTTCCCCCACATTCATTTGACATAAAGCTCATAAGAATCATACCTCCTAAACAAATTTGACGGCTGTACAAACTTGGAGATATGCTCCTTGTATGTAACAGCGGGATGCGACAGACAGACCGCAAATCCTGTTTAGGATTTTTCGTCCCAGCAACAACTCCCCGTTTGCCGAACACTTAACGCCTGTTTGTCTACTCTGCTTATGTCCTCCTCATTATAGCACTTTCTTTACAAATTTCAACTGTTTAACTTTTCACGATTTATCATTTTGCACAATTACTTTTTATTAAATTCCGCTTTTGTCCGCATTTTCCAGAAAAAACCTTGTAAATATCTACAAGAAATCCTTCTTGTTTTTATAAAAACAGCGATTTTTCTGCACACCCCTACCAATAATTCCGTATTTTGAAATATTTTATTCAAAAATTCAAAGGGATTTTCTAATTTCCCGAAATATGCTATAATAAAGTTGTTTTTAAGAAAAGGAACAACCCCTTTCATAAGGAGAAAGAAAAAAATGGAAAAGTCTAAAGTTTATTTTACCTCAATGAAGGTAAATGCCGGAACAAATCTTCTGAAAAAGCTCAATCATCTGGTGCGCGAAGCAAGTATTGCCAACATTGATTTTGAAAACAAATACACTGCTATCAAAATTCATTTTGGCGAACCGGGCAACCTTGCCTATCTGCGCCCAAACTATGCAAAGGTCATCGTGGACCTGGTCAAAGAACTGGGCGGCAAGCCTTTCCTGACCGACTGCAACACCCTGTATGTCGGACGCCGCAAAAATGCACTGGACCATCTGGACAGCGCTTATGAAAACGGCTACAATCCCTTTGCCACCGGCTGCCATGTCATCATTGCCGACGGCTTGAAGGGCACCGACGAAGCATTGGTGCCGGTCAACGGGGAATATGTGAAGGAAGCCAAAATCGGACGTGCGGTCATGGATGCCGACATCGTCATCTCCCTCAACCACTTTAAGGGTCATGAATCCACCGGATTTGGCGGCGCCTTCAAAAATCTGGGCATGGGCTGCGGCTCCCGCGCCGGCAAGATGGAAATGCACAGCAGCGGCAAACCAAACGTACATCCCGAGCTTTGCATTTCCTGCGGAGAATGTCGCAAAAACTGTGCGCACGATGCCATCAGCTTTGTAGACTATACCGGTGAAAACCGCCCGGGCAGCCGAGCTGAACGCAAAAACGCCAAAAAGCGCGCCTTCATCGACCACAACAAATGTGTAGGCTGTGGACGCTGCATCGGTGCCTGCCCGGAAGATGCGGTCAAAGCCGGCACCGATGAAGCCAATGACATCCTTAACTACAAAATTGCCGAATACACCTACGCTGTCATCCACGGTCGCCCGAACTTCCACATCAGCTTGGTCATCGACGTTTCTCCTTACTGCGACTGCCATGCCGAAAACGATATTCCAATCGTTCCTGATATTGGTATGTTTGCCTCTTTTGACCCGGTAGCACTCGACCAGGCATGTGCCGATGCGGTCAACCGTCAGCCGGTCATCGAAGGCAGTGTTCTGTCGGAAAAAGAACATTGCCACCACGACCACTTCACCGATACCCATCCCGACACCAACTGGGAAAGTTGTTTGGAACACGCTGTCAAAATGGGCATGGGCAGCCGTGAATATGAATTGATTGAAATCAAATAAAACACACACATAAAAAGACCTCCCGAGGGAGGTCTTTTTTTATGGTTTGCACCGATTGCTTACAGGCTCTCGGTGAATGCTTTGATCTGATCTGCTACGCCTTTTTCTTCAGAGGTGTAGCCGGATTTCTTGGTTTCCCAGTTCTTCATCTTGTTGTTCTGGATACCGAACATACCGTTCATCTTGCTGTCGTTGTCAACTTTGCTCAAAGCCCAACCGATTTCGTAGTCGCAAGGCAGAACCAGAACATGATCCAGCATATAAGCCTCTGCTTTTGCGTATGCAGCATAGCGTGCGTCCATATCGTTGGTGATAGCATCGGCTTCTTCTACCATCTTGGTGAAAGTTTTGTAGGTTTCCAGCAGCTCTTTGGTGGATTCATTTTCTTCTACTTCATTGATGTAGGAATAATGTGTGGAGTAGTCTGCGTTGTCATAGCCGTACAGCTCCTGACCCAAGAAGTTCTGTGGGTCGCCGTAGTCTGCACCCCAACCATTGTTAACGAAGGACTGGAGGTGTGCCTGTACAACTTCCTGACGCAGGCTCTTAATGAAGGTCTTGATGTTCAGCTGGATGAAATCATCACCAAAGCTGTCGGAGAATACCTGTTTGAGAACGTTAGCGCTGTCCAGAGCAGTCTGGCTGGAAGCGAGGATGTAGTAATCTGCCTGAACCGGGAAGGTAACTCCCTGTGCACTCAGTTCTTCCATTGCCTGTTTCTTGTACTGTTCTGCCTTTGCCTTGTCCAGTCTTGCAGGGGTCTTTCCATCCTCTTTTTTCATACCCATTGCATCTCTTACCAGTTCAACATAGTCTTTGCCGTCAGAGGTGTAGCACAGACCCTTCATGGTGTAGTAGTTGTTCTCACAGATCATTGGGTTGATGGCGTTGAATCTCTTGAAGTAGTTGCTCAGATCCAAACCGTACCACCATACCTTACGGAAGGAGTCGTTTGCGATTGCCTTGTTCCAGTTGTCATCCGGTGTGCCGTCATCCTTCATCTTGTTGTAGTTGAAGTGGAACTGGAAGGAACGTTTCTGTGGAGCATCCGGTACCATGTAGTTGTACAGCGGATTGCTTGGGTCTTTTGCGATGGTGTTGATGCGCGCTTCGCCCAGACCAACATAGTCTACCTCTCCTGCCTGATACAGCTGGAAAGCCACATCGTTCGATTCAACCATCTTAACGGTGACGGTGTCGAACAGGGTGCAGTCGGTATCCCAGTACAGTGGGTTTTTGGTGTACACCTTTTCGTTGCCCTGGATGTAGGAGGTCATGGTGTAGCAACCATTGTACCACATATTTTCGTTGTTCATCGACTTAACGCCAGCAGGACCTCCCAGCTCTTCTACCATTGCCGGGGAAATTGGATACAGGGAATTGTAGGTAGCAAGGGTATCAAAGTATGGTTTCTGGGTGATACAATGGTAAACTACAGTGTAGTCATCCGGTGTTTCCAAGCCGACCATTTCGCGGAATTTGGAGCCTTCCTCTGCATTCAGAGCAAATGCCTCTTCTTCGCTGAGGGTCTTGGTGTATTCATAGTATTCCTGCGCACCTTTTACCATTTCCAAAGGCATAGAGGTATTGGAGGAGTTGTTCTTGTGGAAGTTCATAACCCACTCCAGACCGGCTGCAAAGTCTTGAGCAGTACAATCCGCTTTTTCATTGCCGTTGACGTCTACCCACTTCACACCTTGGCGAATCTTGAAGGTCCAGGTCAAACCGCCGTCCTCGGTTCCCCATTCTTCTGCGATACCGGGAACCAGCTTACCGTCTGTATCAACTTCGAGCAGACCGTCTACCAGGTTGGTCAGGTTCTCGCCGTCCTCTGCTCTCTGCGAGTACAGGATATTGAAGGTCTCCAGCTCACGGGTAATCAGCTTGGAGATAACCAGGTCACTGATCTCATCCCCCGATGCCGGAGCAGCAGCTTCTTCTTTCTTTTCCTCTTCCTTCTTTTCGCCACTCTGTTCAGTGGTACTGCCGGTATTTTCAGTCGGTTTTTCTTCGGTTGTTGTGCCACCGCCGCCACAGCCGCTCAGCACAAGAGCCGCTGTTAAAGCCAGAGCAAGCAATCTGGATGCTGTTTTTTTCATACTATTTACTTCCTCCTTTAGACCTTAAAGATTAGTCTGTAAAATATATAGCCAACTTCTTCCGATTTGCAGGAAGGAATTACTATTCATGCGAATAAATTTTTCTTGATGCATAAAAGAACAATCTTTTGCATCTTCATCCGATTTCCCAATTATCATGCCGGTGAAGATACAAAAACTGTTTGGAAATTGATTTCATTATATCAGAAAGCTCACCTGCTGTCAATATATACTAAAATCTTTATTATATTTAATATTTTTTGTGCATAAATATCTGTCAGACTTACTGAATCTCCTGTGATTATCACCAATTTATAGGCAGCTCATCTATACTACCTGCAAAAATATTTCCATTTTTTTGCTTGTCGTAGAATAAAATGAAGATAGGGCAAAATGGAACAAATAAAAATATTTCCTCCAAGCTGTCGGAGAAGCACTGTGCCATAACGTTTGCAGAGTCCAAAGCAATCTGGTTGCTGCCTGCGATGTAGTAGTCAACCATAACCGGGAAGGTAACGCCGATTGCACTCAGCTCTTCCATTGCCTGTTTCTTGTACTCTGCTGCTTTTTCTGCATTCAGTCTGACTGGGGTTTCGCCGTTTTCTTCCGGCAGACCCAGCTCTGCTCTTACCAGCTCAACATAGTCTTCTCCGTCGGAGGTGTAGCACAGACCCTTGGTGCTGTAGAAGTTGTTTTCACAGTTCATTGGTTTGATTGGGTTGGTTCTCTTGAAGTTATCAACCAGGTTCAGACCATAGTACCAGGATTTGCGGAATGCTTCATTGGCTACTGCCTTGTTCCAGTTTTCATCCGGTGTACCGTCTTCATTGTGTTTATCATAGTTGAAACGAATCTGACGGGAATAAATCTCGTGTCTCTTTGGAACCAACTGGTTGTGGAACTTATGATTTTGGTCGTTGTAAATGGTCATCATGTTGCTTTCGCTGAGGTTTACGCTGTCCACTTCACCATTCTCATACATCTGGTAAACAATATCGTTGGATTCTACCATTTTGTAGGTGACAGTATCAAAGCGTTTGCACTCGGTATCCCAGTATTTCGGGTTCTTGGTGAGGACTTTTTCGTTGCCCTGAACATAAGAGGTCATGGTGTAGCATCCGTTATACCACATGGTCTCGTTGTTCATGGCTTTAACGCCGTCTACGCCCAGTTCATCGATCATTGCCTGTGCTCTCGGGTACATACCTGCCCAGGTTGCCATCGAATCAAAGTATGGCTTATGTGCTGTACAGGTGTAGATGATGGTGCTTGGGTCAGGAGTTTTAATGCCGACCATCTCCTGGAACTTGGAGTTTTCGTCAGCGGTCAGTTTGTATGCTTCTTCTTCGGTCAACGTTTTGGTCCACTCATAGTATTCTTTTGCACCGGCAATCATTTCACTTGGCTGTGCCGTATGGGAAGCATCGTTTTTGTAATAGTTCAATACCCACTCCATACCGGTTGCAAAGTCGTAAGATGTAACGTCTGCTTTTTCATTTGCATTGACGTCAACCCATTTTACGCCTTCACGAATGTGGAATGTCCAGTTCAGACCATCATCTTCTGTGCCCCACTCATCTGCAATACATGGAACCAGTTTACCATGTGTATCAACTTCCAGCAGTGGATCCTGCATGTTGGTCAGGTTTTCCAGATCAAAAAAGTTCTGGCTGTACAGAATATCGAATGTCTGCATTTCTCTGGTAGCCAATCTTGGAATTACCAGATCTTTGATTTCATTCTCATTTTCTTCTGCCTGGCTTTCTGTTCTAGCACTGTTTTCATCTGTCTGATTGTCTGCTGTTTCGCTGCTGCCGCTGCCGCCGCAACCACTCAACACCAGAGATGCTGTCAATGCCAAAGCCAGCAATTTGGATATTGTTTTCTTCATAATTGCTCCTCCTTCGGACTTGGTGTCTTTTTTAAGTCACCTAAAAACGATTCCATAAAATGTATCGCTTTTACTTTACTTTTTTATAATAGCAACCTTAGCTCCCATTGTCAATAATGTCTAATTATTTTCATTATTTTCTTCGTTTTTTATGTTTAATATCTTGCATATTGCTAATTTTTTTAGATAATATATAGATTTTCGATCATTTTTTTAAGCATTATGGTGCTATTATTTCATTCACTTTGATTAGTGAGCACTTTTGTTTTTTGCTATATTAAAAGTGAGAGGAAATTCCTCTCACTTTTAATATATAATAGTTACTTTATTTTATGCTTCACGGTTATCATGTTTTTCCTTGATTTCCTGCATTTCTTCACTGGTATAACCATTTGCATTGGTTTCCCAGTTCTTCATCTTGGAATTCTGGATACCGTACATTGCTTTCATCTTGCTGTATGGATTAATCTTGGAAAGAGTCCAGCCGATGTTATAGTAGTTTGGCATGGTCAGAACATGGTCGATCAGATAAGCCTCTGCTTTTGCAAATGCTTCATAACGTGCATCCAGATCATCACAGATCTTGTTTGCTTCTTCAACCATTGCAGTGTACTCTTTGTATTCATCCAGCAGCACTTTGGTAGCTTCGGTTTCTTCTACATCATTGATGTTAGAAAGAGTTCTGGTATAGTAAGCATAATCGTTTCCATAGGTTTCCTGACCCAGATAGTTCTGTGGATCACCGTAGTCAGCACCCCAACCAGAAAT
>OGXX01004783.1_pt1 | contig 10219 bp, 9 predicted proteins | sample 1576301 | NCBI WGS metagenome assembly OGXX01 (sample SAMEA3541469, study PRJEB24748) | human gut metagenome | biome: human gut; feature: human-associated habitat; material: faeces | place: China | collected 2012 | reverse complement strand
ACGAAGGTACTATCATCGAAATGTTGGATAAGGGTGCTGTTGTAGCTCTTCCTTACGGTGTAGAAGGTTTCGCAACTCCGAAACACCTTGTAAAAGAAGACGGTTCACAAGCTCAGCTGGATGAGAAACTTGAATTCAAAGTGATCGAATTCAACAAGGACGCTAAGAGAATCATCCTGTCTCACAGCCGTATCTTCGAAGATGTAGCTAAAGCTGAAGAAAGAGCTGAAAAGAAGGCTGCTTCCGGTGCTAAGAAGACATCTAACAAGAGAGAAGATTCTCCGATGATCCAAAACCAAGCTGCTTCAACTACACTGGGCGACATCGACGCTCTTGCTGCATTGAAAGAACAGTTGGAAGGAAAGAAATAATAAGAAGTATTTCCAGATAAATAAAAAGGCGTTCCGGTTATTCGGGACGCCTTTTTGTGTTTACGGATATGATGTCGTATGAAAGAGGAACTGAATTTTATATGGATAACAGGGATGATAGAGACAGTCTATTGTAACTTTTTTCTTTATTCTTTGCAAGATTGAATCTGAAATACTCTATCTTTGCATGAAATGGAAAAATTTGAGCTACATATATTAGGATGCGGTTCCGCTTTGCCTACCACGCGCCATTTCGCGACGTCTCAAGTCGTGAACTTGCGTGAAAAGTTGTTTATGATCGACTGTGGAGAGGGTGCGCAGATGCAGTTGCGCCGCTCCCGGCTGAAGTTTTCCCGTTTGAATCATATCTTCATCTCTCATTTGCATGGCGACCATTGCTTTGGCTTGCTGGGGTTAATTTCTACATTCGGGCTGTTGGGCAGGACTGCCGATTTGCATATCCATTCCCCGGAAGGACTTGAAGAACTGTTTGCTCCGATGCTTGCCTTCTTTTGTAAGACGCTGACGTATAAAGTACTCTTTCACGAATTTGAAACGAAAGAACCGGTACTTATCTATGACGACCGTTCGGTGACGGTAACTACGATCCCCCTGAAACATCGTATCCCTTGTTGCGGATTCCTGTTTGAAGAGAAGCAACGCCCGAATCATATAATCAGAGACATGGTGGACTTTTACAAAGTTCCTGTCTACGAGTTGAACCGGATTAAGAACGGGGCGGATTTTGTCACTCCCGAGGGAGAAGTGATTGCAAACTCCCGCCTGACACGTCCTTCGGCTCCGGCGAGAAAATACGCTTATTGTTCCGATACAATGTATCTGCCTAAGATTGCCGGACAGATAAAAGGAGTAGATTTACTTTTCCACGAATCAACCTTTGCACAGACGGAACAGGCACGTGCTAAGGAGACTTACCATACAACGGCTGCGCAAGCTGCCCAACTGGCTTTGGACGCAGAGGTGAAACAATTGGTTATCGGACATTTCTCAGCTCGTTATGAAGATGAATCGGTATTGCTCAATGAAGCGGCGGCTATCTTCCCGCAAACGATATTAGCGAAAGAAAATCTATGCATTGACGTTGACGGAGGAACTGCGCATGAAAAGTAAAAGACTTCTATGGGGTATGGTGATAGGATTGATAGCTTGTCTGGCAGCCTGTAAAAAAGAGCAGCCTCAATCTCCGATACCCGATTCTCCGGCTTCCTTGCAGAAGTTGTTCAATCCCGCTTATCAAATCAGTACGGACAGCATACACCGGATGATTCGCTCATATCTGGACGAGAATAAACAAGTTACTCCCTGGGACTCGGCTCTAGTAGCTTATTATCAGGAGAAAGATGAATTCTTCTGGCTGAATGATTCTCTGGTATCCGATAAACCGGCTACACAGCCAGCAGACTCTCTGTTATACTGGTTAGGAAATATCTCGAAACATGGCATTCATCCGGGGCTTTACCTTACAGATAGTATTCGTAACGATTTGGAGCAAATACGTACCTTGCAACTGCAAGGGAAAAAGACAATGAATCGCTTGCTGGCCGACGTGGAATATCGGTTGACATCTGCTTACCTGTCCTATGTTTGCCGACTGAAGTTCGGCTTTCTGCCTCCCGAACGGAGGTGGAACGATTCGATCGATCGGATTCCTTTAAAACGCTGCGACAAAGAGTTTGCATTGGCAGCTCTCGATTCTCTGCGGATAGATGCAAATGCGGCTTTCCGACGGGCGCAACCTTCCTCTCGGTTTTATAAAAAGATGCAGGAAGAACTGGAACGCGTGAACTCTTGGGGCGAAACGGATACGACAGATTATTACCGAAACTGCCTGCTGGTGAATATGGAACGTGCGCGTTGGCAATATGCATTGGAGAAGGGAAAGAAATACGTGGTTGCCAATACGGCCGCCTTTATGCTGCAAGCTGTCAACGAAGAAACGGATTCCATTTTGGAAATGCGTATTTGTGTGGGAAGTGTGAAGAATAGGACTCCGCTGTTGTCGAGTAAAATCTACTATATGGAATTGAACCCATATTGGAATGTTCCCCAAAGTATTATCAGGAAAGAGATTATCCCTACTTACCGCAGGGATACGACATACTTTACCCGTAACCGGATGAAGGTATACGATAAAAATGGCACGCAGGTAGATCCGCATAGCATTAAATGGGCGAAGTATGCAGGAAAAGGCGTTCCTTATACGGTGAAACAGGATAATAAAGCCGGTAATTCGTTGGGGCGTATTATTTTCCGTTTCCCGAACCCTTATTCCGTTTATTTGCATGATACGCCTTCCAAGTGGGCTTTCAGTCGGAAGAACCGCGCAGTGAGTCATGGTTGTGTCCGTCTGCAAAAAGCGCTCGACTTTGCATTCTTCCTGCTGAAAGAGCCGGATGAATTGTTGGAAGACCGTATCCGCATTGCCATGGATATCAAACCGGTAAGCGAGGAAGGAAAGAAATTGCCTATCAGCGCGGCTTACCGTGAACTGAAGCATTACAGCCTCGAACAATACATACCTTTATTTATAGATTATCAAACCGTCTATCTGTCGGCCGATAATAATATGCGGTATTGTGAGGACATTTACAATTATGATCCGTCTTTATTAGAGGCGATGAAAAGCCTGAATTTGAAACCATAAATAAAAACATACAGAAAACGAGAGACTATGACACCTTACAATGAACCCGAGGTTCTGAAACTTCTCCAGGAGGAGAGTACGCAGCGGAAAGGCTTCGAAATAATTGTGGCGCAATACAGCGAACAATTATACTGGCAAATCCGCCGAATGGTGCTCTCGCACGAGGATGCGAACGACCTCCTGCAAAATACTTTCATCAAGGCATGGACGAATATCGACTACTTCCGTGCCGAGGCGAAGTTGTCTACCTGGCTCTATCGTATTGCGCTGAATGAATGTCTTACTTTTCTGAACAAGCAGCGTGCTACAACGACCATAGCTATTGACGATCCCGAAGCGATGATTGTGCAGAAACTGGAAAGTGACTCCTATTATTCAGGAGACCAAGTGCAGTTGCTCTTGCAAAAGGCATTGCTGACTTTACCGGAAAAACAGCGCATGGTGTTCAACCTGAAATACTATCAGGAGATGAAGTACGAAGATATGTCGGAGATCTTCGGAACATCGGTCGGAGCGCTGAAAGCATCGTATCATCATGCGGTGAAGAAAATAGAGAAGTTTTTAGAAGAAGTAGATTAAACCTTTTAAACCGGACAATGTCTAAAGAAAAGAGAGGAGAAAAACGTATGAAAGAAGAAGATACCCTATTGAAGAAGCTGGGAAAGGAAAATTCCTTCAAAGTTCCCGAAGGTTACTTTGAAAACCTGACTTCAGAGGTGATGAATAAACTTCCCGAAAAAGAAAAAGTAACTTTGAAGGAAGAGCCTGTCAGCACATGGACAAGACTGAAACCATTGCTTTATATGGCAGCTATGTTTATAGGTGCGGCTCTTATTATACGGGTGGCATCGACAGACCATAAATCTGTTGCGACAGATGATGTGGCAGTGACAGAAGTGGTGGATACTGAAGTAATATCTGATGAGATGATTGATGTGGCACTGGACCGTGCCATGCTGGATGATTATTCGTTATATGTTTATTTGAGTGACGCGAGTGTAGAATGATTTATTAAAACCGATTGAATACAGAAAATGAAAAAAGTAATCGCATTAGTCGTTTTGTTGTGTGGCTTTATGCCTGTTCTTTGGGCTGCCGACGGGTGTGACCAACATCTGTCCCGTGAAGAGTTCAGGGCGAAACAAAAAGCATTTATAATAGAACAGGCAGGCTTGAGTAAACAAGAAGCTGCCAAGTTCTTTCCCGTTTATTTCGAACTTCAGGATAAAAAGAAAAAGCTGAATGACGAGTCATGGGATTTGATGCGTAAAGGTAAAGATGATAAGACAACGGAAAGCCAATACGAAGAAATAAACGAGAAAGTTGCCAATAACCGTATCGCTGCCGACCAACTCGATAAAACCTACCTGAGCAAGTTCAAGAAGATTCTTTCCAGTAAGAAAATATTTCTTGTACAGCGGGCGGAAATGCGTTTCCACCGGGAAATGATAAAAGGCATGAACCGCAAGGGTGGCGGAAACGATTCGAAAAGGAAATAATGATGAAAAACAGAGGCTCTGTTTCGTGCAAACAGACGCTCTGTTCAGGTAAAATAGAGGCTCCGTTTCACTGAAACAGAGCCTCTGTTTTTTTGTTTATAAGGGAGGTTTATAATCCTTTCTTTTTTGCTTCATTCCAGATCGCGTCCATTTCTTCAAGAGACATATCTTTCAGGTTTTTCCCTTCTTTAATGGTATGTTCCTCCAGATAGTTAAAGCGGCGGATGAATTTCTGGTTGGTACGTTCCAAGGCATTGTCGGGATTGATTTTATAGAGGCGTGCCGCATTGATGAGACTGAACATGACATCTCCGAATTCAGCTTCCGCCTTGTCCTTGTCCATGTTGGCTACTTCCTCCTGAAATTCACCGATTTCTTCTTTCACTTTATCCCATACTTGTTCCCGTTCTTCCCAGTCGAAACCGACATTGCGTGCTTTATCCTGAATGCGGTATGCCTTGATTAACGAAGGGAGGGCGGCAGGGACTCCGCTTAACACACTTTTGTTTCCGTCTTTCTCCTTCAGTTTCAACTGTTCCCAGTTTTCGGAAACCTGTCCTGCCGTTTCCGCCTTGACTTCTCCGAATACGTGGGGGTGACGGAAAATCAGTTTGTCGCAGAGCTTGTCGCAAACATCCTTGATGTCGAAATCTCCTGTTTCCGAGCCGATCTTGGCATAGAAAGCGACGTGCAACAGGACATCTCCCAACTCTTTACAGATATCCTTCTTGTCATCTCTCATCAGGGCATCGCAAAGTTCGTAAGTTTCTTCTATCGTATTGGGACGAAGGCTTTCATTTGTCTGCTTGCGGTCCCACGGACATTTGACCCGCAATTCGTCAAGTATGTCCAGGAAGCGTCCGAAGGCTTCCATTTGTTCTTGTCTGGTATGTGACATAATCAGTTTATTTTTTTAGAATGCTGCAAAGTTAGTTTAATCCTGCTACACAAAAGAAAAATTTCTTATTAATTATCGGTTCTTCCACTCTTGATAGGAAATCAGTAATCCTATCACCTCCGAATAGTTTCGGCGACCGCTCTCTATCTTGTTCCCTTTCAGGTAAAGGTCGTATATCCAGTCCTGCACAGCACCGACGACCGGGCTGTATTTGGCGGCCCAATATGTCTGATTGGCCTTCGCTAGTTCGATAATCTCCGGGCGGATACGTTTCAGGAGTTTCGCGTATTCTTCTTTCGGCAGCAATCTTTGCGCATTTCCCAGTACATGATTGAGCACGGAGAAATATCCGGAGAAGCGAATGCCCATGGCTTGCGAGCGGGTACAAACCTGATATGCATAGAAATTTGCTTCCGCTTCGCTGGTGATACCAAGCAGGTGGGCTAGTTCGTGGGCGTAAGTAGCCGGATAATTGGCCGGAAGTAAATCTCCGTTGAGTGTAAACTCACAAAAGAAAGGTCCCATGCTGCCGGTGACTCCCACCATTGAAATAAACGGAGTAAACATCATTGTTTTTACTCTCGGGGCATCATGTGGCGGACGGTGAACGCCCAGACTGTCGCTTAACTGTTTGTATAGCCGTACGGTTTCTTCCCGAATCAAATCCCGGTTAATACTGTTTATGGGAGTGTACGAACGGTTCAGTCGGGTAATATATTCGTTCACGAACTTCTGAAAATTCTCGGGTGTGTAGGCGGTATACGGAATTTCGGTCCGTTGGTAAAAGTTCTTTTGAGAATAATTCAATCCCCAGGCAAGATAGAACCATACATACACCCACAACAGGTATTCGCCGTCGCGCAGCAAAATCTTTTTCCAAGGTGTCTTCTTGCGCAGGCGGGTGTAGATCGGATAAATAATGATTCCGGCAATGCTGAGAAATATAAATAGATCTCCTATGGCGAAAGGAAACAGGTTCGAAAAAGAGGATAGAATATAGGAAAAGCAGGGGTAGACTGTTTGCGAATAAAACGTCGCCAGAGCAGGAATTAATTGAGTCAGCCACACCAGGCCCAATAATACTCCCAGAACTAAATATCTAACATTTGGCTTCATTTTCATCATTTGTCTACTATTGGTCAACAAAAATATGCATTAAATAAACGTCGCGCGAAAAAATACCTCTATATTTGCAAAAAATCTGTTAACAGTGACTTTATTCCCCGTGTGATAGAGGCGATTGTTGAACATAAACCGGATAAAAAATGGCTACGACCGAAGAAATTGAGAAGTATTGCCGGAATTGCGTGTCGCGTGATTTTGTGAATGGAAAAGGCCTTGTATGTTCTCGCACCAGAGACCTTCCTGCATTTAAAGAGGAGTGCGAAAGTTTTCAGAAAGACGAAGAACTGGAGAAAATGGCTCCGCCCAAACCGGATGACTTCCCTGTAACGTTGACAAGAGAAGAAATGCTTGCCGAAGAAAATCTGCCGAAGGGTGTGTTATATGCAGTTATCGCTTGTATAGTGGGTGCGGCGGCATGGGGATTAATATCTGTTTCTACCGGTTATCAGATAGGATATATGGCTATCGGTATCGGTTTTCTGGTGGGTTTCGCCATGCGGCAGGGAAAAGGGATACGTCCTGTTTTTGGAATAATCGGCGCAACGCTGGCTTTACTTAGTTGTGTGTTGGGTGATTTCTTTTCTATCATCGGATATATTGCCAAGGATTATGATATGTCCTATACGGATGTATTGTTTGGAGCAGACTATGCTGAAATCTTCTCTTTGATGACCGAGAATCTGGCTTCCATGACTATCTTATTTTATGGATTTGCTGTTTATGAGGGATATAAATTCTCATTCCGTGCACAGAATCAGCCCGAGGGTGGTAAGATTTGAATTTTAATTATTAATTTTGCACCCGTTATTTTTGAATATACATTATCATATACATAAAACAATATGGAATTAGCAAGTAAGTACAATCCCGCCGACGTGGAAGGAAAGTGGTACCAGTATTGGCTGGACAATCATTTATTCAGTTCAAAACCCGATAGTCGTGAACCTTACACTATCGTCATTCCTCCTCCTAACGTCACCGGTGTGTTGCACATGGGACACATGCTTAATAATACCATTCAGGATATTTTGGTTCGTCGTGCCCGTATGGAAGGCAAGAATGCCTGTTGGGTACCGGGAACTGACCATGCTTCTATCGCTACCGAAGCAAAAGTAGTAAATAAACTCGCTGCTCAGGGGATCAAGAAAACTGACCTGACCCGTGACGAGTTCCTGAAACACGCATGGGAGTGGACCGACGAACATGGAGGAATCATCCTGAAACAGCTTCGCAAGCTTGGTGCATCGTGCGACTGGGATCGTACTGCCTTCACAATGGATGAGAAACGCAGTGAAAGTGTAATCAAAGTATTTGTCGACCTATATAATAAAGGATTGATTTATCGCGGTGTCCGCATGGTAAACTGGGACCCGAAAGCATTGACTGCCCTTTCTGACGAAGAAGTTATCTACAAGGAAGAACATGGCAAACTGTATTACCTTCGTTACAAAGTGGAGGGTGATGCGGAAGGTCGTTATGCAGTAGTGGCAACTACCCGTCCGGAAACAATCATGGGCGATACTGCTATGTGTATCAATCCGAATGACCCGAAGAATGCGTGGTTGAAAGGAAAGAAAGTGATCGTTCCGTTGGTAAACCGTGTGATTCCTGTTATCGAAGACGATTATGTAGACATTGAGTTCGGTACAGGTTGTCTGAAAGTGACTCCGGCTCATGACGTGAATGACTATATGTTGGGTGAAAAGTACAATCTGCCCAGCATTGACATTTTCAACGACAACGGTACACTGAGTGAAGCTGCCGGTATGTATATCGGTATGGACCGTTTCGATGTTCGTAAGCAGATTGAGAAAGATCTCGAAGCTGCCGGTTTGTTGGAAAAGACAGAGGCTTATACAAATAAGGTAGGATATTCGGAACGCACGAACGTGGTGATCGAACCGAAACTGTCTATGCAGTGGTTCCTCAAAATGCAGCATTTTGCAGATATGGCGTTGCCTCCTGTAATGAATGATGAATTGAAATTCTATCCGGCGAAATATAAGAATACCTACCGTCACTGGATGGAAAACATCAAGGACTGGTGTATCAGCCGTCAGTTGTGGTGGGGACACCGTATTCCTGCTTACTTCCTGCCGGAAGGCGGTTACGTAGTGGCAGCCACTCCCGAAGAAGCCTTGGCGAAAGCAAAGGAAAAGACAGGCAACGCAGCTTTGACAATGGAAGATCTCCGTCAGGACGAAGACTGTCTGGATACGTGGTTCTCTTCCTGGTTGTGGCCTATTTCTTTGTTCGACGGTATCAACAATCCGGGTAATGAAGAAATCAAATATTATTATCCGACAAGCGACCTGGTGACAGGACCGGATATCATCTTCTTCTGGGTAGCCCGCATGATTATGGCCGGATACGAATACGAAGGACAAATGCCGTTCAAGAACGTTTATTTCACAGGTATCGTTCGTGACAAGCTGGGACGTAAGATGTCCAAGTCGCTCGGTAACTCTCCCGATCCGTTGGAACTGATTGATAAGTACGGTGCCGACGGGGTACGTATGGGTATGATGCTTTCGGCTCCTGCCGGAAACGACATCCTTTTCGATGATGCACTTTGCGAACAGGGACGTAACTTCTGTAATAAGATATGGAATGCTTTCCGTCTGATTAAAGGCTGGACCAATGCCGAAGGTTCGATTCCGGTACCTGAAGATGCTCATCTGGCTGTTCAGTGGTTCGAACAGCGACTGGACGCTGCTTCAGTTGAAATGGCCGACTTATTCTCAAAATATCGTTTGAGTGAAGCGTTGATGTTGGTTTACAAACTGTTCTGGGACGAATTTTCTTCCTACTTGCTGGAGATTGTGAAGCCGGCTTACGGTCAACCTATCAATGGATTTATTTATTCAATGGTTATCAATTGCTTCGAACGTCTGCTTGAACTGCTTCATCCTTTCATGCCGTTTATTACCGAGGAATTATGGCAAGCCCTTGAGCCTCGTAAGGAAGGTGAGAGCTTGATGGTTGCCCAAATGCCGGAAGTAGCTGTTGCGGATAGCGCTTATTTGGATGCTTTCGAGATCGTGAAAGAGATCGTTGGTGGTGTCCGTACCATTCGTTTGCAAAAGAATATACCGAATAAGGATGCGCTGGAATTGCAGATCGTGGGTGAGCACAATGAGGCGTTCAACGCCGTAATCGCTAAGATGTGCAATCTCTCTTCCATCTCCAAGGTAGAGGAGAAAGCGGCCGGTGCTGTATCGTTCTTGGTCCGTACGACTGAATATGCCGTACCTTTAGGCAATCTGATCAATGTGGAGGAAGAGTTGGCTAAGCTTCAAGAAGAATTGAAATACCAAAAAGGTTTCTTGGCTTCTGTCATGAAGAAATTAGGCAATGAGAACTTCGTGAGCAAAGCCCCGGCGAAAGTAATCGAGATGGAGAAGAAAAAGCAAGCCGATGCCGAATCGAAGATTAAGTCTATCGAGGAAAGTATCGCTGCCTTGACAAAATAAATAGAACGGCCGTTTCTTTGAAATAAGAGCCTATATCAATCTTTTTTTGGTTGATATAGGCTTTTTGTTGTATAAGTTGAAAATGTGATATTAAACTTGTTTATGTTGATGTCTTGGCATTTAAATTTTTATTAACTTGCCGGGCATTGAATAATGGATAGTCGTGCTAACTTTTCAAGGTATATATG
>OGXX01004777.1_pt1 | contig 10225 bp, 6 predicted proteins | sample 1576301 | NCBI WGS metagenome assembly OGXX01 (sample SAMEA3541469, study PRJEB24748) | human gut metagenome | biome: human gut; feature: human-associated habitat; material: faeces | place: China | collected 2012 | reverse complement strand
GGCGTATGACCCGCCTTGATCAGCTCCACACAGGTGTGACTACCAATATATCCGGCGCCGCCGGTCACAAGAACGTTCATTTTGTTTCCTCCTCTACGATTCTGCGCATTTCGTTCCACTTGCTTTCCATGTCCGCAACGAGCTTGAACTGGGTGCGGGCGCGGTCGAGGTTCTGCCCGTCGCGATGAACGGCAAAATAATGATCCCCGTCCAGATAGTCTGTCAGGAAGCGGACGCCGCACTCCATGGTCATGGTCTTTGCGCCCATCGGCAGCAGTTCCAGCTCCTTTGCCGTAAGACCCGGGCAAGAGCGGACGTAACCGCGTGTGAACACCCGGAAACGTTCAAGGCTCATCTCCATTTTGGAGAGGTCTTTTTCATCCTCTGCGGCTGTCGCCGCGCCGAAGCGGATGGAATCGCCGAAGTCATAAAGACTCGATCCAGGCATGACCGTGTCGAGATCGATGACGCACAGCGCTTTGCGCGTTTTTGCGTCCAGCAGGACGTTATTGAGCTTCGTGTCATTGTGTGTCACGCGCAGCGGCAGTTCGCCGGCAGTCAGCGCATTCTGAATAGTTGCCATCTCTGCCTGCCGGGCCAGCGCAAATTCAATTTCAGGCTGAACCTGCGCTGCCCGGTGCATGGGGTCGCGCTCCAATGTCTCCAGAAGCGCGCGGTAACGGTCGGGCGTATTGTGGAAATTCGGGATGGTCTCGTGCAGCTTCGCCGCCGGGAAATCCGTCAGAAGCTGCTGGAACGTGCCGAAGCCCACGGCGCTCTGATAAAAGTCCTCGTCCGTCTCGGGAAGCTGGAGGCAAATCGAATCTTCCACAAAGTCATACACGCGCCAATAGGCATCCTGCGCATGCAGATAGCTTGCGCCGTCATGCGTTTTCACGAGCGTCAGAACGCCGCGCGGGTCGTCTGTTTTTGTCCGCAGGAACTCCGTGACGGCAGTGATATTCTCCATCAGCCCCGCCACGTCGCGGAACGTGTTGTTGTTGATTTTTTGCAGGATATAGCGCCGGCCGCTTTCCGTCACGGCAAGATAGGTCACATTGATGTGCCCGCAGCCATACGGCTCACAGGAAACAGGCTTTGTGTCCAGCCGGAAGGCGCGCAGTACTTCAAACAGGTTTTCGTTCATTTCCAAAGCTCCTCCGTATAAATGCCCTCCGCCTTCATCTTGGCCACGGCTTCCTTGACAGACGCCAGATCTTCGCGGTAGGTCATGCCGTACCATGTTTCCTCGCACGGCAGCACCTGCACGCTTGCGGACTTGTCTGCAAGCTGCTCATTTACCACAAACGGCAGGAAGTATTCACACTTGAGCGGATTTGTCTTCATTGCTTCTGTCAGGAACGCGCCCATGCGCGCCCATAGCTCATCCAGCACACGCGCCGAAAAGCCCCAGAGATTCATCGACACGATGGTGCCGCCCGCCAGCGGGAAGAAGTGCTCCCCATCCTCGGTGTATTCGGCGTCCGCGCCCTTTTTGAAGATCTTCGTGCGTTCCGTCACACCGGTCAGCATCCCGTCTTCGATCTCGCAGACGCCGCGCGCCACGGAGCCGAACTCCGTCACCGTATTTTTCAGGCGATAGCCGACCATGGCATACTTGCTCTCATCGGTCTGTGCCGCCAGAAAATCATAGATTTCCGAGAATGCCGTGCGCCCGTAGAAGTCATCCGCATTGATGACGGCAAACGGGCCGTTTACCACGCCCTTGCAGCAGGCCAGCGCATGGCCGGTGCCCCATGGCTTGGCGCGGCAGGCTGCCTCCGGCGTTCGCTTTGCGGGAATCAGATTCACAGTGCGGAACGTTACCCTGCCGAACAGATGCTTTGTCAGATAGCAGCTGAAGGAAGCGCTGTCATCCAGACCAAGGCCGAGGTACTCGTCCATGTGAAAGGCGTTGATCCGGGAAAAATCCAGGTCCTGCCGCAGCAGGCTTTCCAGCATCTCATTCTGCGAAGGCGCAGCGGCAAAAATCACATTTGCAGTTTCCTTCCGTTCCAGAACTGCGCGAATGGCGCTGGCCGCCGTTTCTGCGGCAGCGTATCCCATTGAACTGCGCGAATCATATACGGATGAAAAAAGCGTATCTGTCTGAATGGTTCTGATCAGCATACAGCATCCTCCCAATGTTGATCGATTCTGAATTTTCTGCACCGCGCAATGACCTCGCGCAACTGTGTTCTGGTCAGCGCGTCATTGCTGATGAGATCGAGGCAGTCCGTGCTGAACGTAAGCGGCATATAGTATTGCTCCAGCCGCTGTTCCAGCGTGTCGATCTGCCGCCATAAAAGTGCGGCGCGGTCATCGCTTCCTGCATAAAGCGCGGTATAATACTGTCCCATGCGGAGCATGAGCTGCATGGTATCTGTTCCGTAGACCAGAAGCCGGAGGTCTTCCTCCAGTGCATGACGCAGCTGCGCGCTTTGCTGTGCGCTGCGCTGCTGCGCAGGATTTGCCGCTGTGACGATATCGGTACGGATGGCCGCGGTATCGTGTTTGACCGCAGACAGGGTTTCCCGCAGTGTCAGCAGCGCTGCCTGCAGAAGCGACAGCGTTTGCTCCCCGGCTGTGTCAAACGCTTCCGGCGTTTGAAAGTGGTCGTCGACTTGCAGCGGACGCTCCGGTCTGCCTCCGTTCCAGCTTTGCAGCCGGCTCAGCAGGCTTCTGTCCTTCCACGCCCGCCAGCTTGTAATCTGCTGCGAGGCCATGTCGATCTGATCGTATACAGACCGGAGCCGTCCCGCGTATGCACCGTACCGGCGCGAAAGAAATTCCGCTTTGATTTTCGTGATATCGGCGTCCGGGTCCCACGCCAGCTCTGCAAATAAAACCTGTGTCAATGTGCGCATTCCCCAGTTTACCAGCGGGACGTGCATATATACGAAGCCTGCTGCACCGGTGCGGCGGTAGACTTGAAAATCATGCGCCATACTGTGCGTAAACAGCAGCGGAAGATCCTCAAATTTGCTGACATTGTAGTATTCCAGCACCATCACCGGCAGGTGCGGCCGGATCTGATTCCAGCCGGAAAGCGCGCTTGCGTATGCCCGGTTATAGGAACAGCCGGGATCGTCGAAGCCATGCGCATAGCAGCGGACAATGGGAGCGTAAATGAGATAGTCTCCGGCATCCAGAAGATTCTGCGGGATCGGACGCTCCGGCGGCGCAAGCGTGGAGGTTCCTTCATACGCGATCAAGGCCATCTTTACATCGTGATCCAACCGGCCTGCCGCGCGGGCGCGGTCCAGGAAGGAACGAAAGTGTGATGCCATATGCAGCATCTGGTCTGTGCCGTTTCCGAGCGCACGGCAGCGCTCGCATGTGCAGACACTCCCCCATGTATCGAGGCCCCAGACGTCGATTTCATCTGCCTCATGCCACGGCCCCATGATGTACCGCAGCAGTTCCTCGCATAAATATGGAATCAGTTCCGGCTGAGAAACGCAGAACTGCGTCTGCAGTGCGGTCTGCCTGCTTTTGGGTCCGTGGGCAGGTGTTCCGTACCACTCCGGGTGCGCGTCCCAAAGCGTCCGGCCGGATGGGGTCGGACGATCCGGCGCCAGAATAGCCTCAAAAATATGACCGCCATCGCGCATGACAATTCCAAGCTTCCGCATGAGCGCGCGCGTGTTCGGCCGATCTCCATACGCATTCATTCGATTTCTGGCCATCCAGATCAGAAGATCCGCGCTCTCCTTGAGCGCGCCTTCGATGGAAAATCCACGGCCGAGCGTGGAAGCGGACGCATCATGCACGGCGTTCTTCGGCCAGAGAAGGCCGCATCCCGGCTCGGGCGCATATTCTCCCGCTGTACCCGGTTCCAGCCATCGCCAGCCCTGCATTTTCAGAAATTCATAGACGCCGTATAAAACACCGACCCGGCCTGCACCGCGGATCAAAAGACCGTCCTTCTGCGGCAGCAGCGCGTATGCATCCCCAGATGCCGTAAGAGAATCGGCGTGCAATTCGATCGCTGTTTTTCCGCTGTGCCGCTGTGAGACAAAGCAAATCTGTGCGTCTGGCTCCATTTGCAGCAAATGTGTTCTAAGTTCCACCGCTGCATAGCTGATCGTGCATCTTGCGCCAGCCTCCGGATCATGTCGAAAATCAATCTGCGCTTCCGAAAATGCCCAGCTTTCTGTCATGGTCTCTGCGGAAGGAAACGGAAGAAGAATTTCAAGCTCCATCGTGTCTCTCCTCCTATTGGATGATGCCCTATCGGACGATCAGGCCGGTCGCCTCATAAAATTGCTGCCCGGCAAGAAGCCGCTCTTTGAGGTTCGATTGAAAGCGATTCTGCGGCACAAAAGCAGCAATTTCATCCGGCTGAATGTCCCAACGGAGCACATATCGTGCAGCTGCGTTGGATGCGGTGCGTCCGACGATCTGAAAACGCTGTTGAAAAAATGAAATATTGGAGTATACTCCAACCAGAGGCAGCAGTGTTTCATCCAGCAGCCAGGAGTGGCAGCTGAAAAACCGGAACGCATACGCTGGGAAGTGTTTTGGAAAAAATGCGCGTGCCCGCGCGAACGAGGTGTCGCACGCCGCAGGATCGAGCGAACCGCCGCGGCAGATGTGCACAGACACCAGCGGCTCGCCCGGTTCAAGTCCAAAAGCCGGGGCGGAAAAGTCCGCCGGCTCCATGCAGAATTGAAGTCGTCCAAGCTGGAACAGCCGCAGCGTCAGATGATTCGTCAGCCATGCGCTTTCGGCAAGGCCGATCTTGCCGCTATAGCTCCAATATTCGGAGGCCCAGCGGCCGATATCGTTGATCGTATGATAAAATACCTCGTCCGGAAGCTGGTGCCTTTGATAATCGTTCAGCAGCTTCTGACTCCAAAGGAGCGCTGCGAGCAGATCCGTCTTGGGATCGCCGCTCCAACGGAGCGTGTCTGCCCTGTAAATTTCGGCGGCCTGAGAAAGTGCCGGAAGCAGCGCTTCCTCAAAGTCCTTTTGATAGAGCGCGTCCAGACCCTGACGGGTATATTCCTGCCGCGCAAAGGAAATCGCCTGTTCGATGTTGTTCATTTTGTACCCAACCTGTAGAGATTTCTCAGGAAGCGCTTTGCGACCGGGTTTTCCTGCCGCAGATCCAACTGGCAGATCACATAGTGCTTGCCCTCGTATAGCTTTTCTGCCGCAGCCAGTACTGGCCCCCAATTTCCCTGTTCGTCCATATTGTTGGACAAAAGAATGGGTGTGAAGCCTTCGACGGTAAACGTCGTGTCCAGCAGCGGCGTGATGCAGTCCTCCTTGGCGTCATACCAGTAGGAGAAGTCCTGCTCCTTGAATTCGTCGACAGCCGGATGCCCCGTTTTGCGGGAGACAAAATGCAGCGGGAGCATCCCGCAGGGCTTGACGGTCACGGTCTCACCCGCGACGGTATGCAAACCCGGTTCCAGCTTCAGAATGACAACATTGTCGTTCGGTACGACAGTCACGTCCTGAAATACGGTCAGCTTCTGCTCTGCGTCATTGACAACGTCCCCGTTCCCGTCCAGCAGGACGGCGCGGAGCGTCAGCGTTTCGCGGTCTTGCGCGGTCTCTGCCGGGAATTCGGCGCTGGCGATATAGGCTGCGCGGCAGGCGTCCGCGTGCGCGGGGACGCGCCCGGTCTGAATCAGCTTGTTTTGCTCGTTGTAAAGCTCAAAGGCAAGCGTATACGCGCCGGATTTCACGGTATCATTGCACAGGAACGCTTCGATCTGAATCGTTTCGCCCGCCGTATAGGCAAAGCGGTCGGTGCGCAGCGACACCAGCAGGGGCGCGAGTGCATCTCGGTAGGCAAAATACGCCTGCTTCGGGATGCGCTTGCAGTCCATGATGGACTTCATCCAGCCGCTGGGCCATGCGTCGATGAACAGATGAATGGCGTTCGAGACCATGCGGTCGTCGCGGCGGAATGCCTCGGTCATCATGCGCGTGGCAAAGGCCTGATACCGCTGGCTGCGGCTGATCCAGCCCTGCATATCCTCCTGCGCGTCATAGAAAAAGCCGCTGAAGCTCTTTGTCTGGCTGCGGACAATGCGGCCCGGGTCAAACGGCTCGTGCAGCCATTCGCGCGGGTAGCACTCCTCCATGACCTCCGCCGAGTCCAGCCCCTCTGCGCCGTATTCACCGCAGCCATAGTACCAGCCGGGCTTGACAGGCAGCCAATAGCCCCGGTGCAGACGGCCGATGTCAATGCCGTGGCCGTTATACCACATGGGGTAGCAGTGGTTATCCGGTATCCCGTCTGTGGGCGGGTCATAATCGCCGTCCACGTGCTTGATGACCTGATCGGGGTTCGAGAGCTTCACAACAAGGTCACAGCAGGTGAAGAAGTTTTCCAGTTCCGGACGGATCAGATGTCGGTGCGGCTCGTTATTGGCGTTCGGAAACGGCTCGTTGATATAACTGACGACGACATTGCACGGATGCTTACGCACCATGCGCGCCATCTCCTCCGCCTGCCGGATGCCCTCAGGGACGCGGAAGCGGCGCATGACGCCGAACAGCGGAAGATCCGTCTGCGTCATAAGGCCGAGCTTGTCGCAGTATTCGTAGACCTCATCCTGCACCGGCCGCTGCGTCAGACGCAGAAAATTCATGTTGCAGAGTTTGGCCAGCAGAATATCGTCGATCAACTGCGGAAGATCGCCGCGCAGCACGTCCTGCTGCTCAAAGCCCATCGTATTGGCCCCGCGCAGACGGATGGAGCGGCCATTGAGATAGAACATCCCCTTGCGCTGCGGACTTTCTGTGTCCTGCGTAAAGCTGCGCATACCGAACTGCTGCGCAAGGCGGTCGGTGCACGTCCCGTTTACAAGAACGGCTGCATGGAGCTGGTACAAATACGGGGTTGCCAGATCCCACAGCTTTGCGTCCGGCAGGTCAAATTTGATCTTGTACAGATTCTTTCCGTGCTTGAGCGGCATGGGAATGCCCTTTCCAAGCTCGGACTTGACGGCGGCCTCCGTCAGGCTGTCGCCCATGCCGACAAAGCGCGTCGTCTCCGGCGTAAAGCGGTGGTCTTCAAAGACCGTCTCGGGGAAGTTCTGCCCGTAGAGTGAAAGCGAAAGCTCGACCGGGAGGGTATCATATCTGTCGTTCTGAATTTCCAGCCATGCTTCTGCCTTCCCGTCCAGCGGACGGATATAGAGGTCGCTGATATGGACGGAATTTCGGATCTCCACATAGACGCGGTTGTAAATGCCCGTCCCGGAGGGGCAGTGGTGCCAGCCGTCCAGCGGACCGTCCCAGCCGAGACCGGTGGCGGCATAAAGCTTGTCGCCTTCTGTTTCTTCGCTGCCGCCGGGATCGTTTCCCATATAAATATGGTCATTATACAATTCAACTTTCAACCGGTTTGTGCCGTCTTTGACGATGCCTGTAATCTCAAACTCGAATGGAGAGAAGAAGCCTTCGTGTTCTCCGCCAAATGTGTCATTGACGGTAACGACTGCACGGTAATCCGCGCCGTCAAAATGGATATAGACCGACTGGCCCGCCAAAAGCGCAGGCAGCTCAAACGTGGTTTCATATGTCTTTTTGCACACGCCGATAGGCCCGCCGTATTCCGGGATCGTGACCGGTTGACCATCGCGCAGAAACGACGTGAGATCCATGCGCCGGCGCAGGCTTTCAAACGCAGGCGCGTGATTTTCCAGAAACGGGCGGTATGCTTCCCGCATGGCAGCAAGCTCGGTTTTCAGTTCTTCCGTTGTAGACAGATGCGGCTTGACTGCGATGGGCTGTGCATCTGCCTGTTCCAGACGGCAGATAACGGTTTCATGCGGAATTGGCGTGACCGGCTCCAGAAGCGCAGCGTTCCCGCCGATGCCGTTTGCCGCGATTTGTGCGAATTGATCCATATATGTTCTCCTTTTCGCTGCTTTTTCGTATCGTAACACAGCGCATATAGGGAGGCAATCTGCGAAAATGACACTTTGACCCGCAAAAATGTCATATTCGCCACCTATGAATTTTGACCCGCATTCTTTTAGAATGCGATACAGAGGATACTGGACCGATGGACGGATGTGAGACAGCTTATGTTTGAAGCATTTTTTACGGATCCCTGTATGCGATACCGCACAGAGGTGATCAACGGCATTGACTTTTACGGGTTGGGATTCAGCATGGTACGCGGCGAATGTGTGGCGGAAGGAACGCTGCGCTGGATGCAGAAAGGCGAAGCTGCGGCCGTGCTCATCACAAATACGAGCCTGCCGGATATGTCTGGGTTTGAACTTGCCAGACATGTCCGCAGACAGTTTCCGTGCCTCCGCGTGATTTTTTTGACTGACACGCCGAACCTTGCGGAAGCGCAGCAAGCCGTCCGGTGCGGTGCATATGACTATTTGCCGAAGTCTGACGGGATCGACGCGCTGCGCAGCGCGATGATCCGCGTTTCAGAGGAACTGCACACGGAAAGTCGGGAAGAAGCATATCTGCGCGGCCAGCAAAACTGGGATGAGTGCATTTCGAGACTTCTGAAGCTGCTTCTGGCACTGAAGCCGGGCATCGACGAGGATCACTGGCAAATGTATTCCAAAGTCAAGCCGCTGCTGAGCGATGCTCCGCTGCGCATGGAGGCTCTGCTGGTGCGCTCTTTGATGGAGGAACTGCGCGCAGAAATTTGCCGCAGGGATGAGGCACTGGCCGCGCAGCTCCGAAGTAACATGATGGCTGCGCCGCTGGGCATGCTGACCTCCGCGCAGGGAACGGCGGCGTACATGGACGCCATCTGGGCGCTGCTTTCCGAAAAGGGCTATATCACGCAGGAGGACGCGCTGAAAAGCGATCCCATCGGGCGCGCCTGCGTCTATATGCAGTCGCACCTCTCGGAAAAACTGACTGTGCAGGAGCTGGCTGAGTATGTCCACATCAGCCCGCGGCATTTTATCCGGAAATTCCAGACAGAGATGAACGAGAAATTTACGGATTATCTGGCCCACATCCGTGTTCAGGCGGCAATTCAAATGCTGGAGGCTGGTCGGGATGTCAAATCCATTCCGGAGGCGGTCGGATATAGAGACGAAAAAAGCTTTTATTCCGTGTTCCGGAGGTTCGCGGGCTGTTCCATGCGCGAATACCAGCAGAAACTGAACTTGAGCCAGCGAAAGGAGAAGCAACCATGATAAAGCTATGGAACCAAACCATGCCGCACCGCTGCGTAGAGGATGCGTTTGAACCGTATCTGACGCCATATGACTGTGACGCCGCAAAGACGGCAATTGTCGTGTGTCCGGGCGGCGCTTACTGCGGCCGGGCGGACTATGAGGGAAATGACGTTGGCGCGTGGCTGAATACCATCGGGATAACAGCCTTTGTGCTGGAATACCGCGTTGCGCCGAGTAAAGCCCCGGCGCAGCCGTCCGACGCGCAGCGGGCCATGCGGCTGGCAAGAAAGCTCTGCATGGAGCGTGGGATCGAGCGCCTTGGCATCATGGGCTTTTCCGCCGGGGGCCATCTGGCAGCGACACTGTCTGTTCACTATGATGAAGCCTTTTACCCGCCGCAGGATGAGCTTGACAATCTATCTGCCTGCCCTGATTTTACCGTCCTGTGCTATAGTGTGATCGACATGGGCGAGTACCGACACGATTGGAGCCGCCGCTTTCTACTCGGCGATGTGCCGGATGAGGCACAGATCGAATTCTATTCTCCGCAGCGCTGTGTGACAGAAAACACTCCGCCCGCCTTTCTCTGGCACACAGCACAGGATGCAAGCGTTCCGGCAATCAATTCGATGCTCTACGCCGCTGCACTGCAAAAATGTGACGTGCCGTATGAGCTGCACATCTTCCCGTTTGGACAGCACGGCAAGGCGCTGGCGCTGGATGATGCCTCCGTCGGACAGTGGCGGCAGCTTTTGCGTCAATGGTTGGTCAGCATGAAGTTTTTATAAGCGATATGAAAGGCACATGCGGCAGCGCATGTGCCTTTTGCATAATTTCATGCAATCGTCTCTGTGCATATTAACAAAAGAGCAAATACGAATCGTCAAATTCAATGCTGATTTTTTGGCGACAATGCTTAAAATAAACACGTAGATACCAACTGGATGCAGGAATAATGCACAATCAACGCAGTCACAATCGCCAGCCATCTTGTCACAATCGCACCTTGGAAATCAAAAACCGAACCCGTAAAATGAAGAAAACAAAAGCGGAGGCACCCATGCGAACCATGACAAAGGAAAGAAAAAAGGAAGGGCCGC
>OGXX01004775.1_pt1 | contig 10227 bp, 5 predicted proteins | sample 1576301 | NCBI WGS metagenome assembly OGXX01 (sample SAMEA3541469, study PRJEB24748) | human gut metagenome | biome: human gut; feature: human-associated habitat; material: faeces | place: China | collected 2012 | reverse complement strand
TACTCCGGGGCGGGCCCGGGGTTTGCCGCCGTGCTGAAAAAGTTCAGGTAGCGGGTCGTGCGGTTGTTGGCCGTCCGCGTGATTTCCAGTTCCGGGTTCATCCTCCGCAGCTGGTCGCAGAATGCCGCCATGCTCAGCACGCAGCGTACCACGACGGTCGATTGTGCGTCGACACGCGCGTTGCCCCGGAAGACCTCCGGGTAGGATTCGAACATCCGTTCCGCGATCCCGTAATGCTGTTCGGCACCCAGCGGCGTGAGGTCGCCCGCCCTGCCCTCGCCGTCCGAACAGGCCCGTTCCACGCGGCGTAAGACATCCTGCCCGAACTCCGACAAGGCGCCCTCGCGGGCGGCCTTGCCGAAAGTTTCCAACACCTCCGTATATTCCGACGCCCTGAGCAGCCAGCGTGAGCCGTGGCGGCCGTAGTGGCTGATGTAGAAAGGTTCGTAACCTTCGGGCGCGGGAGTCCGGGCCGGATTGTCGTACGTGTAGGCATAGTATACCCCGCCGGCTTTGTCGGGGTCGGCATAAATCTCCTGGCGGGCGTTCTGTCCGGACAGGGGCCATGCACAGGCCGCCAGGCCGAGGCCGAGCAGCAGTTTCGTAAACCGCATGATCCGTACCGTCATCGGAGGTAGGCTCCGGTTCGTTTCAATTCGCTGCGCAGCTTCGCCACGTCGGCCTGCGACGGTTTCACTCCGTCCCGCAGGGCGATGCGTGCGGCGCGTCCGGCGGCTTCGCCGAGAGCCATGCAGGTCGACATCACGCGTGTCGAGGCCATCGCTTCGTGGGTGAACGAGGCGCAGCGGCCTGCGACGAGCAGGTTTTCGACCTTTTCGGGCACAAGCACCCGGTACGGGATGTCGTAGCAGTCGCCGCAGTATTCCAGCGTGCAGTCCCCGCCTTTGGGATGGTGCAGGTCGACGGGATAGCTGGCTACGGCAATGGCGTCGTCGAAGTGTCGGCAGGCCAGGATATCCTCGGCCGTGAGGACGTATTTCCCGACCGTGACGCGGCTCTCGCGGATACCCATGAACGGTGCCACCCGATCCATCCACGCGTTTTCGAACCCCGGGACGAACTGCCGCAGGTATTTCCGGATTCGGTAAACCTGCTTCCTGGCTTCGATCTCCCCACGGGTGTAACTCCCGGGATCAGTCGGGTCTACGCCGTTCACACGCGACATGTTGACCCATATTTCGTCCTCGGACATGCCCGTGATAAGGATCGTGCGGGCCACCGGGAGGTCGATCCCCGCCTCGCGTGCCTTGGCGATCTGGTTGCGAAGCCCCACGGTGATGAACTTCTCGTTGCGGAACGACTCCGCAGGCATGATGTCCATGTCATAGATGTCCGGGTGCTCTGCGATCGCGTCGCGCAGGCGTTGCGTGGCGACACCGCGCATCGAGAACATCAGCGTCGGGGGCTGCATGCCGCCCTCGGCATCGCCTTTGCGGCACTCGACGCCGGCACGGAAGGCCACGTCGGCGTCGCCCGTACAGTCGATCACGGTGCGGGCGAGGATCGCCTCGCGCCCTGCCTTGCTTTCGATGACCACCCCCTTTACTTCGTTGCCCTCCCTGATGACGTCGGTGCAGAAAACATACATCAGTACCTCGACGCCGGCCTCCTCCATCAACTGCTGTGCGAGGGTCTTGCTCTCCTCCGGGTCGATGATCGTCAGACTTACGTGAAGCTTGCAGGGTCGGTGTCCGCTCGCGGCGCCCCGCTCCTGCAGCCGGTCGATAAACCGCTGCGGGAGCCCCTCGATGATCTGGTTGCCCTTCTGCCCCAGGAATCCCAGGATCGGGAGCCCGATCGTGAGGTTCCCGCCCAAGTAGCCGCGGCTTTCGATCAGCATTACCTTCAGTCCCTCGCCCGCTGCGGCCTGTGCGGCCATGAGCCCCGCCGGGCCCCCGCCGACGATGAGTATGTCCGCCGATGCGCGTACGGGGATGTCGCGGGCGGGTTCGCGGACGGTCGTAATTTTCTTTTCCATGGTTTCGGTTTTTATTTTTGTACAGCTTGTTTTTCCTGCGGGATTTCGGGGCGTGTCATTTTCCAGAGTATCACGACAGCGATCCAGTGCAGGACGCCCATTACGAGGAAAAGCGACGGTCCCATGGTGCTCAGCAGTTGCCCGACGTAGTAGTTGAAGATCGCTCCGCCCACGGCCCCGAAGCCTGCCGTGATGCCGACTACGCTGGCTACGTTGCGTACGGGGAATGCCTCGGCGATCACCACGCAGATCGTGTAGAGCCAGCTCAGGCACATGATGGCGATCAGGCTGAACGAGGCGATGATGGCCGCGACGTTCCAGTACGGCGGCAGGGCGTTGAAATAGGGCGTGAAGATGCACAGGGGTGCCGCGACGGCCACCAGCGTCATCATGCGCTTGCGCGCGCGCAGAGGATCCATGCCCTTGCGTACCATTTTGTCCGACCATGCCGAGGTCAATACGCCGCCCACGGCGCCGAACAGGAACGGGATCCAGCCGACCCATCCCACCTGTATGAGCGTCAGTCCCGAATCCTCCTGCAGGTAACCGGGCAGCCAGAAGAGACAGAAATACCAGACCGGATCGCTGACAAAACGGATGAGCAGCACGCCCCACAGCGTGCGTGTCTTCCAGAGCCCGCCCCACGTGAAGGCTTTGCCGTGGTGCCGGTTGGCGGCGCTTTCGCTGAGCGTGACGTCGAGTATCTCTTTGGGCGGGTCGGCGTAGACGGCCATCCAAACGATGGCGATCAGGATGCCGATGGCCCCGGCCAGGACGAAGACGTCGTTCCACGGAAAGATCGTCGAGAGCCATGCGATGACGATCGGGGCCACGACCGTGCCGATCGAACCGCCCGCCGTACAGAGGCTGTTGGCCGTGGCACGCTGGCGTTTTTCGAACCAGACGGTCACGGCGACGATCTGCCCGGCGAAGATCGTGGGCTCGGCCAGCCCCAGCAGCCCGCGGAAAAATGCGAACTGTTCCATATTGGTCGAAAGGCCGCCTCCGATGCAGGCCGCCGACCATGCCAGGATGCCCAGAAACATCACCTTTTTCGGGCCGAACCGGTCGACCAGGATGCCCGATATGGGATACATGACGGCGTAGCATATCAGGAAGATGTTGACGATGAAGGCATAGCCGTCGTCGTTCATGTCGAAGGCCGCTTTGATCGTCGGCTTGAGGATCGAAAGCAGCTGGCGGTCGAGGTAATTGCAGATGATGGCGATGAAGATCGTCACCACGATCATCCATTTCCGTTTTTCCGGGTTGTTCAGCAGGTTCATGCGTGTCGTCGGTTGTATGTGTTTGCGTGTCGGTTAGCGTTGCGGGAGCCCTCCCTGGGCTTTGTAGCGTTCGTATCGCTGCATGAGCAGCGGGTGCCGCTCATCACGGGGCGTATAGCGCCGTGCAGGGAAGTTGCAGAGCGCCCGCTGCGCCTCCTCCACCGAGCCGTAGCAGCCCGCGATGACCGTGGCGTAGACCACCGAACCCATGGCGCAGGCCTGTTTGCAGTCGATGACCGAGATTTCCCGGCCGGTTACGTCGGCCAGCAGCTGCATGACGAAGGGCGATTTCTGCGATATGCCGCCGATCCCCGTGAGGCGCTCGATCGCCACGCCGTTCGCTGCTAGGTGGTCGAGGATCGCCTTCGTGGCGAACGCCGTCGCTTCGGCCAATGCGTAGTATATTTCGGGCGCCGTCGTCGAGAGCCGCAGCCCCGTGAGCGTCCCGGTCAGCTCCGGTGCGGGGTACGGGTTGCGGCGGCCGTTGAGCCAGTCCGTCGCCAGCGGCATGTCCGCCCGGAGCTCCAGCCGCTCAGCCTCTTCGGTGAGCCTGCCCATGATTTTGTCGCGGCACTCTTCGGCCAGCTGCTGCCGGGCCTGCGCGTCGGGCGCCCCAGGCTGCACGAGCAACTCTTCCAGGGGCCAGCACAGCAGGTTCCTGAACCACGCATAGACATCCCCGAAGGCGGATAACCCGGCTTCGAACCCGACCATGCCGGGTACGATCGAGCTGTCCACTTGTCCGAATATCCCTTCGACGAGGCGTCCGCCCATCTCATCCGAAGGCATCAGCGCCATGTGGCAGGCCGAGGTGCCGAGGTTGAGTACGACCGTGCCGCAGCGGATTCCGGCGCCTACGGCTCCCGCATGGGCGTCGATGTTGCCCACCCCTACTACAACCCCCTCGGGAAGTCCGAGCGCCTGCGCCCACGCGGGCCACACCAGCGACGCCGACTCCACCACCGCGCCGATGCCGCAGGCATCGTGCTCGAACTGAGGGTCATACAGGCCAAGAGGCGTGGCGTTTTCCGTAAATTGATCCATTGCCTTTCCCATCCTTATCTCTCAAAATATCCTCCGGGCCGCGGCACATTCCGCAGCCGATCTTGCACAGAAAACAAAAAAGCGCCCCAGAAGGGTATAGAATACCCCTCTGGAACGCCTTTGTTCCGTTAGCTTTATTATAATGATTCGTGAAGATTGTTCAAGTGGGAGGTGCAACAAACTTTAGTACACCAAAGCCTGCACTTCTTGTGCGCTTTGATGGGATGATGAACGCATTTCATCAAAACCTTGAAAAAAACCGCCGCATCCGGCTGCCGGTCTGGGGCAGGGGATGCGGCGGTTTGCGTATGATTGCGGGGCGTTTCTGTCCTTAGTGCTTTGCGGCGCGCTGTTTGCGGTCGAAGAACCACCCGCATACCAACAGACCGATGCCAAAGATCAGAAGCACGGCAACCAGCCAATCGGTGGTACCGGTCTGGATCAGGGTCACGGTCGTGGTGTTCTGCGTGGGCGTTTCCTCCGGCTGGGCCAACGACGCGGACGTGTCAGTCTGAGCCGGTTCCTCCGCAGGCAGCTCGCCGGGGGCCTCGGTTTCCTCTGTTTCCTCGGTTTCCTCGGTTTCCTCGGGGATCTCGGGTCCCTCAGGCTCCTCTGGGGTCTCCGGCCCCTCAGGCTCCTCGGGGATCTCGGGGGTCTCCGGGTCTACGGGAACGACCGGAACATAGGGGTCGTCCGGGCTGTTCTTCAGGTTGGTAAAGACGACCTTGGCGGTGTCGTTCTGGGGCACAACGCCGGTCTCTGCAGGGTTGAGATTCAGCAGGGTCCAGCCGTCCTGAGCGGTTTCGGTGATGGTATAGCCGATGCCTGCGGGCAGGTTCGAGAGCGTGATGCTCTCGCCGCTTTTCAGGGTGAAGGATGCCTTGCCGTTTTTGAACGGGACACCGCACCATTTGTCGTCGATCGTGGTGATGGTATCATCATCCAGCGTGAGCTCAAAGGTGAACGCGGTGTCATAGTCGCTCGGCAGCAGTTCCCCGAGCGTCTCTTTGCAGACGGTCAGGCTGCCGATGCTGCCGTGTGCGGCCTTGAGGGACAGGGGGTCGGTGAGTTCAGTACCGGGCTGGACCAGATCGGTATGCCGGGCACTTTCATCGTCCCCATGGGCGTTCCAGCGGGCATCGCGGCTGTCGTCATACCAGCCGGTAATGAAATCATAGCAGTCCGGTCCGCCATCCAGCTCCCAGCCTTTGCCGGTATCGCCAAAGGTGATGGTGGCACCGTCTGCGTTGTAGATGTCGTCACCAGAAAGCCTTGCGTGATTGTTGTACAGCTCTACATCGTCTGAAAGAATCGCAGTGCCAGAGTTCACAAGTCCGCCGCCTACAGAACCGGCATGGTTATAGCGTACACTGCCGGCCAGCAGGTTCAGCGTCGCATGCTCATCGTTTTGGATACCGCAGTTGCTGTTGTATTCCACCTGCAGATTGGCACCCTTTTCCACGGTGAAGAGATTGCAGTTGACGATACCGGACACCGTATTGTAGTTGGCAGTGACATTTGCACCGCTTTCTATCAGAAAAGCACCCTGCTTCAGATCACCCATCACTTGATTGTAGATGCCATGGGCACCGTTGTGGTTGGCGGTGACATTTGCACCGGACTCAATCGTCAGATAGGAATCGTAACTGTTGTAGATACCGAGCTTAGCATTGTTGTCCACTGAAACATTGGCACCATTCTGGATGTGCAGCTTACAGCTGTTCACGATGGCAGCCAGGCCCTTGTTCTGACATACGGAGACGTTTGCACCACTTTCAATGGTCAGGTCGGCGCCTGCATACACATACAAACCGCCAGAGCCGTAGCCCGGGTCATTTGTGCCGTTGCCGTCGCAGATGACCTGCGAACCGCCTTGGATCACGCCAATGCCGCCGACACCAAGGCCGGAACCGCCATTGTCGCGGATATCAAGGGTAGAACCGGAATCCACGTCAAGGCCATCAACGAAAACAGCGTAGCCATACCATGCGCCGGTGTTTCCGGTGGCGGTCAGGGTCGAGGATTCCATGGTCAGCTTACCGCCATAGCAGCCAATGCCGAAGCCGTAGCCATCAGGATCGGATTTGCCGTTGTCCATCACCACGACATTTGAACTGGACAGTGTGATGTCGATCGGATCGATCGTCATGGCCGCATGGGCACAGCCTGTGATCTCAAGATAAGAGTTGTTGATCTTGATCTCACGGTTAGGTTGTCCTTTAAATTCCGAGTCATCGGCGTAGATACCACTTGCACGATAATTAGAGACACCACGGATCACGGCGTATGATCCATCCAAATACAGGTTGCTCTTCTGATACAGATAGATGCCGCTGCCGCAGCTTCCATCCGGGATCAACGTAAAGTTGACGTTGTTCAGTCTCAGATTCGAGTTGCTGATCAGGTTGGCCGTTCCTCCTGCGCCACCTTCATGGGTATGAGTATGCGCATAGATATTCAGCGTAAGATCTTTAAACGTGATATCACTGTGCGATGCATACATGCCGTTCTGGTTCAGCGTCAGCGTGTAGGTATTGCCGCCGGAAATGGTCAAGTTCTTACTATGGAACTCAAGGCCCGTATACCACTCAATGTCCTTCAGCAGGTCGATCTGATCACCATCCGTCGCGGCAGTGATTGCATCGTCCAGTGTGGAGTAGTAGTACGTATCGTCGATCTTGTCGATCTTGCACACAGGCGGGGTTGTGGTGCTGCCGTCGTCGTCCGCAGGGTCATCGCCACCCGATTCCTCGTCAGGAGTTTTGGGGGTGGGATTCCCTGCGGGCAGGTCATCCGCTGCTTCTTCATCGTTGTCCGCATCCACGACAGCAGAGTTCTGTTCCTGCGAATCATCAAGGGAGTAGGGGACGGTGGAAAGGTCACTCCAGTCCAGAATGGTGCCGTCCGAATCCGTGATGGTGGGGTCGGGGCTCAGTGCAAGTACACTCAGCGGCAGAACATGAAGCAGCAATCCGATGGTAAGTATCACTACGAACCATCTCTTTTTCATAATTTTTTCTCCTCCTCTTTCTAAAATATAGTACATTTTGTGTACTGCTAATATAGTAGCATCGGATGTTCGGAAATACAAGAGGTTCAAACGAATTTGAAACCGAAAGATCCAAATTTTTGAAGCGGCGGGGAACCGCGCCGGAGTTTCTCTGGAAAATGATTCCTGCACAGGAGTGAAAACTTGTTCCTGCGCCGGAAATTCCCAGAAATTATGAAAAAGTTTCGACACAAGAAAAACTCCCGGGAAATCCCGGGAGCATAGCAGAAACGAAGCAAGAAATTCCCTGCGGCGGCAGTCAGCGTCCCAGAATGGCCCGCAGGTCCTCTTCCGGGGTCGTAATGGCTTTCAGGTCATAGCGGCGCTGCAATTCCTGCACCACCCCCGGAGAGAGAAAGGCCGGGAGGGTGGGGCCGAGGCGGATGTTCCGGATGCCCAAAGCCAGCAGGGCGATCAGGATGCAGACTGCCTTCTGCTCGAACCAGCAGAGCACCAGCGAGAGCGGCAGGTCGTTGACGGTGCAGCCGAAGGCATCGGCCAGAGCCAGTGCGATCCGGATGGCGCTGTATGCATCGTTGCACTGGCCCACATCGAGGATGCGGGGCAGGCCAGTGCCGGGCACTGTGCCCAGAGGCAGATCGTTCAGCCGGAATTTTCCGCAGGCAAGGGTCAGAATGACCGTATCCGGCGGTGTCAGCCGGGCAAACTCGGTGTAATAACGGCGGGTGGGCCGGGTGCCGTCACAGCCGCCCACCAGGAAGAAATGGCGGATCTGCCCGCTTTTCACGGCCGCAACGATCTCATTGGCGTGGGAGAGCACAGCGCTCCGCGCAAAGCCGGTGGTGACCGTTTTGCCGCCGTTCATGCCCGGGATGATGGTATCCTCCGGGTAGCCGCCCAGTTCCAGCGCTTTCCGGATGACGGGGGTGAAGTCCCGGTCCTCCCCGATGTGCGGCACCCCGGGATAGGAGACCACCGAGGTGGTAAAGACCCGGTCGGCGTAGCTGGGGCGCAGCGGCATGATACAGTTTGTGGTGAAGAGGATGGGGGCGGGGATGTCCTCAAACTCCGACTGCTGGTTCTGCCAGGCGGTGCCGAAATTTCCCTTGAGGTGCGAATAGCGCTTTTTCAGCTCCGGATAACCGTGGGCGGGCAGGAGTTCCGAGTGGGTATAAACGTTGATGCCCTTGCCCTCGGTCTGGGCCAAAAGCTGCTGGGTGTCGTAAAGGTCGTGGCCGGAAATGACGATGAAAGGCCCTTTCTCGATGGTCAGAGGGACTTCTGTCGGTTCCGGTTCGCCAAAGGCACCGGTGTTGGCATGATCCAGCAGTTCCATGGTGCGGAAGCTGGCTTCTCCGGTCCTTTGCACCAGGAGCCAAAGCTCCTCCATGGATAGCCCCGAGGTGCCCACTGCCTTCAGGGCGGTACAGTAAAATTTGTCCAGCTCCGGGTCGATGCGGCCCAGCACCCGAGCATGATAGTTATAAGCGGCCATTCCCCGCAGGCTGAACAGCACAAAGCATTTCAGGCTTCGCACATCCGGGTCAGGCTCCTGCCAGAGCTGCTGCATATCATAGTCCTCGGCAATGCCAGGACAGGCGGCGTGGATCTTCTCGATCAGCTGCCCGACGGTGTGCTCGTCAAAATTTACATTGGTGATGGTGGTGAACAGCCCCTGCATCAGCAGCAAAGCCTGCTCCGGAGCCGGAGCACGGCCTTCGCCAATGAGCTGCTCCGCATACCGGATCAGGGCACCGGTCAGCCGGTCCTGCGCCGCTGCGGTCGGAGCCGATTTCCCGCACACGCCTGCCCGACCGGTACAGGCAGTCCCGTTGGCCGCCTGCTCACATTGGAAACAAAACATCTGTTCATCCATAAAAATACTCCCTTCGCTTTCTGGCAAAGGGAGTATGGACAACGGACAGAGGAAATATGCAGGAAAAAAAAGGGGCCGCACCCCTTCGGATGCGGCCCTCTGAAAAGGAATGCTTAGTAGGTGATGCCCTGTGCCATCATGGCGGTAGCGACCTTCAGGAAACCGGCGCAGTTTGCACCGACCATCAGGTTGCCCTCGGAACCAGCGGCAACGGAAGCGTCATAGGAAGCGTGGAAGATGCCCTCCATGATGCCCTTCAGCTTGGCATCCACTTCCTCAAAGCTCCAGCTCAGGCGCTCGGAGTTCTGGCTCATCTCCAGACCGGAGGTGGCCACGCCGCCTGCGTTGGAAGCCTTTGCGGGTCCGTACAGGATGCCGTTGGACAGGTAGACCTCGATGGCCTCCGGGGTGCTGGGCATATTAGCGCCCTCGCAGACCACGGTGCAGCCGCCCTTTACCAGAGCCTCGGCAGACTCCTTGTTGATCTCGTTCTGGGTAGCGCAGGGCAGGGCGATGTCGCAGGGGACAGTCCACACCTTGCTGCAATCAGCCACATAGGTTGCACCCTCGTGGGTCTCGGCGTACTCCTTGATACGGCCGCGGCGCACTTCCTTCAGATCCTTGACGTAAGCCAGATCGATGCCGTTGGGGTCGTAGACATAGCCGTTGGAGTCGGACATGGTCACGACCTTGGCACCCAGCTGGGTAGCCTTCTCGCAGGCGTAGATAGCCACGTTGCCGGAGCCGGAGATGACCACGGTCTTGCCCTCGAAGCTGTCGTTGCGCATACACTTCAGAGCCTCAGCGGTAAAGTAGCACAGGCCGTAGCCGGTAGCCTCGGTACGAGCCAGAGAACCGCCGAAGGTCAGACCCTTGCCGGTGAGCATACCGCCCTGGAAACTGTTGGTCAGGCGCTTGTACTGGCCGAACATATAGCCGACCTCGCGGCCGCCGACACCGATATCACCGGCGGGGCAGTCCACGAACTGGCCGATGTGGCGGTACAGCTCGG
>OGXX01004765.1_pt1 | contig 10240 bp, 8 predicted proteins | sample 1576301 | NCBI WGS metagenome assembly OGXX01 (sample SAMEA3541469, study PRJEB24748) | human gut metagenome | biome: human gut; feature: human-associated habitat; material: faeces | place: China | collected 2012 | reverse complement strand
ATCGATAATATAATCTATCATCTTCTTATGTAGGAGGTCTTTTAAGCCTGTTTCAAAACTATTATTGGAATACTTTTCAAAGTCCCTCAAAATCCTAGCATCTAACTTTTCATTCGACAGAGCTGGTTTTAAGTCTAAAAGAATCCTGTAATTATTTTTTTGGAAGTCATCTATATAACATGATGCCGACTTAATTACCGGTCCATCCAGACCATATTCTCTAAATTCAAGCTCACCAAAGTCCTGGTAAATTTCCTTACTATTTTTGTATAGTTTTATAGAAATATTCCTTAGATTAAGGCCTACCATGTCGCGCTTGATATCTTGAACAGTTTCCATACCTATAAGGCTTGGATAGAGATTGGTCACCCTGTGACCACATTCTTTTGCCATCGTATAACCATCCCCGGTAGACCCTGTAAGCGGATAAGACTTACCACCAGTTGCTAATATTATCTTATCAGCAAATAGCTTAGTTCCATTAGATAAAATAAGACCCTTAACCTTATTTCCATCTAGGAGTATGGACCTTACCTTGGCCCCTGTTTTAATATTTACAGCCTGGCTGTCTAGCATTTTCTCCATAGCCTTAACTACATCAATTGCCTTATCACTTAGTGGAAATACCCTGTTTCCTCTTTCAGTCTTTAACTTTAAACCGAAGGATTCGAATAGGTCTATAAGGTCGTCATTAGTGAAGGAATACAAGGAACTATACATGAAATTGCCATTCCTGTATATATTGTTTATTATAGTATCAAGGTCAGATGCATTAGTTACATTACACCTACCCTTACCAGTTATCCTGATTTTTCTACCCAATATTTTATTTTTCTCTATTATTGTAACATGGGCTCCTTCTCTTGCTGCAAAATAGGCCGCTATCATACCGGCTGCTCCAGCACCTATAACTATTACCTTCTTCATCTTAGTATTCACCTATATCCCTATAAATTATCTAGTATAAATCATATAAAAATATCATATAAAATCTAGATATATAATAAATCCAATAATTTCTAATCATTGTTTCCTAGTCTATCCAGCCAAAGTGCCTACATGCATATTCTATGCCACCATCATCAGCATCCTTAGTCACGAAGTCTGCTATTTTCTTCAGTTCTTCAACCGCATTTCCCATGGCAATAGATGTCCATTCTGGTCTAAACATTTTAATATCATTAGTATTATCACCAAATACAACTACATCCTGGTCTTCTATTCCCATCAGGTCCATAACCTTCCTAATACCCAAGGACTTGTCATCCGGTTCTATAACTATATAACCCGGCCTATACCTAGTATAGGTCACATTTTTTAAGGCCTCTAGCCCAGCCTCTTCTTCCGGATTTATACAGGCAAATCCCTTAAATATATCTTTGACCTTTCTGATGTCAAGGTTTGGATCAATTACTGTATCCATATAGTTCATTTTATCCTTTTCCATAATATCATAGAACTTCTTGGTCCTAGTATGCCATACCCTTTCATCAGCCATACATATAGCCCAAGGGATATTCTTTTCTTCAAAGACATCCACTATGTCTATCATCATCTGCCTGTCTATTGGGTTTATATCTACCTGACCATTTAAAACCGTACCAAAGCCACCGTCAGTCACCATATTGCTTATACCAAATTGGTCGCAAAAGGGCTTGGTCATTGTGTACAGCCTACCTGTAGCCACACTTATAAAATGGCCCTTCTCTTTTAACTTATTTAGGGCGTACTCAGTTGACTCAGGTATATACCTTGGCATACCTATAGCAATCGTCCCATCTATATCAAAAAAGAAATACTTCTTCCTAAATTCCTTTTTACCTTCCATGGCTTTCCCCTTCCAAAAAAACTGTACCATCATTATATCATATCAGGTACAGTTCTTATAAGCTATCGTAAAATATTTAATATATTAGTCTTCCACGTCCTCAACTATAGCAATGTATGGAAGATTTCTATACTTTTCATCATAATCAATACCATAACCTACTATAAACTTATCCTCTATTACAAAGCCTACATAGTCAACATCTACATCAACCTTTTTCCTGGCAGGCTTATTTAGTAGGGTGCATAATTTTAGGCTTCTTGGTTCCCTAGTCATAAGAGTATCATATAGATTTCTTAGAGTGATACCAGAATCTATTATATCTTCAACAATTAATACATTCTTATCCTTTATATCTACATCAAGATCTTTTAAAATTTTTACTGTACCAGACGATACAGTACCACTTCCATAACTTGACACACTCATAAAGTCTATATTCACATTAAGGTCTATCTTTCTCATAAGGTCTGCTACAAAAACGCTAGCCCCCTTTAATATACCAACTAGCAGAAGGTCTTGTCCCTTGTAGTCTTTTTCTATCTGCTTAGCTAATTCAATAACCTTAGCTTCTATTTCTTCTTGACTAAACATAACACCAGTTAACTTATACATACTGCCTCCAATTTCTATACAAATAATTATAGTAGGTGGATACCTGCCTTGGCACAATCTCTAATCATACCATTTGGCCATATACCAACCTGGACTTCACCAATATGCGCTTTTCTAAGGAAGAACATGCATATTCTAGATTGACCTATTCCCCCTCCTATTGTGTATGGAAGGTCACCATTTAATAACTCTCTATGATAGTCAAATGACTTTCTATCCTCAGCACCGGCGATTTCTAGCTGCCTACTTAAGGCCTCTTCGTCTACCCTGATACCCATTGCAGATAATTCTATTACATCATCAAGGACTGGATTATAGAATAACAGGTCTCCATTTAGTTCCCAATCATCATAGTCTGGTGATCTACCATCATGTTTTTCGCCTGACTCCAATACTCCACCTATTCCTATCAAGAATACAGCCTTATGCCTCTTTACAATGGCCTTTTCCCTTTCCTTAGGAGTTAGGTTTGGCCATTCATTTTCTAAGTCCTGACTTGTAACAAAGGTAATCTTGTCAGGTAGTAAAGGAGTAAACTGGGGATATATACTTACTATATACCTATCAGCCCTCTTGAATACTTCATATATTTTTTCAACTATCCAAACTAGCTTTTCATATGTCCTATCTTCTTTTTTAATATGGTACTCCCAGTCCCACTGGTCAACATACAAAGAATGTAGGTTATCTAGTTCCTCATCCTTTCTAATAGCATTCATATCTGCATATATACCTTCATACACAGGTATATTGTACCTTTTTATAGCCATCCTCTTCCACTTTGCCAAAGACTGGACTATTTCTGCCTTCTTGTTCATAAATGGCACAACAAAACTTACTGGTGTTTCAACACCACTCAAGTTGTCATTGGTACCAGTTTCTGGAAGGACGAAAAGGGGTGAAGAGACTCTTAAAAGGCTTAACTCCTTACTTAGTTCAGATTGAAAAAAATCTTTTAAATTCTTTATGGCCTTTTGTGTTTCTAAAACACCCAGCTCGCATTTATAATTTTCAGGTATTATCATTACCATTTTTTTACCTCCATTGAATCAATATCTCCATTATACTTATTAATAAACTACTTTGTCAATCTCAATGACTTGTCAACTAATAAATATACTGGTCTGGATACACAAACTTGTAGTTATTAGTACCCTTACCTACATTAGCAAAACCTGCATTAATATTAGTCCTAAATGTAGATATTTTTTCTAAAAAATACGGATTATAACATTTTTTAATATCCGTATCCTTTCCTGTAATATTTACAGCTAGTTCCAAGGTTGTCCTTAGGGTATGATTTTTAGGGTCTGCACTAGATGAACCAATCCTGTTACTAGAATTATTAATCCTGTTTAAGTATGTAGACACTTGTGAGTTCAAGTAGGCATATTCACACCTCTGCCTATGTATGTACTTAACACCAAACTTATTCAAGATATAAGTAAGCCTGTTTGGTTCAGATAGTTCTGACACATAGTACTTATTTTCTGTAATCCTACTAACCAAAACGTCATCAACCAATTTGCTGGTTGAGTAGTAGCTCACCTTATCACCATATTTTTTAGCAATATCATCAATTAGATTAGATATATAAGCCCTTTTTTGACCCTCTTCTAACTTTGGTAATTTTACTTCTTCATATGCCATATCATAGGACTTAGTTTCTTTTTCTAAACCTTCTATATTAGACTTTACTGTAGGTGACATATTTTCCTCATCTACTATAACTACAGTCCTATCTGCCCCCATAGTTTTAGCCAATTCAGCTATATTTTTCGTCCGATCTGACCTATCAGTCTTAAAGTTCATGTCAAAAGTATTTATTAAAGCCTTTGACAAGTTATTTTCACTTGCACCAGACTCCTTTTCATCAATATTTTTAATATCAGTAGTAGCCTGGTCAGCAGATAATAAGACTAGGTCTTTTCTCGACTTTTTAAGTTTATTTATGTCTGATATTATATCAAGATCAGATGTTGAAACTACCAAGGCCTTAATATCATTATTATTCTTTATCTTCACCAGAAGGTCATTCTTATCCTTTTTATAAGTTGACAAGCCCTTCTCTGGTAGAGAATAATTAATGATTTTTGCCTTTGTCAATTTGTTATTCAATTTAACATCATACTGTTCTTTTATTGACTGGGCCATATCATAAGTAGCAAAATCATCTTTTTTGCTATCTGTCAGTATAGCTATACTGGCCTCCTTGTCAGAGTCAGAATCCAGAATTTCTTTTTTAACCTTGTTATTATCTCCTGAACAGGCAGTAAGAGAGGCTAGAACTATTGCGAGGCTTGTAAATACACATATTTTTTTGAATATATTTTCCATAAGCACCTCCTTAATAAATTCTAGTCAGGAAGCTAAGCTCCCTGAAATACCCATAGGCAATTCCTAGGCTATCAAAGTTTAGACCAAGATTCAAATTAGTATTGGCCCTATTTAGTAAAGATATATTTGTATAACACTCTTCTAGGGTGAAATTTTTTTCATACATATAATTAGCTACTTCAATTACCAACTCAGTAGTTAGAGCCCTTCTTGATTCGGATATACCTGCTAGTTTACTTTTAAGCCCTCTCTTAGCAAGTTGATATGAAACCGCCTTGTCAAAATCTTCTCTTGACTTGTACTGGTCCATGCTTTTAAGGCCCAGTTTATTTGCCACTAGGTCTCCATCATTAGATGAGTTAATATTTGGCACTATAAACTTGTTCTTTATAAGATTATCTAAACAAAAGTCTGAATATATCTCATCAGATGGATAGATTGCAGTGCTAGACCTTGCATTCTCATCCATTGCATCCAACTTTTTCTGTAGGTCTTCCAAATTATCTCCGACCTCTTCTACAGTAAAATTGACCTGATATTTTTCAGCAGCTAGTCTGGCCTTGTTTATATCCTCAATATACTTTTTAGAAGATCCATTTTTCTTTGATACTAGATAAATAAAGTTTTTTGCCGACATTTCCTTGGCTGTTATAAGAGATTCTCTGCCAGAATATCTGGACTCTATAAGACCAATATCTATATTCTTATCCTTGGCAACCATGTACCTATCTACAGATGATAGTTCACCAATTCCATTAGCTACTGTAACCACACCTGGTAGTTTTTTCTTTACCCCCTTAAAAACTGGCTCTAAACCGCTTTTATTAGTGGAAATAATGACAACCTTAACACTTTTATCTATATTATTTATGATTTTGTCAACATAATCCTGGCCAAAATCTCCCTTAATATTCGGTAGGTAATTAATAGCAACCTTTCCACTGGTCAAATACTTGGGGTCGACCTTAGTACCCTTATCTATGTATACAGTTATTTCTGCCTTATTATCTGTCATGTCTAATGTATCTTTTTTTGTGTTTTGACTTTTATTGCATGCAGCCAGGCCGACTGCAATTATAGAAGCTAAACAGAACATCATTATTTTTTTTAACATTCTACACCTCTTTAGTTTACGCATATTCCTAGGTATTTATAGTTCAACTATAATATATGTTCAAGACTATAGTATCTATTCTTCATAACCTTTAGGATTATTTTTTTGCCATCTCCAAGAGTCCTGACACATCCTATCTATATCAAATTCAGCCCTCCATCCAAGGTCTCTTTCAGCCTTTGATGAATCTGCATATGACATATCTATATCCCCTTCTCTCCTTGGCCCAATCTTATATGGTATATCTTTTCCACAAGCCTTAGAAAAAGATTCAATAAGTTCCATTACACTATATCCCTGGCCAGTTCCTAGATTATAATAATCTAATCCTATCTTTTCACCAAGTAGTTTTTCTATTGCCTTTACGTGGCCTTTGGCCAGGTCAACAACATGGATATAGTCTCTTACACCAGTTCCATCCTTAGTCCTGTAGTCATTACCAAAGACATTTATATGTGGCAACTCTCCTATTGCAACCTTAGTTAAATACGGCATAATATTGGCTGGTATCCCACCGCAATCTTCACCTATCATGCCTGACTCATGGGCTCCAATAGGATTGAAATATCTTAGGATGATTGCATTTAACTTACTGTTAGCATGGCAGGCATCTTTTATAATTTCTTCTCCCATAAGCTTGGTAGTCCCATAAGGATTTGCAGTTGATAACTTGTAGTCTTCCCTAGCTGGTAGATCTTCAACTTCTAAATCTCCATAAACAGTTGCAGAAGAGCTAAATACAAAGTTATGCACATTGTACTTAGATATTATAGTCAACATATTTATTAGTGAAAGAAGGTTGTTATCATAGTACTTTAATGGATTGGCGACAGAGTCACCAACTGCCTTATAAGCTGCAAAGTCAACAACAGCATCTATATGATTCTCTTGAAATACTTTTTCCAAGTCGGAAGACCTGGTATCTATTTCATAAAATTTAAGAGTCTTAGATGTTATCTTTTCTATCCTGTCTATAACAGTTTTATAGCTATTAGATAGGTTATCTACTATTACAACACCATATCCTGAATTCAATAATTCAACAGCAGTATGACTTCCAATATAACCAGCGGCTAATAAAATATTTTTCATCTACTTACCCCCTATATAAGCTTGCTAGAAACTTCCGGATCAACTATTTCTATAATATTATCCCTATCAATATTAGTATCAGCTACTAGCAAGTCATCTAAATCTATTTCCTTATATTTAACACTTTTTTCCCTAGCCACGAAATTACATAACCTGAACTCCTTGGCCATTATTTCATCTATTAACATAAGACCTCCTATCTATAACCACCAGTGAAATAGTATTCACTATCTATCTTCATGCTTCCAAACTTCATAAGAGAGTATAGGTCTTCTATAATATCCTTTCTTAAGACCTTTGACTCCTTATTGATATTAAACTGTCTGAAAATATGGGTAGATTTTATCCTTTCCATTAGTTCTATCTTCAAGTTTTCTTCATCAAGTTGTCTGTAGTTTGGATAAAAACTGTAGTAAGTCTCAAATACCGTCTTTACAGTTTTAGCCACATAATGTGGAAGAAGATTATAAATTATATGTTCAAGTTTCTGGTAGGCCATATCTGCATGTAGGTCTATCTGGTATATTTGAGCTTCCCTTAACATCCTGATGCTTGATTTTCTCATTTCATCAGGTAGTATCATATATGACATCTTGTCTATAAGACCTATAATCCCGTTTATATCCATCTTTATATCATTTCTCAGGTCAAAGAAATGTCTCTGGAGTCTTGATATATCAGTCAAATCACAAGTCAAATCTAGAGACTTGAAGTATCTTTCTTCACTTCTCTCCAGTATATCTGACATATGTACTGTTATTAGGTCTATATTACTAAGCTGGTCCTGTAGGTCACTGTATAAATAGTTTATAAAGTCAACCTTGTCTGCCAGGTCAATATTATTATTCATCATATATGAATACTTGCTGTTCATATGATATATATGTCCAAAGAAATTGAATATCACCATATCTGACACTGACTTTATCCAGTTGTCATATACTTCATCAAGATCGGTAGTCTCTAGTAGGGACTTCTGGTATTCAGAAAAAATATTGGCAGATAGGTCCGTGATTATCTCCCTCTTCAAATTCATAATGACAAGTTTATCCTTGAATTTAATTTCTACACCAACAAATCCCTCACTTTCGAAGAGGTCTTCATTTACAGAAATATTAGATATAGAACTTTTTTCTATATCCAAGATACACTTGTCTTCTGCCTTCATTATTGATATATAATCATCATCTATCTCGATAAAGAAGGGCCTAAACTCCTTAGAAAAACCTATTGACTTATTTTCTATTGCCTTTAATGAATCAAATCCAACCTTTTTGGCTGAATCAGAGTCAATATAAAGTGTGAATACATCTTGTCCGTCATACACTATATAATTATCATCACCTATATAGTAGCTAGTAAAAAGAGACCTTTCCTTACACACTAATTCTTTCTTATTTTTCTTTTCATATAGAACATATAGGTCTTCATGTCTAATCAAAAACATATTCTTGTTTAAATATTCGTTAGACCTAAGCCTACCCGATAGTTTACAAAATACTATTGGATCTTGGGCAGGCAACCTACCTATTTTTGAATTATTCTTTACTATTTCATCTATATTCTTTGGTATACTTGCCTTATTTATCCTACCCATGAAGCTAATATCCCTATATACTCTTGATTGGAAATCAATATAGAAATAGCCCTTTATATTCAACATATTGTCTGTATTGGTATAAGACTCAAGGTCATAAAGACTAAATTCAAACCTCTTCCCACTACTAACAAATACTAACCTGCTATCCTCATATTCTAAAATGCCAGTATATAGGTCTCCATCAGCATTCATAATTAGGTTTCCACCCTGAATATCAAAGATGAACTTTTTAGAATTCTGTCCTATCTTTACCAATTCAAATAGGTCTAATACCATTATCAATGATGGGTATACCCTATAGGATTCGCCATCCTTAACCCTCATAAATGGTATGGAATCTGCAATTACACTTACACTATCCCCATCTATCTCTGTATATAACTTTTGGCCTTCTGTAGACAAGTCATAGTATATGTAATCTTCATTTTCCCCTTGTAAAGAATCAACCTTGGAAACATAAATGTTTCCAAGGTTAGTAAATTGCAAATACTTGTCCTCAAGGTTGAAGTCAACTAATCCATTTAAGCTATATCCAGATTTTATTTTAAATACTACTCTTTCACTATCCTTTAACAAAACCTGTGACCTCCTTAATTATCCTTAAGCGCTTGTTCGTATATCTCATCTAAATTAGTAACATAAGATGCATTCTTTCCAGTTGAAGATATTTGATTCCTCAAATCATTGTAGTCAGTTTTCAACTGGTCCTTAGATAGGTTAGGTATCCTTATTTTATAGGCACTAATCTTCAAGTCATAGTACTTATTCTGACTAGCAATATAGTTCTGTATACCTTTTGCAGATATTGACTTTGACTTTGCATAAGCATCATTATAGTCAAAGAATTCTCCTACCTTTAGCATATAGTAGCCTGCATTTCTAACAACCTGGGCCTGGACCCCCCTCTTGGCAAAATTATTTGCCACGGATTCAGCCCCGTCCTTATCCTTAGTAGCACCCACAAAAACTGTGTAGTAAATTCCTTTACCGTTCTTATACTGTTCTGCCTGCCTATCTAATTCACTGGCCCTGGCTTCATTCTCATCTCTTAGCTTTTCAGCCTCGGTCTTTTGTGTAATTTCGGCTGTTGACTTAGCGCCATCTTTTCCACTTGTATTTGTACCAGAAACTTTTTTCTCAACCTTCACATTTTTTGTTGTATTGTTAGTTTCCTCAACTGAAGGCATTGTAAACTGCTTTATAAAGAAAATATATGAAGAGAATAGGACTGCTATTATAACAATTATAATTATGCCATCCCTAGCCATCTTAGCCTTCGGTAGGACTTCCATAAAGCCTTCCTTTTGACCAGGATCAACTTCTTCTTTTAACTTTTTCTCTTTCCTTGCATCTTTTAATTTAGTAAACTTGGCAAAGAATTTGGACTCCTTAAACTTGTCAATAAGTCCAGATCCTTCATCTATATCGTCATATTCATCAGATTCACCACAAGCTTCTTCAAGTTTGTCATCAAGATCTTCATCTGTTGAAGTTTGACTATCTAAACTTTCTGAGTCCTTTTTATTCATGGCTATTAACATTTCAAGTTCTTCAAAGTCATTATCTTCCTGTTCAGGTGATTCACTGTCATCAGAAGAATCGTAATTTGACTGATTTTGATCTTCAAACACTTCCTCTTGACTTTCTGCCAATT
>OGXX01004756.1_pt1 | contig 10261 bp, 8 predicted proteins | sample 1576301 | NCBI WGS metagenome assembly OGXX01 (sample SAMEA3541469, study PRJEB24748) | human gut metagenome | biome: human gut; feature: human-associated habitat; material: faeces | place: China | collected 2012 | reverse complement strand
CCCCGCGTCGGTAGCCCGGGCGTGAATGACCGTCCCGCCCCGCGCGCCGGCGGCGGAGGCCGCCTCCATCACCGCGTCGGTGTACCCGGTATTGGCGATCGCCACGATCAGCTGATACGCGTTCTCGTTCATCTGCTCTTCCTCCTTCACAGTCATATCCGGCTGCGCATCGCTTTTGCCGGAGATCAGATAGTTCAGCGCCGTCCTTCCGCCCACGCTGCTCAGGTGCAGGCACACGGCGATACCGCTGCCGGGCCGGTCGATCCGCATGGTGTCCACCAGCTCCCGCATCAGCACCTCCTTGACAGCCGGCGTCACCACGGAGAACATCACGGACTTCTCCGTAGCCTCCAGACCCAGATAGCTCAGCACGTCGTTGCTGGCGGTGCCCCGTCCCAGGGCGGTGAACACCACCGGCGCGCCGAAAGCCCGGTAGAAATCCAGAAAATGCGTGGCGCCCATGACCCGGTTGGTGATGGTGATCATCAGATACAGACGGTTCTTGGTTGTTTCAGACATATCTCCACCTCCTCAGCACAGCTCGATAAGCTCCTCCACCGCCACAGGCGCGGCAGGAGCAGGTGCGCGGCGCAGCTTTCTCTGATAGCTCAGGCCCAGCAGCTGTATGGTCACCAGCGGCGTCATGGCCACCATCGCCACCACACCGAAAGCGTCCGTCACCAGATTGCCGCCCACAGCGTTGCAGGCGCCCAGGGCGAAGGGCAGCAGGAACGTAGCCGTCATGGGTCCGGAGGCCACGCCGCCGGAGTCGAAGGCCACGGACGTAAAGATCTGCGGCACCACGAAGCTCAGCGCCAGACTCAGCACATAGCCCGGCACCAGGAACCACATGATGGAGATACCCGTCAGCACCCGGATCATAGCCAGCCCCAGCGAGATGGCCACGCCCACAGACAGCGCCAGGTTCATGGCGTGAGCCGGGATGGAACCGGCGGTGATCTCCTCCACCTGCTTGTTCAGCACATGGACAGCCGGCTCCGCCTGTACGATGAAATAACCGATGACCATAGCAATGGGGATAAGTATCCAATTATAGGTATGGCTGGCGATGCTGCCGCCCAAAAAGCTGCCCACGGGCATAAAGCCCACGTTCACGCCCATCAGGAAGATGGTCAATCCTATGTACACATACACCAGACCGATGACCATGTGCAGTATCTCCTTGCGCTTGAGTCTGCGGGTCACCAGCTGGAACAGGATCAGGAAAGCGCCGATAGGCAGCAGCGCCGATGCCGTCTCCTTCAGATAGTGAGGTATCTCGCTGAGATACAGATCGAACATCTCCACCGTGTCCTTGGCATCCGGCATGACCGCCGCGGTGTAGGCGCTTCCGTCCGGCTTATACAGCAATCCAAGGATCAGCACCGTGATGATCGGCCCGATAGAGCACAGCGCCACCAGGCCGAAACTGTCGCCCCCTGCCTGCTTGTCGCTTCGCACGGCGCACACGCCCACGCCCAGCGCCATGATGAACGGCACCGTCATGGGTCCGGTGGTCACGCCTCCGGAGTCAAAAGCCACCGCCCAGAAATCCGGCGACACGAACATCGCCAGCGTGAACACAATGGCGTAAAACCCGATCAGCAGCCACCGCAGCTGGATACCCAGCACGATACGCAGCAGAGCGATGACCAGGAACACACCCACGCCCACCGCCACGGACCAGATGATCACGTTGTTCTCAATGGCCGGTACCTGGTTGGCCAGCACCTGCAGATCCGGCTCCGCCACGGTAATGATCATGCCGATGAGGAAGCCCACCACCGTGATGATCCACACCTTCTTTCGCCGTGTGATCTCGGAGCCTACCGCCTGTCCCAGCGGGATCATGGACATCTCCGACCCCAGCGTGAACAGTCCCATGCCGGCGATCAGCATCACGCCGCCCAGCAGGAACGCCACCATGGCGTTGTTGGGCACCGGCGCGATGGTGAAGCACAGCACCAGCACGATCAGCATTACCGGCAATACCGATGTCAGTGACTCGTGCAGCGGTTTTTTGAATACAGCAAAGACGTTTTCCGCCTTCTGCCGTTTTTTACGCAGTCTCGCCTGCTCGTCCTGAATAGTCCTGTGGCTCAAGTCTACCTTCCTTTCCTCGTCCTCCATAGCCTATACCAAAAAGCGGCGCATCTGTCCGTATCGGGCAGACACGCCTCCGCATCTTAACAGGTATATTGTACCATATGTTCACTTTTGGCACAACCCCACCGCTGTTAATAATGTGTGAAGATTGCACAGGGTTTTTTACGCCGTTTTCTCCACCAGTGCCGCCGCGTGGGCCGCTATGCCCTCGCCGCTGCCGGTAAATCCCAGTCCCTCCTCCGTCGTCGCCTTCACAGAAACGCGTCCCGCGTCCAGTCCCATGGCCGCCGCCAGTCTCTCCCGCATCTCCGGGATATAGGGTGCCAGCTTCGGCGCCTGCGCCGCCACCGTAGCGTCCACATTCACAATGGTCCAGCCCGCCTCCGCCAGCACCGCCGTCACCTGCCGCAGCAGCGCCGTGCTGTCCGCCCCGGCGTAGCGCGCATCGCTGTCCGGAAACAGCTTGCCGATGTCCCCCAGCGCCGCCGCACCCAGCAGGGCATCCATCACCGCGTGGGTCAGCACGTCCGCGTCGGAGTGCCCCAGCAGCCCCTTCTCAAAGGGTACCGTCACCCCGCCCAGCACCAGGGCGCGGCCCGGTACCAGCCGGTGTACGTCATAGCCGTATCCAATGCGCAGATCCGTCATGCTCTGTTCTCCCTCTCCCGCAGGAATGCCTCTGCCATGGTCAGGTCCTCCCGCGTGGTGATCTTGATGTTCTCCCGCCAGCCGGGGGCCAGCCATACCTCCTTGCCCAGCCGTTCCACGGCGGAGCAGTCGTCCGTGATGTCCGCCCCGGCCTGAATAGCCGACTGCAGAGCAGCCTTCAGGATGTTCGCCTGAAACACCTGTGGTGTCTGTACGGCGTACAGCGTTTTCCGGTCCGGCGTGGACTGCACCAGTCCCGCCATATCCGCCACCTTCACCGTGTCCGTCACCGGCAGCGCCGGCGCGGCGGCATAGGTCCGCTGTCCCAGCCGCACCATGTCGTCCACCTGCTCCGGCAGGATCAGCGGCCGCGCGCCGTCATGCACCGCCAGCAGCTCGCAGCTGTCGCCGGCCGCCAGCGCCGCCAGCAGCACCGACTGAGCGCGGCTCCCGCCGCCCTCCACCACGCGCAGCGGCGTTTTGACATTCGCCCCGGCACACAGGGCCGCGATCTCCTCCAGGCGCTCCGGGCTTACCGCCACCACGATCTCGTCGATCAGCGCCGCCTCATCCAGCGCCCGCAGCGTCCGCAGCAGCACCGGCACGCCGCACAGCGGCGCCGTCAGCTTATCCGTGCCGCCCATGCGCTCAGAGCGCCCCGCGGCAGGCACCAGCGCCGCGCAGCGGGGGTGCCGTTCCTTTTTCCGGTTTAACAGCTTGTAAAAGAGCTTCCCCATCGTCACTCACACGCTCCCGTCATCACCGCGCCATCCAGCAGACGCTCCGCCTCTTGGTATCCGATCTCCCGCACCATCGCCAGCTCCGACAGCAGTATCTCCTTGGCACTGTGCAGCATTTTTCTCTCTCCGGTGGACAGTCCCCGCGCTGCCTCCCGCCGCATCAGGGACTTGACCACCCGTGCCACCTCCGTCAGGTCGCCGCTTTTCAGCCGCGCCATGTTCTCCCTGTAGCGGCGGTTCCAGTTGCGCTCCTCCTCCACCGTCAGCGATGGGATGGCCGAGAGCACCGCGTCCATCCTCTCCCGATCGTACAGCAGCCGTACACCGATGGCCTCGCAGTTATCAGTGGGCAGTTTCAGTACCAGTCCGCTGACGGCTTGACGGAACACATAGTACGTCCGCGCCGCGCCGTACAGCAGCTCCTCCGTCACGTTCTCGATAACGCCCGCCCCATGCATGGGGTGCACCACCCGCTGACCGATGCCGTACATACCGCCGCCTCCCTTCCTGCTGTTCTTGTAGAAAATTATACCGTATTCCCCCACTTTTTACAAGGGATTTCCGTATCTTTCCCGTAAAAAGCACGGTCCCAGGCAGTGCCTGGGACCGTGCTTTTCCGTTATCTCGCCTCGTACAGTGCCTTGCAGGCCCGGTACATCTCGTAGCAGTCCACCTTGGCCACCACCTCGAAGGGCGCGTGCATGCTCAGCACCGGCACGCCGGCGTCCAGCGTGGCGATGTTCCGGTTGGCCATATACTGTGCCACCGTCCCGCCGCCGCCGGCGTCGATCTTGCCCAGCTCGCAGATCTGCCACCGCACGCCCGCGCCGTCCAGCACCGCGCGCACATAGGCCACCGTCTCTGCGTTGGCGTCCGAGGAACCGGACTTGCCCCGCGCGCCGGTGTACTTGCAGATACCCACGCCGTAGTTGACGAAGGCCGCGTTCTTCTTCTCGTACACATCGGCAAAGTTGGGGTCATAGGCCGCCGTCACGTCGGCGGACAGGCAAAAGGCGTTCTCAAAGCACGCCTTCAGCGGCACGTTCTGGCCGTCGCACAGGTCAGACATAAAGGCGTCAAAGGCCGCGGACTGCATACCTGTCACGCCCATGGAGCCGATCTCCTCCTTGTCCGCCAGCACGCAGACGGCGGTTTTGGCAGGCGTCTTGTCCAGATCCAGCAATGCCTTCAAGGCGGCGTAGCCGCAGACGCGGTCGTCATGGCCATAGGAGCCGATCATGGAGCGGTCCAGGCCGATCTCCGTGGCCTTCACAGCCGGCACCGCTTCCAGTTCAGCGGAGGTGAAATCATCCTCCGTGATGCCGTACTTCTCGTTCAAAAGCTGCATCACAGCCAGCTTCACCCGGTCGGAGCCTTCATCGTCTCCGATGGGCTTGCTGCCCAGCAGCAGATTCAGCTGTTCGCCCACGATTCCCTCAGCCAGCGGCTTCTTGCTCTGCTCCTGACCCAGATGGGGCAGCAGGTCCGTGATGACCAGCTTGGGATCGCCTTCATCGCCGCCGATGTTCACTGTGACAGTGGTGCCATCCGTCAGCGCCACCACGCCGTGAAGCTCCATCGGGATGGTCACCCACTGATACTTGCGGATGCCGCCGTAGTAATGGGTCTTGAAGAAGGCCAGCTCGCTGTCCTCATACAGGGGATTAGGCTTCAGATCCAGCCGGGGAGAGTCGATATGGGCGGCCACGATGTGTGCGCCCTGGGCCAGGCTCTCCCGGCCTATCACCGCCAGCATGACGCTCTTGTCCCGATTCACCCGATAGATTTTGTCCCCGGCGGTCAGGGCCGCGCCCCGCTCATAGGGCTTGAAGCCCGCCTTTTCCGCCAGCTCCACGGCCACCCGGGCGCACTCGCGCTCGGTTTTGCCCTGCTGCAGGAAGGTCTTATACAGGCCGCAGTAGCGCTCCATGGCCTGCAGCTCCTCCGCCTTGATGCGGTCATAGCCGTTCTTCCGCGGAGAAAGCAGCTTTTCCCTCAGGGCCTCTCTTTCCTCACTCATGGTCAAATACCTCCCAAATCAATTTTCTAAAAAATGTCCGTGCCTGGGCCTCAAATTCTCCGGCGCTATCCGCCCGGTTATACAGCAGCCGCCCACAGCGGCTTTCATAGTACTCCTCCGGCTGCTGGGCGCCGATGCGCAGCCGGGCATAGTCCTCAGATATGCCGTCCCGGAGCATGATACGCTGCACCCGCTGCTCTCTGGGTGCCAGCACCGCCACCGTCTCCCGGCAGTAGGCCGCCAGCCCGCTCTCAAACAGGTTGATAGCGTCCAGCCCCACAATCAGCTGCCCCTCTGCCTCCCGGCGGATCACCGGCAGCAGGTGGAAATTCACGATATCGTTGAGTCTCTGCAGGGCGTCCGGGTCGGAGAAAACGATGCCGCCCAGCTTCTGCCGGTCCAGCTTCTCCCCGTCGAACACCTCGCCGAAGGCCCGGGTAATATCCCGGCGCAGGGCGGAATTCGCAGCCAGCTCCCGGTGATACACGGCGTCGCAATCGATGATCCGTCCCCCCAGGGTCTCCAGCGCATGCAGGGCGCTGGTCTTACCGCTGCCGGTGCCGCCGGTGATGCCGATGACAAGCTCCGGCAGACGGTCCGCGTCCACAATGTGAAAGCCCGCCGCCTTCTTCAGCCGGTTGCCCACCGCCAGGCCCAGGCCGGTATCATCCGGACACTGGGCATAGATATGTGTAACATCCGTGCTGTCAAACCGGCGCAGGGCGTCAAAGACCCGGTGGGCCTGCTGGGCGGTATCCTCCGCCGCTCCCAGGGATTGCAGCGCCCGGTCGGCAAACCGCTGCCGGAACTCCTCAAAGCAGATGACACCCTCCCCCTCCTGCAGCGCAGCCTGTATAAATGCAGCGCTGCGTTCGGGCCGGCCGGTGACCACCGTCACCGGGGCGTGGGGGGCATAGTGGCGATACTTCATACCCGGAGCCCGGGGCGGCTCGCTGCCCGTGACCTTCTGTGTAACGGCCTTGTCCACGGCCACCTCGCCCAGAATACGGCGCAGGTCCTCCAGCGGCAGGCCGCCGGGACGCAGGAGTCGGGGCGGGCTGACGGTGAGGTCGATAATGGTGGATTCCACCCCCACCCGGCAGGGCCCGCCGTCCACGATGCCGTCTATCTTGCCGTCCATATCCTCCAGCATATCGGCGGCGCTGGTAGGGCTGGGCCGGCCGGAGGTATTGCCGCTGGGGGCGGCCACAGGCACTCCCGCCGCCCGGATAATAGCCCGTGTAACGGCGTGATCCGGGCAGCGGACGCCCACGGTCTCTAAGCCCCCGGTGGTGCGCAGGGGCACGATGGCTTTGCGGGGCAGGATCATGGTCAGAGGCCCCGGCCAAAACTCCCGGGCCAGGCGGTAGGCCGTATCCGGCACAACTGCGCAGAACCGCTCCAGCCAGCCGACCTCCGGCACATGGAGGATCAGGGGATTATCCTGGGGACGACCCTTGGCCTGGAATATGTGCCCCACCGCATCCTCATTCAAGGCGTTGGCGCCCAAGCCGTAGACCGTTTCCGTGGGGATGCCCAAGAGGCCCCCCTCCCGGAGGATCTGTGCGGCTTCCTTGATTTCATTTTCCCCATTTTCTGGGTGAAATACCCTTGTTTTCAAACTGAATTTCCTCTTTATAATATATCATTAACAAATAAAGCTTCTCGTAAAAAGCCTCGCAGTATTTGCGTCCGTAGGCGCAAGCTCCGCAGCAATTCTCGCCTGCTGTTACAGGCCCAGATCCTCGCCCACCAGAACCACCTTGATGCGCTTGGCCGGGCGGCACAGGCGGGTATGTACAAAGTGGCAACAGCAGCTGTCAGGACTCATGCAATCGGCGCACAGCCCCGTGACATTACAGGGGGTCTTGGCCGCCGGGAAGCGCTGCACCACGCCGGGTGCGGTGTAGCCGCGCACACGGCTGTAAGCCGCATCCATGTCCGGCACTACCTTGTTCATGCCCGCCACCACAATGACCTGCTTGGGGCCATAGCAGAAGGCGGCTACACGATTTCCGTTGCCGTCAATGTTGAAAAGCTGGCCATCGGCGGTGACAGCATTGGAGGAGGTCAGGAAGGTATCTGCCAAGAGGCCCTGGCGCATCAGCTCCACCCGTTCCTCATTGGATTGGGCGGAGTCCCGGTCGATAAGTCTCTGACCCCGGGCCCGAAGAAGGTCCTTGATCCCCAGCTCGTCCACCGTAAGGGTGCCGCCCCAGGAGACCGTATCGTCTGCGGAGATCAGCTCCAGCACCTTTTGCACAGCGGTGTCTCGGTCAGGGCAGTAATATGCCTCAAAATACCGCTTGTTCAAAGCCTCGGCCACCTTGGGTCCAGCCTTATCATACTGCATTTTTCTGGGTTTCAACATCATCGTTTCCTCCTTATCTGATTAGTTGTTGGCCTGCTGTAGTAATTTCTCAGCCTGCTGCTGGGCAGTGAGGGCGTCAATAATCCCGTCCAGATTCCCATCCAGCACCGGGCCAAGGGGAAAGCTTTTGCTTTCGCCGGACAGACGGTGATCCACCACAATCTTCTCGTGGAACCGGTAGGTACGGATCCGCTCGGCCCGTTCGGCCCCGCCGATCTGACTTCTGCGCAGAGCCGCCTGGACAGCGTCCTCCTCCGCCCGCTGCCGGGCGTAGAGCCGGGAGCGCAGGATTTTCATAGCCCTGTCCTTGTTTTTATACTGGCTGCGCTCGTCCTGACACTCTGCCACCAGACCCGTGGGCAGGTGCGTAATGCGGATGGCGCTCTCGGTTTTATTCACGTGCTGGCCTCCGGCGCCGCCGGAGCGGTAGGTGTCTATGCGCAGGTCCTCCGGGGCGATGTAAAGCTCCGTCTCCTCCGCCTCAGGCAGCACCGCCACAGTGGCGGTGGAGGTGTGGATTCGCCCGGCGCTCTCCGTCTCCGGAACACGCTTGACACAGTGGGTACCTCCCTCAAACTTCAGCCGGGCATAGACCCCGGCCCCCTCTACGGTGAGAGTGGCCTCCTTCACACCGCTTAGCTCCGTGTCGCTGCGGTGGACCACATCAGCCTGCCAGCCGCAGCTATCGGCATAAAGCAGGTACATACGAAGAAGATCTGCGGCAAACAGGGCCCCCTCCTCGCCGCCGACCCCGGCCCGCAGCTCCAAAATCACGCCGCGTCCGTCGTCGGGATCCTTGGGCAAAAGCAGCAGCTTCAGCTCCTGTGTGAGCCGATTCTGCCGCTCCCGGGCCTCCAGCAGCTCCTCCCGGGCCAGGTCCCGCAGCTCCGGGTCGGCAAGCATCCCCTCCGCCTCCCGCTGCATAATCCGGGCCGCTTCCAGCTCCCGAAAGGCTATCACCACCGGTTCAAGCTCCTTCTGCTCTCTTGTCAGATCCCGCAGACGGGCAGGGTCGGCATACACCTCCGGCTGGGACAGGAGCAGCTCCACCTCCTGCAGGCGCAGGGCCGCCCGCTTCAGCTTTTCCTCCATGCTCACAGCCCCAGGGCGTTTTTGGTGTCCTGGATGAACTTATCCCGCCAGAACTCGTAGCCCGCATCGTCCGGCCGCAGAGACACATCCGTCAGGCGCATACGCTTTAGGAAGGTGGCCATGTGGGCCAGCACATCATCGCAGCGGTCGGCGCCGCCGCGGGTGACCACGCAGGAAACCTGGGGCAGCTTCTCGGCATTTTGGGCCAAAAAGCTCTTGACGGGGCTGGCGCACCGGCCCGCCCAGGCAGGAGTGCCGATGATGACCAGGCGATATTCCTGGAGCGGCCGCTCCGTCTGCACGGGGGCAATGGGGCATAGCTTTTTGCTCATAGCCTCCAGGCCTGAGCGCAGATAGCCCCGAAGCTTGCTGCGATCCTGGCCATCCTCAATTTTCACCAGCTCCGCATCCAGAGCCTGGGCGATCTCGCCCATAGCCTTCTCCGTTCTCCCGGTGCGGGAATAATATACACACAAAATGTCGCTCACTGCTGTGCGCTCCTTTCTGTCATCCTTCGTTATCTTGTTTACTCCTCCAGCTGCAGGCTCAGCTCCTCCCAGCGGGCCATCTGCTCCTGCAGGGTGTTTTCCGTTTCCATTTTTTTTGCATAGACCTCCGCCAGCTTATCCGGATCCCGTCCCACCTGCTGCATCTGGCCGTCCAGGTCGGCGATCTCCGTCTCCAATTTAGATATGGTATTCTCGCAGATGGTCAGCTGCCGCCGGGCTGCCTGCTGGGAGCGGTTTCCCTTGGCAGGGCGGGTGTCTCCCTTCTTTTCCCGGACGGGCGCAGACGTACGCTCCTGCTTTTCCTGGGCCTTCACGGCCTGATACTGGGTAAAGCCCATAGGATAGTCCGTAATAGTGCCATCGGCCAGCTCCCAGATGCGGGTGGCAAAGCGGTTTATAAAGTATCGGTCATGGCTGACAAACAGCAATGTGCCGTCAAAGGCCTCCACTGCCTCCTCCACCCACTCCCGGGCGGCAATGTCCAGATGGTTGGTGGGCTCGTCCAAAATGAGAAAGCTGGTCTGCTCGTCCATGAGCATACACAGCCGCAGGCGAGAAAGCTCGCCGCCGGAGAGGGCGGAAACACTCTTGAACACGTCCTCCCCCTGAAACTGGTACTGGGCCAGGCGGTTGCGGGCGCTCTGAGCGGTCATGCCCTTTTTCTCGTAGAGCATGGTATCCAGGAGGCTCCGCTCCGGGTGAGCAAAGCGAATGATCTGTGGCAGGTATGCCGTGACCACTGCAGGCCCAAGGCGGATGGAGCCGCTGTCCGGCC
>OGXX01004752.1_pt1 | contig 10267 bp, 13 predicted proteins | sample 1576301 | NCBI WGS metagenome assembly OGXX01 (sample SAMEA3541469, study PRJEB24748) | human gut metagenome | biome: human gut; feature: human-associated habitat; material: faeces | place: China | collected 2012 | reverse complement strand
GATCGTGTCGACAAAAGACAAAGAAGGGAATGTAGAAGAAGTTACTTGCGACGGAGCAAATGAATTTGATAAGCCGCTTGCCGTACTTGTAAATCAATACAGCGCCAGCGCGTCGGAGATTTTCAGCGGAGCTGTGCAGGATTACGGCATCGGAGAGATCGTCGGTATGACGACTTATGGAAAAGGGGTCGTTCAGCAGTTAATGGATCTTGGAGACGGAACATGCTTAAAAATGACAATCGCAGAATACTATACTCCAAACGGACGGAGCATCAACGGCAAAGGCGTAGAGCCTGACGTGGAAGTAGAGTATGAATACGATGAGAATAATCCCGAAGCAGACACCCAGTTAGAGAAAGCTTTGGAAGTAGTGAAAGATCAAAATAAATAAAACAAAAATATCATAATTCATTTTATCACACGAGTTTTAAATTATCAAATAATAATTTGATTATAATAATATATATAATTACTTTGTTAATTGATCTGCCAAATCTTTAAGATCATCTTCTGATTTGGCTCTTATTGTAATTCTTTGGTATCCTTCAGGACCATGGACTATAAAATCATCATCTTCAAATGATTTAAGTGGTAAATGTGGATTTTTACCATTATAAACTCCTACCGGAATCTCAGTGGCAAAGTAATTCTCTGTTTTATCTTCAATATTTTCCCTACTAAATTCACCAATAGCCATATTAATAATTTCATGAAGGGAGTTAATATTGCAGGTTCCAGTAGTGAGATAACGGGTTCCGTTAGGTCTTGTGTTAACTTCAATTACAAAGACTTCCCCATTTTTGGAATACATAAAATCCATTTCAAAAATTCCATCAGAATTAAGTTGTTCAGCTACTTTATATGCTGTTTCTTTGATAATTCCATTGTCTAATCCGTTAATAGCTAATGGTCCTGTTTTAATTTTATTTAAAGGATGTGTTCCTGAAAGTGTGGTCTCTCCTTTATATATTGGTTCTAAAGGAACAACTTCACCATCGTAGGCTAAAACTTCAATTGAGATTTCAGAGCCTTCAACAAATTTCTCGCATAATGCCTGATCAAATTCTTTGAAGTATTCTTCAACATCCTTTATAGACTGAGCTATTTTAATATCTTTTCCGCCTTGGCCTTCACCTTGTTTTAAAACTACTGGAAAGTCCAATTTAAGCTCGTTAGGACTTTCTATAACCTGGTAATCTGGAGTATTAATATCATTGCTTTCAAAGAATTCTTTTGTATTGATTTTATTTGATGTTAATCTAACTGCTTCAACATCACTAGCTATTACTGGAATCCCATATTCCCCTTCCAATTCCTCTTTCATAATAGCTACATCCATAAGAGGAGGATCTATTCCTATAAGTGGAATGACTGCATCTACGTTTCGTTCAATAGCTATCTTTTTAGGTTCATCCATCCCTCTTGAAACGATTATAACCTCATCTGGCAAATCCAGATTTTCTGCATTTTCATTTGATTCTGTTAAAATTGAATAGATGTTTTTTTCTTTGACATAATAGTCTACATCATCATATAATCTTGATCCGATAAATAAAATTTTCATATTATCCTCTTTATGACTTCTATTAGGTTATCTGCACCTTCTTTTACTTTTGGTGTTAGTGCATTAGCAAATTCCATTAATTTTGGTTCAATACCAATAAATACTACTTTAAAATCCATGTCTTTCTCTAGATATTTGACAAAATAAGATAATGACATTGAGTGTGTTGAAATTCCAATATTGTTAAAATCATTCCTATCTACTATTTTAACAATTCCAGGATCTTCATTCATTAAACAAGCATCGATTATTATTAAATGTGATGGTTGTTCCTTTCTAATTTTACCGGTGAAGTTTTCAGGAACTGTTTGAGCATCAATTAAAAGAACATTATCTGATGAAATATCTTTTAGATTGTCAATAACATAAGGACCTACTCCATCATCAGATTTTAGATTATTTCCAATTCCTAAAATAATCAATTTTGAGTAATTTGAGATTTTGTCTTTTAAATTATCTTCAATTGAAATTTTAAACACCTACTCGTAACATGCTTCAATAGTTTGAATTCCTTTTCCCATAGTATATTTTAATCTTAGTTTTATTAAATCATTGTATTTAACATTTTTTTCTTTTAATGGAATTAATAAAGGTGGATTTAACATAGGTGTAGGTCCGCAGATAATATTTTCAGAAAGTAATGTGTAAGTGGTTATTTTAATACCATTTACTTTAGAATCCTTATTGATTCTGAAACTTAAAATATCATTAAAGTTCTCTTTGAATTCATCTAAGAAATCAATATTGTCATATATTATAGTGTCTGATAAAACCTCATATTCAGTATTTGATTCTATATCATCATAATGAATATTTTCTCTTGGCATCTTGACAAGTTCTGCTGTGTTAATAATAGCTTTAGGGATTATTTCTCCATTTTCTTTAAGATATTTTTTAGCATGAAGTAATACTGGAACTTGTTCCTCATCGATTAATGCTGTGTCTAACATTTCACATACGATTAAATCAGCATTTTTTGGAAATTCAAAGGTGGTCCCGTCAGCGTTTATAACTTCAATGTTTTTAAATTCTTTAAGATTTTCTTTTGTGTAATCAGCCACTTTAAGGTCTATTTCAATAGCTATTATTTCTTTAAAATAGTCTTTACTAAAAAAAGAAAGTATTCCACTACCACACCCTATATCAAACTCAGTTAAGTTAGAACAATCTCTTGTGGTAGCAAAATCTTTAATGGCCTCATAAAATACTGCCAACCTTTCATTGTCTTTTAATAAATCATAATGATAGGGGGTTGTTTTGAATTTCATGATTAATGAAAGTGATTATGGTCATGAGAATGAGGCTCTTTAAAGTCTTCACCGCTTGCTGTACTTGTAAGTTTTACGTGTTCAACACCTTTAAGTCTCATCATTTTTTCAGTTAGTGCACGGATGTTTTGTATATCCCCATTGACTATGATAATTTCCATACAGTATTTTTCAGTCATGTGGATATGCATACTAGTGATGATTTCTTCTCTAAAGCCATGTTGGATTTCAGCTAAATCTTCCATTACTCCAGTGAAGTGATGATCATAGATTATTGTTATGATACCTATCCTATTTCCTTCCATTTCATTCATCCATTGATATCTAACAATATAATCTTGTAAAGCATCCCTTATTCCTTTTGAACGAGACTGATAACCTCTATCTTTTAAAACTTCATCAAAATCACTTAATAATTTTTTAGGTAATGACATACTTATTCTCATCATAGAAAAACCTTTTAAATATTATTAGATTAATATAGTATTATTATTATTTACTATATAAAAGTTATGACAAAATAGGAAATTATTAATACTAAATGAAGTTGCGGATAATAAAATGACATTTATAGAAGTTAACGATAACAGAATAAACTTTAAAATTGAAGGACATGGATTTCCTGTTGTTCTAATTCATGGGTTTTCTGATGATCTTTATTTCTGGGAATATATAGCTGAAAACCTTAAAAAATACTTTACAGTAATAAGAATGGATTTGAGAGGTCATGGAAAAACTCCAATCGGGGATAAGCCAATTGATAACAGGCTTCTTGCACATGACATAACCGAACTTCTTAAAAAATTATATATTGAGAAATGTCACGTAATTGGATTTTCATTAGGAGGAAGCATTGCACTTGAAATTGCATTAAAAAATCCAAAACTTGTAAAATCCCTAGTTTTATTATCTACTTTCGCATCAGCAAATGAACATATTGTTGCTAAATTTAAGGAATTAAATAAAGCCCTTAAAAAATCTTATGAAACATTTTTTGATGTGATTATTCCCTATGTTCTACCTGAAGACATTATTGAAGAAAATATTGATAAACTTAATAGAACTAAAGAAATAAAAGCAGAACATGCAAATACTAAGGATTTGAGAAGAGTTCTTTATGGTGCAGTACAATACGATGAGTTAAATAACATTAAAAGAATTAATTGCAAAACACTTATAATAGCTGCAAAGGAAGACCCTATCGTTCCTTATGAAAACTCAGTGAAAATATCTGAAAAAATAAATAATAGTACACTTGTTCTAGAGGACTATGTAAAACATGATATCATAATAAATGAAAATAGGGAACATGTTTTAAATGAAATTCTAGAATTTCTAAGAAATTAAAATATAATATTCCCCATCATCTTTTTTAATGGGTTTTAGAAGACCCTTGTTCTGCAAGGATAATAAAATATGGAACATTTTGAAGTTGGATAACCTTAAATTACCATACAAAAGGTTTCCTTCCAATATATATTTAGAAACAGCGTTGTTTTCATCAACTAACTCTTTTATAAGATTGTAAGACTCTTTTTCCTTAATATTCAATTCTATCTTTTCAACATCTTTTTTGGAATTGACTGCATTAACTTCTTTTTCGATGTTAGATAGCTTAATCATATTGTCGTTGAACTCTATCAAATCCTTATCAGCTAATGAATTAAGAATCTGAACAAGATCATATTCAAAAAAACCAGTTTCCTCTTTTATAACGCTTAATGGAATACCTTCAGGAAACTCCAAATGATATATTTTTATTTGATCTAAAACAACCTCTTCTTTTTTTGTAATAGTAATCATGAAAATCAAGTTATAATTTTAAAATTTATTATTTTTAAAATTTTTGAATATATTTATATATTGATTTATAGAGTATTATTTATGAAAGATGAATGTATTTTCCAAGATTTAAATAAAATAAACCAAAAAGAAGTTATTTCTAAAAAAGAATTGCTGGATATTTTGAAAGTATATGGAAGGACAATATCCCCTCAGGATTTAATGATAGCTACTACATTATTACGTGAAGATGGAAAATATGTTCAGGCAAACTATCGCGATAAGTTTTTAGAGACCTACGTAAAATACTTCATTTTAAGAATAAGGGAAATATTAAATAGGAATGATGTGAAGGGCAATATTAATAGAGAAATATTTAGGGAAAGTTTAGATAACCTGGAAAAACAGTTTCATAAAGAAAGAGAAGATAGCAAAAAGAACTCCAGATTTCCACTAATATACACACTAGCTTCACTGTACTCAACATTCATAAATGAAGAACCAATACACCCAGAAGGCAGCGAATTCCCCGGAAGCCAAAAGGTATACAAAGAAAACGGAACATATTACTGCCCAGTTAAAGATGCTCAAAAAGACAATCCTAATGCTGTTTGTAGTTTTTGTCTAGCAGAACAGACCCCAGATATATAAAAAGGTAAATTATGAAGGACGAAGATATTTTCAAGGATTTGAATAAGCTAGGTAAACAAGATATTATCTATAAAAGTGATTTACTTGCTATTTTAAAAAAATATGGGAGAACCGTATCACCATTTGATTTAATGCAGGCTACTAATTTATTACAGGAAGATGGAAAATACATTCAAGATAGCTATCGTGATAAATTCTTGAAAACATATTTAAGATACTTCATCATAAGACTGAAAGATATCCTAAATAATGATGATGATGTAGATGGGACGGTGAATAAAGAGCTTTTCGATAAAAGTTTAGATAAACTAGAAAATCAGTTTCATAAAGAAAGTAGAGAAACAAAAAAGAACTCAAAGTTTCCGCTAATCTACACACTTACTTCACTGTACTCAACATTCATAATGGAAGAGCCGATACACCCTGAAGGAAGCGAATTTCCAGGAAGCCAAAAAGTATACAAAGAAAAGGGAACATACTACTGCCCTGTTAAAAAGAATCAGATGAAAAATCCAAATGCCCTTTGCAAATTCTGCTTAGCAAAGCAAATGCCTAAATAGCTAATTTTTTTAAAAAAAAGAAGATGGAAATCCTATTGGAAATTTCCAGCCATAGGAACACCAGTTAAAGTTGCGGCTTCCATAGTTAAAGATCTTAAATTCTGTTTTTCAAGTTTAGTAATGTGGGTGTTACCAGCTTGTTGAACCAGCATACAAGCCTCATCAGTCATTGCATTAATATAATTAGCTACATTTTTACCCATTTCTTTATAATCGACCCTGTGTCTTAAAGATAAGTCCTGAGTAGCTATTCCTTTTCTACAAGCCCCAGTATAACACATTTGACAAACTCTACAACCAATAGATATTAAAGCAGCTGTTGCAATATATGCTGCATCAGCACCGAGAGCTAAAGCTTTAGCTAAATCTGCACCTGTTCTGATACCTCCAGCAGCTACTAAACTAACTTCATCTCTTAAGTTAACTTCTTTTAATGCTTCGTCTGCTTCTACGATAGCTGCAAGTGTTGGTGTACCTGCATGTTCCATAATTACATCAGGTCCTGCTCCTGTTCCTCCTTGCATACCGTCAACAACAATAATGTCTGCTCCACCTTTAGCTGCAATCTTTACATCACTAGCTACTTTACCTGCAGCAAATTTAACGATGATTGGAACTTTCCAGTCAGTGATTTCCCTTAATTGAGATATTTTCATACTTAAATCTTCAGGACCTACAATATCCATGTGCCTTGCTGGTGAAAGTGCATCAGATCCTTCAGGAATTCTTCTGATTTGAGCAACTTCAGCTGTTACTTTTTCACCAAGTAAGTGACCCCCCATACCGGATTTTGCTCCTTGTCCTATTTTAATTTCAACTGCATCTCCTTTTTTTAGATAATCTGCTGAAACACCAAATCTTCCTGAGGCATACTGAGCAATAAGTTTATCTGCAAGATCACGTTCTTCTGGAAGCATTCCTCCTTCACCAGTATTGGTTACTGTTCCTGCAAGTGATGATCCCATAGCTAATGCCATTTTTGCCTCTTTACTTAATGCACCAAAAGACATTGCACCAATCATGATAGGAGTGTCAAGTTTTAGTGGATTTTCAGCAAAACGATCTCCTAAAACAACATCTGTTCCACAAGGTTCCCTGTATTTGTCAAGTGGTGGTCTTGATACCTGTGCCGGCACTACTACCAAATCGTCAAAGTCTGGAAGTTTTCTAAGTGCACCTGTACTTCTAATCTTATATGATGCTGTTTGTGATTTTCTGATAATTTCAACAACATCTGGAAATGCCCATGATTGTCTTGCATCTTGCGGGATTGCATTTACTTCAATAGCTCTGTTTGGGCACATTTCAAGACAGATTCTACAACCTACACAGTTTTCTTGATTTAAAGGATATGGTTCACCTTGAATAATTTCATAAACTCCATGAGGACAGTTATTGTAACATGAAAAACATTTACCGCAGATTTTTTCATCCCTATCATCACATAAGTACCAGCAGCATCCTGGTCTATCGAAATTTTTTTTACATAAATCTGGATTTCTTTCTACTCTATATGACATAAATAACCCTCATAAATTTAATGTCCATAAAATGGCCTTGGACTTTCAGGCACTACCTTTTTAAATTCATCTAACTCTTTATAACTTAAATTGAAACCATATTTAGCTAAATCTTTTTTAAGTATCTCTTTATCTTCTTCAGTCGGTTTGACAATTTTTGCATTGTAACCTAAACTGCTTATATTGCCTTTAACATAGATTTCTCCACGAATAATTGATTCTGCCAAATCTTCACCAACATCACCAAGAATAATCATGCGGCCACCCATCATGAAAATACCTGTCATGAACCCGGAATTTCCTCCAATGATTATGGTTCCGTTTTTCATGATTTCTCCTGTTCTTGAACCTACTGATTTATGTACAACAACAGTTCCGCCATAAATTCCCTGACCTGCTCCGTCTCCAGCACTTCCTTCGACGATAACTTCACCATCAGTTAGATTATCTCCTACAAACCATCCTGCATTACCATTTATCTTGATGGAACTTCCATCACACATGGTTCCTGCAAAATATCCTACAGATCCATCAATTTCAATATCAGTCTTGTCTACAACACCTGCTACTAAATAGTGCATCGCATTAGGATTTTTAATTAAGATTTTAGAACCTTTTTTTGCATACTCTTTTACTTTTGAGTTGATTTCACGAGGTGTTAAGGTTGTTGCATCTAATTCTATTGTTTCCCCACTCATATTCATCACCTAAATTTCATATACCATAACTTCTCCTGGGGAGATCTGTTCAATATTGTGAGTATCTACAACCTGACTTAATGAAATTTCTTCAGAAGCTATTGCAAATACGTCATCAGTTTCTGCCATTACTCCTGGACGTAATCCTAATTTATCTTTAGCTATACCAATTCCCTGCGGAGTTCCAATAATGTATGAAAATGGTCCGTCCATATCTTCAACTGACTGTTCTAATGCTTCTTCTAAAGAATAACCAGTAGCTAATTTATCTGCGATGTAGTGAACAAGACATTCTGTATCATTGAAAGTTTCGAATACATGACCTTTTCTTTCTAATGGGTCTCTAACTTTCCAGTAATTGGTAATTTGACCATTGTGAACTACTGAAATATCACGAATAATGTATGTTTGAAATGGATGTGCGTGGTATCTGTCTACACCACTTTCTGTTGAAAATCTTGTATGGCCTATTGCATGTGTTCCTTTTACGTTACGAACATTATACCTTTCTGCAATATCTAAAACGTTCCCTACATCTTTAATCATTTCAAATGCTTGACTTCCATTAAGAACTATTACATCATCAATTGTATCTACTTGACTTATTAATGGTTTTAGTTGTGAAAAATCATCCAATTCTATTTTACATTTGTAGATAAATGAATCTCCAACAGACGGCAAGACTTCATCAGTCTGTATGGGAGTAATCATGTTAACAGCGTCTTTAACTGTTTCAAGTAATCTTTCTTGTTCTTTTACTTGAATTTTTAAAATATATTCATTATCTTTAAGTCCTGTTCCACCATATATTGCATAACCTGCTGAGTCTGGACCTCTGTGCTGAAGTTCATGAAGCATGTTTGTCATGTCATTTCCAGCATTATGCAATTTTTTGTCTTTATAAACAATTCCAGCTATTCCACACAATTTAAAACCTCCTTTATAAAGTATTCATGGATACGAGTATCGTCAGTTAATTCAGGGTGAAATGACATGGCTATATTGTGTCCTTGTTGAATAGCGATTATTTCAGAGTTAAATTCTGACAATACCTGTATATCATCTTTAGATTCGTCATATTTATCAAGTAGTGGTGCTCTTATGAAAACTCCTGGAAATTTTTCTCCAAATATGGTGATAGGGCTCTCAAATGAATCTTTTTGTCTTCCATATGAATTTCTTTTAACTACAATATCCATTATTCCAAGTAATGGCTGATCGAAGTCTGTTTTTTTACCAAGCAAAATCATTCCAGCACAGGTTCCAAAAACTGGTATATTGTTTTCTTTAATTACTTTATCAATTCCTCGCCTATTGATGATTTTACCTATTACTGTACTTTCTCCACCAGAAATAATAATTCCATCACAGCTTGCGACTTCATCTGCATACCTTACAGCTTCTACTTCTACATCAACGCCCATTTTTTCAACGGCGTCTTTTGTAATGTCGTAGTGTTCACTAACTGCCCCTTGTAAGTTTAATATTCCTATTTTCACCATAGCTACCACAAAATGTTTCGATAATGAGATTTCACTCATTTAAGAATAAAGATATTCTTTAAACTAAAAAATTAGTTTTATAATACATTATATGAAATGTTATTATATATAAAAGTGTTGGAAGACATCTTCCGACGTTGATTAAAATATAGAAAAGTCATCAAAATTAAGGTAAAAATTAAACAATGTTTAAAAAAAATAGAAAAAAGAAAGTTAATTTTCTTTTTTAATGTTTGCAATTGCGTTTTTGGCACCTGAAGATACGAACGCACTTTCGTCTTCAAGTAATGCTTCTAAAGGTGCGATTGCTCTTTCATCATCCAAATTACCTAAAGCCCAAGCAGCTGCCCCTCTTACTCTCCAATCTTCATCATCTAAGATACCTATTAAAGGATCAACAGCATCTCCACCTAAACGGCTTAAAGAAGTTGAAGCTTCTCTTCTTACTAATTTATTATTGTCTCTTAAAGTCAATATCAAAGCATCAATAGCTTTAGGATTGTCTAACACGCCTAAAAGTTTAGCTGCATTAAGTCTGATATTTTTTTTCCTGCTTGATAAAGCTGAAATTAAAGGATCGATAGCTTCATCAGCTTTCATTTCAAGTAAACCCATTGCTTCTTCAATAACAAATTCATCATCACTATTTAAACTTTCAATTAAATCTTCGATACTTCTATCCATGTTATAACCTCCGACAATTTAAATAATATCTAATATAA
>OGXX01004748.1_pt1 | contig 10272 bp, 7 predicted proteins | sample 1576301 | NCBI WGS metagenome assembly OGXX01 (sample SAMEA3541469, study PRJEB24748) | human gut metagenome | biome: human gut; feature: human-associated habitat; material: faeces | place: China | collected 2012 | reverse complement strand
GACGTGGCACGATGCTATGAAGCGTTATGGTTCTGATAAACCTGATGTGCGTTTCGGAATGGAGTTTGTAGAACTTATGGACGATTTGAAGGGTACGAGCGAATTCTCTGTATTCAACGAAGCGAACTATATTGGAGGTATCGTGGTGCCAAATTGTGCTGATTATAGCCGCAAGCAGCTGAACGAACTTACCGATTTCGTGAAGCGTCCGCAAGTAGGCGCAAAGGGTTTGGTTTACATTAAATACGATGAGAACGGCGAAGCGAAGAGTTCTGTCGATAAGTTCTTTACACAAGAGCAGTTGCAAAAGGTGAAGGAAACAATGGGAGCAAACAATGGCGACCTTGTTCTGATACTTTCGGGCGACAATGCCAATAAAACAAGAGTTCAGCTGTGCTCACTTCGTTTAGAGATGGGCAACCGTTTGGGCTTGCGCGATAAGAATGTTTTCAAGTGCTTGTGGATTGTTGATTTCCCACTCTTTGAGTGGAGTGACGAGGAGCAACGCCTTATGGCTACCCACCACCCATTCACTATGCCAAACCCAGACGACTTGCATTTGCTCGACGAACACCCAGAGCAAGTAAGGGCATTGGCTTACGACTTTGTATGCAATGGCATAGAAGTCGGTGGCGGTTCTATTCGTATTCACGACACAGAATTGCAGGAAAGAATGTTTGAAGTGCTTGGATTTACGAAGCAACAGGCAGAAGAGCAGTTCGGTTTCTTGATGAATGCTTTCCGCTATGGTGCTCCTCCTCACGCAGGTATTGCGTTCGGACTCGACCGATATGTAAGTATTATGGCAGGACTCGATACAATCCGCGATGTAATAGCGTTCCCTAAGAACAACAGCGGACGTGATGTGATGCTTGATGCACCATCGGTTATTGCACAAAAACAACTCGATGAATTGCAGATAAAGTTAGACTTGAAAGAGTAATATATGTTGATGTAAATCAATAAAATTCAACTCTTGAGTCGTTGTAGCTTTGAAGTTGTTAGTTTTTTATCAATAAATTAGTTTCATTGAGATATTTAACGTATATTTGCAGCAAGTAATAGCAGTTTGTTATTATCTGCTTCAGTAGTATTTAAATAAGTGATGAATAATTATGGTAGAAAAGAAAGAAGTTGCTAAAGCGGCAACCAAACGGACAACAACAAAGAAGGCCTGTGCAAAGAAAGCTACGGTAAAGGTAGACTTGAGTTCAGAGAATGTAGGTTTTAAAGCTGGCGACGTGTACAATGCACTTGCAGCAGAGAACAAAGGACTTACTGTTTCTGAAATTGCAAAGGCAGCAAAAATCACCATTGAAGAGGCTTATCTGGGTATAGGTTGGCTTTTAAAGGAAGGAAAAATAAATAGCGAAGACGACAAAATAGTCTTGGCTTAATAAGGAAAACGAAATTAAGTGGGGAGTCTGTATTTATGGTATAGACTCCTTTTTTTATGCGATACGAGAAAGATATATTGCTGTTGTTGATAGAAGCTGGCGAGAAAGGATTGTCAGTTGGTAAGATTTCGCGCCATATATTCAATACACACAATTCGTTCTTTCTGCCTTTAGATGTTGAGGAAGTGCATCAAGAGGTACAGCAATGCCTTATAAAGATGAGCAAGCGTGCAGACTCTATGCTGGGAAAAGTAAAGAAGGGCGTTTATTGCATTAATACTGAGAACCAACAAGTTAAACAATTGAGGCTAAAGTTCTTGGACGAACAGAATGAAACAAAGGAGGTCAGCCCTCAAGCCGACCTAAGTTTGAATTTGTTCGAGTAAGATAGAAAGATAAAAACAAAGTTTGTCTTTTCAAATATTTATTTGTATATTTGCACTTATTCTATTTATAAATAAGCTAAGCCTAAAGAAGTTATGATACATACAAACAACCATCTTGTGATAATGGCAGGGGGAGTCGGCAGCCGATTCTGGCCTATGAGTACAATAGATAAGCCCAAACAGTTTATCGACGTATTGGGTGTTGGCAGGTCGTTGATGCAACTTACCTACGACCGATTGAAAGGTATCACGAAGCCAGAAAACGTTTGGGTGGTTACAAACGAGAAATATTGCGAGCTGGTTCACGAACAATTGCCTGATATTCCAGTTGGCAATATCTTGAGCGAGCCGTGCAGAAGAAACACTGCACCTTGCATTGCATACGTCAGTTGGCGCATAAAGAAGTCCGACCCTAAAGCAAACATCATCGTAACTCCAAGCGACCATATCGTAACCAATCAAGATGAGTTTCGCCGTGTTGTAACAAATTGCCTGAAGTTCACCTCTGAAACCGATGCTATTGTTACGTTGGGAATGAAGCCTTCGCGCCCTGAAACAGGGTACGGATATATACAAGCCGACTTGACAGCACCTTCTGCACGCAACAAGGAAATATTCCGAGTAGACCAATTCAGGGAAAAACCCGACGTAGAAACGGCAAAGAAGTATATCAGTATGAACAACTTCTTCTGGAATGCAGGTATCTTTATCTGGAATGTTTCTACCATTGTGAATGCTTTCCGTATATACCAACCTGGCATTGCCCGCATCTTCGAACGTATTTCAGAGGTGTTAGGTACTCCCGACGAGCAGAAACACATTGATGAGGTCTACCCAGAATGCGAGGGAATATCGGTCGATTACGCTATCATGGAGAAGGCAGAGGAAATCTTTGTATGCCCTGCCGACTTCGGTTGGAGCGACCTTGGCACATGGGGTTCGCTGCACTTGCAGTCGCAACACGACCTTTACGGCAATGCTGTAATAGGGGATAATATACAAATGTACGATAGTAAGAACTGCATTGTGCACGCAACCGATGCCAAGAAGGTTGTGGTTCAAGGTCTTGAAGGCTATATCGTAGCTGAAAAAGATGGTATGTTGCTTATCTGCAAACTTGACGAGGAACAACGGATAAAGCAATTCTCAGAGAACAATTGATGAATTAAAATAAACTTATTAAATAGCCGTTTAAAAGTAAAAGTGGAATAATAAATGAGCAAGAATATAGCATTAATAACAGGAATTACTGGTCAAGACGGAAGCTACTTGGCAGAATTTTTGATAGAAAAAGGTTATGAAGTGCACGGACTGTTGCGCCGTAGCTCTTCTTTTAATACGGGACGCATTGAGCATTTGTATTTAGACGAATGGGTGCGCGATATGAAGAAAGACCGTTTGATTAATCTGCATTGGGCAGATATGACCGACTCGTCTTCTTTAATCCGTATTATTGGCGAAGTAAAGCCTACCGAAATCTACAACCTTGCAGCACAAAGCCACGTTAAAGTTAGCTTTGATGTACCCGAATATACAGCCGATACCGATGCAGTAGGTGTACTCCGACTCTTGGAAGCCGTGCGCATCTGTGGCTTGGAAAAGGTTTGTAAGATTTACCAAGCATCAACTTCAGAACTGTTTGGTAAGGTACAGGAAGTACCACAGAAGGAAACAACACCTTTTTATCCACGTTCTCCATACGCTGTTGCAAAGCTCTATGGCTACTGGATAATGAAAAACTATCGCGAATCGTACGGAATGTACTGCTGCAACGGTATTCTTTTCAACCACGAAAGTGAACGCCGTGGCGAGAATTTCGTTACCCGTAAAATCACTTTGGCAGCTTCTCGCATTGCTCAAGGTATGCAGGATAAACTTTATCTTGGCAATCTTGGTGCGCAACGCGACTGGGGATACGCTAAGGATTATGTTGAATGTATGTGGCTAATACTTCAGCAAGACGAACCAGACGACTTCGTTATCGCTACTGGAGAGATGTACACGGTGCGCGCTTTCTGCACGGCTGCGTTTAAGGAAGCTGGCATAGAACTTGAATGGAAAGGCGAAGGCATTGACGAAAAAGGATACAACAAAGCTACGGGCGAAGCTATTGTAGAGGTAGACCCTAAGTATTTCCGTCCTGCTGAAGTGGAACAACTGCTTGGCGACCCTACAAAAGCAAAGACGAAGTTGGGTTGGAATCCTCGCAAAACCACTTTTGAACAGCTGGTTAAGATAATGGTTGAACACGATATGAAGTTTGTTAAGAAGCTGTATCTAAAGGCACAAATGCCTGAATAAACAGAAAATAGACGGATAAAAAGATATTAGGTGGTTTTCGTTTTTTAATGGGAACCACCTATTATTAACGTAAGTTCGGCACAAGAAAGCAGGTTGAGCAGGCAAAACTTGCAGGTATTTCTTAGCAAGCCCCTAATTGAAATAGTGAGAGCTTTTCGGTTTAATCTTGTAAAGATAATTCCGTTAAAAAGTGATAACTGCGCTTTGGCATTGCGAAAGCGGCTCTTTTGCATTGCAAAACCTACGCTTTTACCGTGCAAAACAGCCGCTTTTGGAATGCAAAACAATAGGTTTTGCAACACATTGACAAAGAGATAGTTACACGACAGAATCCCTTGTAAAAAATATTTACACTTTTATCCTCTTTCTTTTCTCCATAGAACAGGTTATTGAAACCGATTTTCCATTGTCTCGTTCTTTTTCCTTGATTTTACTGCAACGCATCTGCGCACTAATAAAAGTAAGGTCGGTTGCGGTCAGTTACAAAAATATTGCGTATCTTTGCAATTGCAAATTAAGAAGAAAAGAGAATAGGATAAGATGCTGTCAATCGAAGGTTTAAAAGTTGAGTTTGGTGTAAAACCACTCTTCCATAATGTTTCTTTTGTGGTAAACGACCGCGACCGCATAGCGTTGGTGGGTAAGAATGGTGCAGGAAAATCTACAATGCTTAAAATTCTTTGTGGTTTACAACGCCCCACAGCAGGTGTTGTGGCTGTTCCGAACGATACTACCATTGGCTATTTGCCACAGGTAATGAAACTGTCGGACGATACTACGGTAAAGGAAGAAACCCGCAAGGCATTTGCAGATGCTACCAAAATGAAGGAAAAGTTGGAACGAATGCAGCAAGAAATGGCTGAACGTACCGACTATGAAAGCGAAAGCTATGCTGAATTGGTAGAGAAGTTTACGCAGGAACACGAACGTTTTATGCTGCTTGGCGGTGAGAACTATGAAGCAGAAATAGAGCGTACACTTGTCGGTTTAGGCTTTGAGCGTACCGACTTCGACCGTCCTACATCTGAATTTTCAGGTGGTTGGCGTATGCGTATCGAATTGGCTAAGATACTTTTACGCCGTCCCGATGTACTTTTACTTGATGAGCCTACCAACCATTTGGACATCGAGTCAATACAATGGTTGGAGCAGTTTCTTGCTCAAAGTGCCAAAGCGGTGGTGTTGGTATCTCACGACCGTGCTTTCATAAATAATGTAACGAACCGTACATTGGAAATAACTTGTGGCAGGGTAGAGGATTACAAGGTGAAATACGACGAGTATCTTGTATTGCGCAAAGAGCGCAGAGAGCAGCAACTGCGCGCATACGAAAACCAACAAAAGGAAATAGCCGATATAAAAGCCTTTGTAGAGAGGTTTCGCTATCAGGCCACGAAAGCTGTTCAGGTGCAGCAGCGCATAAAGCAATTGGAGAAAATAGTTCCGATAGAGGTAGACGAGGTGGACAATTCGGCTATGCGCTTAAAGTTTCCGCCGTGTTTGCGAAGCGGCGATTATCCCGTTATCTGCGACAATGTGCGCAAAGAGTATCCGCCACGCCTTGTATTCGACAAGGTAGACATGACCATTAAGCGAGGCGAGAAAGTAGCTTTTGTAGGTAAGAATGGCGAAGGCAAATCTACTCTTGTAAAGTGCATTATGGGCGAAATACCTTTCGAAGGAAACTTAAAGATAGGGCACAACGTGCAGATTGGTTATTTTGCACAGAATCAAGCCCAGCTTTTGGACGAAAGCATAACGATTTTTGAAACCATCGACCAAGTAGCGAAAGGCGATATGCCCTTGAAGATAAACGACCTTTTAGGTGCGTTTATGTTTGGTGGCGAAACGTCTGAGAAGAAAGTCAAAGTGCTTTCGGGTGGCGAACGTTCGCGTTTGGCGATGATAAAACTGTTGCTGGAACCTGTTAATCTCTTAATTCTCGACGAACCTACCAACCACTTGGACATAACTTCAAAGGAGGTTTTGAAAGAAGCGATTAAGGCTTTCGACGGAACAGCCATTATCGTTTCGCATGACAGAGAGTTCCTTGATGGTTTGGTAAGCAAGGTGTATGAATTTGGCGGAGGCAAGGTGCGTGAGCATTTGGGTGGCATTTACGACTATTTGCGTGCCCACAATGCCGAAACAATACAAGAAAGTTTAAGCAAGGCAAGTACGAATACCGTTGCTTCCGTAGCAGAAAACGCTGCCAATGCGAAGCCAGAAACCACTGTTCAATCAACATCGGGTGCAGCATCGTACGCCGAACACAAGGAGCAACAAAAGAGAATAAGAAAGACGCAGCGTGCCGTAGAAGATTCGGAAAAGAAGATTGCCAAGATGGAAGAGCGCAAAGCCGAACTCGACGAGCTGCTGATGGCGGCAGAGAATGCATCGAATATGGAACTCGTTACTGAATACACCGACCTGCAACGCCATTTAGACAAGGAAAACGAACAATGGCTCGAACTTTCCGAAGCGTTGGAGGCATTGCTGAATGAATAGATTAGAGTAAACAAAATCAATAAATAATTCAACCAACTTTGCTCGCTTATATGAAACTTTTAAAACGCATACAGGTTTAAAAAGGGAAATATAACGAGAAGTTTAAAACTAAAAACATTTAAAATGAACATTAAAACAATCTTACCGATGATGATGATTGCTGCTGTTCCAATGACGGGTTTTGCACAAAAACAAGCTGGAATAAAGGAAAGCAATCTCGACAGAACGGCACGTCCTGCTGATGATTTCTATCAGTTTGCAACAGGTGGCTGGCAGAAAAACAATCCATTGCCAGCAGCTTATTCACGTTATGGTTCGTTCGACCAGTTGGGCGAGGACAACAACAAGCGTATCAACACCATTCTTACAGGTTTGCTTAAGACAAAAGCAAAGGTTGGAAGCGTGGAACAAAAGCTGAGCGATTTCTATAAGCTCGCCATGGACTCTGTGCGCCGAAACAAAGAAGGCGTTGCACCCGTAATGCCATTGCTCAACGAAATGGAAGCTGCCAAGACGTTGGACGACCTTCGTGCCATTCAGCTGAAGTATGCAAGTCGCAGCTATGGTGTGCCCGTAAGCTACGGATTTGGTGCTGACGAGAAGAACGCAAAGATGAATATCCTGAATATCAGACAGAGCGGACTCACGTTAGGACAGAAGGATTACTATCTTGACAACGACAAGTCTACCACCGAAATACGCAATGCGTTCAAGCAGCACATTGTAAATATGTTCAAGCTTTTCGGCTTCTCACAGGCTCAGGCAGAGATGAAGAGCAAAGCCATTATGCGTTACGAAACTGCCATTGCGTTGATTTCAAAGAGCAGAACCGAACTTCGCGATTCTAAAGCCAACTACAACAAGATGACTTTGGCAGATTTCAAAGCTAAATATCCTAATATTCGTTTGGAACAATTGGTAAATGCCGACGGTGTAAAGTCTGAATATATACAGGAAATGATAATTGGTCAGCCAACCTTCTTGGCAGGTGTAGACAAGCTGACAGAAACCGAAACAGCCGATGAGCTTCGTGCTCGTATGGAGTGGGAGGTAATGCTCGAAGCGGTAAATTATCTCAGCGACGATGTTCGTGCCGAATACTTCAACTTCTTCAGCAAGACAATGCGTGGCACAAAGCAAGATTACCCACGTTGGAAGCGTGCCACACAGCAGGTTGAAAGCCAGATGGGCGAAGCACTTGGCAGAATCTATTGCGAACGCTACTTCCCAGCAAGCAGTAAGCAACGCATGGAAGAACTCATCAAGAATCTTCAAGTAAGCTTGGCTGAACGCATCAAGGCACAAAGCTGGATGAGCGAGGAAACAAAGCAAGCAGCACTTGACAAGTTGTCAGCCTTCTACGTTAAGGTGGGCTATCCTAACAAATGGCAAGATTTAAGCCGTCTTGGCATCGACCCAACAAAGTCGTACTACGAGAACGTAATGAACTGCCGCAAGTTCTGGCACGAAGTGCATATTGAGGAAACGGCAGGCAAAGCGGTAGACAAAGACAAGTGGTATATGAACCCACAAACGGTAAATGCGTATTACAACCCTACCACCAACGAGATATGCTTCCCAGCTGGTATTCTTCAATACCCATTCTTCGACCCTAAGGCAGACGATGCCTTCAACTACGGAGCTATCGGTGTTGTGATTGGACACGAGATGACACACGGTTTCGACGACAACGGTCGTAACTACGACAAGGACGGAAACATGAAAGATTGGTGGGCAAAGGGCGATGGCGACAAGTTCAAGGCACGCACAACACCATTCGGTCAGTTCTTCAGCAACATTAGCGTACTGCCCGACCTCAAGGCAAACGGAAACCTTACAATGGGCGAAAACCTTGCCGACCACGGTGGATTGATGGTTTCTTTCAACGCATTGAAGAATGCAATGAAAGGCAAGAAAGCGCAAAACATCTACGGCTTCACACCCGAGCAACGCTTCTTCCTTGCCTATTCAGGCGTATGGGCGGCTAATATAACAGAGGCTGAAATCCGCAATCGCACCAAGAGCGACCCTCACTCGTTAGGAGAATGGCGCGTGAATGGTGCTTTGCCACACATCGATGCTTGGTACGACGCTTTCAACGTGCAGCCAAACGACAAACTCTACTTGCCAAAAGAGCAACGACTCGACCTTTGGTAATTCGCAAATCCAAACATATTGCTTTCATTAAACACTGACAAAGAAGCAATATTATTCCTATAAGCCCTAATAAGAAAGCTTACTAACAAACACTTATTAGGGCTTTTTATTGTTTTTTATTGCTGTCTGGTAAAACTTAAATAGGTAGTGTCCTTAAAAGTGTGTAATTCCTCTTTCTTTTCTCTGTTCTTCCACTTCCTTTTTATTCTTTTCTTTCCAGCTTTTGAATTGATATATTCTCCTGCCATATGTCGTCTTTGTTTCCTCCATCGCCACGGCTGCCAGTAGGAAGATGACGGACTTCTCTGAGGGCATGGAGGTTCTCATGTTGATGGTTCTCTTGTACTTCCTGTTGAGCCTTTCAATCCAATTGGTCGTATATATGCACCTCTGCACTTGGGCTGGGAAGTCCATGTACGTGAAGTAGGCACTGTTGCGCTCGGCCTTGTACTTTCTCAAGGCAGGGTACTTGCTTTCCCATTTCTCGACAAAGGTAATGAATTGTCCGTATCCCTCGAAGGATTTCATCTCGTTGTTCTCCAATGGGAACACCTCCCTGAGCTGCTGAGCCACTGCCGGCTTGTCCTTATGGGACACGCTGCCAAGTATCTGTCGCTTGACGTGTGCCACGCAGGACTGGTGTGCGGCACTGGGAAAGGCCGCACAGACGGCATTCTCTATGCCTTGCAACGCATCGGAAACGACCAGGTCTATCTGTTCGACGCCTCTTTGCCTCTTTGCCTCAAGCTCGTCTTTCCAGCACAGGGCACCCTCAGTGGGGTGATTGACCACGGTGAGCACCTCCCTGCTGCCGTCCTCCAATACTCCCAGAATGGTATAGTAGGCCTCCTTGGACACCTGCCTGTCCCTGCTGGTGGAGATAAAGGTGGCATCAATGTAGACGGCCAGGTAGTGGGAGGACAGGCTGCGGCCGAGCCACCGTTCGACGTCATCACGGCAGCTGCCGGCAAGATGCGACACCTGCTGCTTGCTGTAGGCACGGCCATAGACACAGTCAGAAATCTCACCTATCTGCTCCGTGGTGAGCCCCTTGGTATAGAGAAGATTGAACAGCCTGGCACGTTCCTCGCTTTCGTTGCGTATCAACCCCAAGAGAACGGGATAGAAGTTCCCGCTGCGGCTGCGCGGAATACGGAGTGAGAAGTCAAAGCCGTTGCACTGCTCGTGGGCATTCCCACTGACGAACAACTCACGTTCATGAAACATCAGGGAGTTCATGATTAAAGACTGGAGAGTGACAAAACCCTCGCTACTACTTGTGTAATTCGAAAGAATTTCCGAAATTTGCGAATGTGTAAGTTCCATTGTTTCTTTGTTTAAATGTTTTCAAATACAAAGATAAGAAAAAAGGGGCTTACACACTTTTATAGGACAGTACCCTATCTTCTGTCTATTCATATTGCTAAATGATTTCTTTCGAACCAACGATATTGGACACGTTAGTCCAACTCGCTGGACACACTAATCCAAGCAATTGGACAGATTAGTCCAATAGGTTGGAC
>OGXX01004744.1_pt1 | contig 10277 bp, 10 predicted proteins | sample 1576301 | NCBI WGS metagenome assembly OGXX01 (sample SAMEA3541469, study PRJEB24748) | human gut metagenome | biome: human gut; feature: human-associated habitat; material: faeces | place: China | collected 2012 | reverse complement strand
GAGCAGGAAGCAGAAGAGTTTGATAAGCAGTTTCCGTATAAAGAGAAGAAAAAACTGCCGGGACAGTTATTCTAACCTATACTTGAATTATGTAATGCAGTGTGATATATTAAAACTACCGAATGGTAGTTAAAACAGAACTAATAGGTAATATGTAGGAGATGATTAAAACTGACAATGAGTGATACAAGAAAAAAAGAGATTATCATGGCTGCATTGGAGCTGGCGGCGAATAAAGGACTTGGTAACGTATCCATGAATATGATTGCAGACAAAGTTGGGATAAAAAAACCGTCATTATACAATCATTTTGCATCCAAAGAGGAGCTTGTTGAAGTAATGTATCAATTCCTCCGAGAAGAGGCTAAGAAAAATGCCAATATAGGCGCAATTGATTATACGATCATTTTTGCCGGCAAGAGTGCTTGGGAAATATTGAAGATGATGGTCGGAGGATACTTTAACATGAACCAGCAGGAACATATGTTGAATTTCTACAAGGTTATCTATTCCGAAAGAAGCCTGAATCCCATGGCAGCTAAAATTGTCGCAGAAGAGACGGATAAGATGATTATAGCAACGAAGCAACTGTTCTATGCGATGGAAGTACATAAATTACTTCATTTTACAAATCCGGATATGAGTGCAGTAAGCTTTGCTATGACGATACATGGGCTGATGGATTACGAACTGGATCAGAGCAATGGTAAGTGCAGCTATGAAACAGATAAGAATCTTTTGGACGATTATCTGAAGTGGTTTTGTGAGGAAAATGCCATATGATAAAGAAAAAGAATTTATCGAATTATTGCGGTAAGTGACCTTAGTGCATCGAATGCACCATCGCATCAGTTATGGAATCAGCTAAGCAGTCTGTACAATGTATGTACTCTGGTGTGTGCAATGATGGTATGTATAGGCATTCAGGGTAAGAAAAACAGACTCCTGCAGGTGGGCATTAAGATGCATATTTTTTCGACAGTGATAGTTGTTTTATTGTCCATAGTATCTCTGGTTTTGATTATTATTGCCGGAGCAAAGGATAAAAGCTCTCGTTCTTATGGCATTTTTGCAGCAATCGCTCTTGGTATGAATTGCTTGCGTCAGCAGGCGGAGATATGTCTGGATATCCCTAGAGTGATTCACCGGTAGAAACTATTGAAGCAATTATTGATGTTGTGCAGCTTCCGGAAAATGAAGAAAATATAGTGGAAGACCAACCAACAGAAGCGGTTGACTCGGATGCAGATGACAATGAAAACCAAGAGGATTTTTCAGAAGAAATTGAAGACGAGGATACTGAATCCAGTTTAGAAAATGAAGATTATCCCGGAGAGGATGTAGTTGAAATTGTAAATCTGAAGGGGGAAACAACGACTGTTTATAAGTTGGCTGATGGAAGATACATGGATCGTATAGAAAGAATATTTATATTTGATGGTGTGGATACATGGACTGATATAAATGGTGCAGAGTGGAATCAGGCGGTGAACTGAGAAAAAGCAAATGGGGCGGAGAAGTAAAGCGAATGTTAAAACGATACAGAATGTATTACAGCGAAGCTGTTGGAAAAATTGAAATGTACTTGCTTTGCCAGAAATATCATATGTCAGGTTGCGTTCAATATGAACCGACTAACGAAATGATGGTAGAACTGTATGGGGAAGAAAGAAAAATTGATAACTTCATGCCAGTTTTAGAAAAATATTTTAATCGCAAACCATGTAAAGTGATAGAAATGAATGGGGAACCAGATTATGGTGTTGGTGATTTTAGAATTGGATAGGAACATAATGCAAGTATTTGTTGGAAGGGAAGTGAAAACATCGGAAAAATATTATTGATATCTTTTAATGATAATGAAGAAGAAATAATAGAGTCTGTTCTTGCTGCTTTGGGAACAGGACGAAATATATATTGTGATGAAAATAATATAAAGCCATTAAAGATACATTATGGAGATATTGTTATTTTGTTGGATAAAAGAGAATTATTTCGAAAGCAGGAAAAAATAGATTTATCTTTTATAGAGTTTGAAATTTTGCATTTATTAATGCGAAGTCCCGGAAGAGTGTTTAGCAAAGAACAAATATATGATATCATATGGAATGAACCCTATTCCGGTGATTATAATGTGGTTATGCGACATATCTGCAACATTAGAGAAAAGATAGAGGATGATCCGGGCCAACCAATGTATATACAAACGGTGAGAGGTGTAGGATATCGGTTTAACGGGAATTTAGGCAGCAAGTGAAATCGCTGCCTATTATTATGGTTTTACAAAGAAGGGAGTTTGTTATGAGAAGATCTTTGTATTTCAGGAGCATCCTGTTTGAGATATTTGGACAGATTTTGATGTATCAATTCCAACTCTTTTATTTCTTGCTTAAAAGAAACATATTGAGTATTTAGTGATTTTTTTTGGAAAATAAGATCTGAAAGTTGCTCCTGTAACTTATTGGTATTAAGATGCTTCAGGTTCATGCCATTTTCCTGTAAAATATGTTCAGCACCGGCGAAAAGAATAATTTGAGATTCATATTTACGGAAATAACGATCCGGATTTTTCTGATGGATAAGCGGCTTTTCGTTTTGACTCTCTCCGCTACAAATTGTATGATTTTCTTTATGCCGATTACGGCGTTTTATCCTTTGATGATAAGTGACTATTTTCAAGGAACGGCATGCGAGGCGAGTAGTGTAGAACTTCTTTATTCCGCAGGTATGATGATTGGAACTTTTGTGATAAACCATTTTGGAAATAAGCTGCAACATAACGCTGCCTGTGCCGCCTTCATTGGATTATTTGGCCTTGGAAGCACCACACTCATTAGTGGGTTTCTTCCAAAGTCAGATGCGGCATTTTGGATATTTGCTTTTATGTGTTTTGGAATGGGAATCAGTGCTGTGTTCTATAATATTCTTTACATTGCGTATATGCAGGAAACGATATCTTCAAAATATCATGGACGCGCATTTTCTTTATTGAACAGTATTATTTCGTTGACAATGCCTCTGGATTTATTGGTTGCAGGTCCCGTGTTCTGTTTAATAGGGTCTGACCCCAAAACAAAATGATTATAAGAAACGAGCAGGGTTATTTCAAAGATCAGCAGATTTAGAGTAGTTCTTTTTTTCTGAGAGAAAATTAAAAATCGTTTTTGGTTCTTCTGGAGAGTGATTATAGCGTTTGGGAAACATCCGGAGAAACCATTACCTCAGGGTGTCGGTAAAGTTCTTTATCAAAGAGGGCTTTGAGATGCCCTTTCTTTTTTATGCAAATCTTTTCTCTTGTCTACATATATAAACCTAAGAAAAAGCTTGACGTTTAAATATTACAAGTGTAATATTTAAGAAAATATGAAAAAAGGAGAAATAAAACTATATGAGAAAAAAGAAAAGAAAAAAACACACGAAGATTATCACAAAAATAGTTTTATTTAGCGGTATATTGATTGGTGGTGGAATCGGTATTGTAACAATAATGAATTGTAATGTTCCTGAAAAAAGACTAATGGAATATATGAAATATATTGAAAAAGGGGAATATGAGCAAATGTATGCCATGCTGGATCAGAAAAAAAGCAGCATGAACAGTAAGGAAGAATTTATAGAACGAAATTCTAAAATATATGAAGGCATTGAGATGTCTGATCTGTCCATAACCGATATTACAGTAAAAAGACAAGAAAACGGAAATGCGGCAGTTTCCTATACAACAAATATGCAGACTGCTGCAGGAAATGTAGAATTTACCAACGATGCGGTATTTTCACATGATTGGACAGGATATCATTTAATCTGGCAGGATCAGTTGATTTTTCCAGAGTTATCTGCAACGGATAAAGTTCAGGTAACGTCAGAAGAGGCAAAGAGAGGAGATATTTTAGACAGAAATGGTCGTCAGTTGGCTGGAGAGGGAACTGCATCTTCGGTAGGAATTGTTCCGGGCAGGATGGAGAACAGAGAAGATACAATAAAAAAACTGGCAGAGTATCTTGGAATTGGAGCAGACGAAATTGAGGATAAGTTAAAAGCCGGTTGGGTAAAAGCAGATTCTTTTGTACCAGTAGCAACAATTCCTAAAATACAAGAGGTCGATCTTTTGACAGTGAATCCGGATAAAACTGTTCTGGAAGAAAAAGAAAAGCAGGACACATTATTGAAGATTCCAGGTATTATGTTATCTGATGTAAAAGTACGAACTTATTATCTAAAAGAAGCTGCCTCTCATCTGGTAGGGTATGTACAGGCGGTTACAGCCGAAGATTTGCAGGAACATAAAGGGGAAGGGTATCGTACAAACAGTGTGATTGGAAAGACTGGACTGGAAACGCTTTATGAAAAAGAACTAAAAGGAACAGATGGGTGTGAAATCTGTATTGTAGATGCAAATGGAAATAAAAAAAGTGTTATTGCATATGAGCCTAGAAAAGATGGAGAAGATATCCATACTACGATTGATGGTGATCTTCAAAGTACTCTTTATGAACAATTTAAAGAAGACAGAGGATGTTCTGTAGCTTTGAATCCTTATACAGGGGAAGTATTGGCGTTGGTAAGTACGCCATCTTATGATAATAATGATTTTGTACGTGGAATGGACAACAGCCAGTGGAGTGCATTAAATGAAAATGAAGACAGGCCTTTATACAACCGCTTTCGCCAGACATGGTGTCCTGGCTCAACTTTTAAACCTGTAATTGCTGCAATTGGATTAAAAGTGGGGGCATTTACTGCAAATGACGATTTTGGAAATGAGGGTCTGGCGTGGCAGAAAGATTCCTCGTGGGGAGATTATACAGTGACTACACTTCATGATTATGAACCTGTGATCTTGAAAAATGCGCTTATTTATTCAGATAATATTTATTTTGCAAAAGCAGCATTAAAAATTGGTGCGGATCAACTGATGCAGTCTCTAAATCAAATAGGATTTAATCAGGAACTTCCATTTGATATTAAAATGTCAGAGTCCCAATATTCTAATATGGACAAGATAGAAACAGAAATCCAGCTTGCTGACAGTGGGTATGGACAGGGACAGATTCTGGTAAATCCTTTGCATCTTGCAAGCATTTATACGGCTTTTCTAAATGATGGAAATATGATAAAGCCATATCTTCACGCGGATGGTGGAAGCACTTCCAGTGAAATCTGGATAAAAGATGCTTTTTCACCACAAATTGTTTCGGAGGTTATGGAGGGGTTAGAGGGTGTAGTGAATAACCCGGAAGGAACTGGTTATGGAGCATGCCGGGAAGACATTAGATTAGCAGGAAAAACCGGAACAGCGGAACTGAAAGCTACAAAAGAAGATACATCTGGAACAGAAATTGGCTGGTTTACAGTTTTTACTACAGATAGAGATACAAAGAATCCTATTTTGCTCATCAGTATGGTAGAGAATGTGAAAGATATTGGAGGAAGCGGTTATGTGGTGGAAAAGGATAAGGCGATACTGGATGAATATCTTGGTAATGAATAATTTTTACCTTTAAATATTACAAATGTAAGAGGAAAATGATATGAAAAAAATTTGGAAAATATTTGTGGGAGTTATTTTTCTTGCTGTCTGTAGTGGATGTGGCATAAAGAAAGAGCAGAAAAAGACAATTGAAGATACGAAAGAAAAAATTTACAGAGAGTGTGAAATGCTAGCAGAAGGCTATCGGAACATATATGAGAATGCTGTGAAAGAAAATGCACTATATGAGCTGAGTACAATACAAAAAAGTATGGATTATTTTGGAAAATATGGATATGCAGTAATTGATTCCTACAATCAGCTGGATATGGTTCAAAGTATTAAAGTAGATGATTTTTTGAAAAAAGCAGAAAAAGAGAAGAATGGAAAAACTACTATATTTCAAGTTATAGCAGGGGATCATTTTATCCGGTATGATCTGAAAACCAAACAGGGGAAAATAGACGTTGAAGTAAGCTCTTTTAAATGGAAAGAGGACACTTGGCAGGAAACATATTATCATGAGTTTAGAGCTAATTCATGGAAATATACAGAAAACGGGCATTTCTTTATAGAAGAATATCATCCGGCAGGATATGATGGACCGTCTGGATATCGGGACTTTCGGGTAGCACCGTTAAATAAAAAATGTCGGGAGTTGAATCGAAAATATATACTTCCTTTTGGATATACACTTAATAAATTGTTTACTTCTAATTGGAGTGAAAAAAATTATGATGGAATAAATTTTTATGATGTTTTTGATCGTTTACTTTCAATGGAAGAAAAAACTGATGAATTTAAGGAAGGAAAGACTTATGAAATCCCAAAAGAATCATTTGAAACGATATTTCAAAAATATTTTAATATAAGCGCAGAGATACTGCAGACAGGAACGGTATTTCACACAGAAATACAGACATATCGGTATCGAACCAGAGGAATCGTATATGATTTTGCTCCCACACCATATATTCCATATCCGGAAGTTGTTTCCTACATAGAAAATCAAGATGGAACAATAACACTGGAAGTAAATGCGGTATGGCCACAAAAAGAATTAGATCAGGCGTTTTGTCATAGCGTAACCATTCGGCTGTTAGATAAAGATAGATTTCAATATGTATCCAATTATGTATCAAGGTCAGAAATAGAGGTTACCTGGTATACGGAAAGATTATCAGACGAAAAGTGGGAGGAATGTTATGGAGATAATTGATATGATTACAAAAAGAAAACTGAAAAAGATGATGAGCGTTTTATTTATTTCGGGATGCTTTTTCATAGGAAATACAAAATGTAAAGGGGCTGATTTAGAATATATTTCACAGGAAACTGCGAATTATGCTGTACAAGAAAGAGGATATGATTTGCCAGTAGATGAAGTCGTGAAAGAAGAAGCTATTGAAGATTGTAAGAATGTTATGAATCAGATGAAAGCCATTTATCAAAAGGCGGATAAAGGAACTTCATCGAATGTAGTAGTTTCTGAGACAGTAATGGAAGAAATGCAGGAAGTATTAAAGGAAAAAAATGTCCCCGTTATTACATCAGCACCGTATTCAAATATGGCTAATTATTCTAAAATGGAAGAATTTCTTTTCAGGGCAGAACAGGATCTGACAGGAGATATCGTCTTATATAGGATTAACAGGGATGGTGGGATAGAAAGACTCAAATTCAATTATGATGGGACAGATATGTATTTGCTGGCTGTGAAAGCTGTTTGGGGTATGAACGACAATCCATCTATTGTATATGTTTCGTATACAAGGATAGAAGAATGGAAATATACAGAAAAAGGCTGGTTTGGTTATACGCTATGCGTTCCAAAGTATCCGGAAGTATCAGAAGCGGTTGATGGCAGTTCTATGATAAGAATTAAACCTTTAAGTGATGAATGCAGGGAAGTTTCAAAGAGGTGTGTGTATTTGCTTGGATATCAGGGGAATAATCTTTTATGTTCTGATTGGGATAGATCTGATATGGAAGGGTTAGATTATAATGGTTTATATGAATATTTATATCGAATGAAATACGGGGAGAGATATGAGTTTTCAGGTAACTCAAGTGGAATTCCGGCAGAAGAGTTTGAAAATCTGATAATGGAGTTTTTGCCGATAACAGCGGAGCAAATTAAAAAATGGGCAGTATTTGATTCGGAACATCAAACTTATGACTGGGAACGATTAGGCTGTTTAAATTATAGCCCTACTTATTTTGGAACATCTTTACCGGAGGTCGTTGAAATAAGAGATAGCGGAGAGGGAAACAGTGTGTTGGTTGTTGATGCTGTATGTGATACATTTATATGTAATGATGCCGTTATTACAAGTGAGCTGACTGTTAAGTTCAACGATGATAAGAGTTTTAAATATATGGGGAATAAAATTCTGAATAATGGTACGAAAGAAGTTCCCAAATATCAATATAGAATAAAAAGAAAGAACTGATAACAACTATCAGCCCTTTCATATTTGTTAATTCCATATATGTAATTTTTTTAAGATATCAGAAGTGATTTCAAATGCTTTTTTGCCAGTTGCATTAGAATCACTTTGGATATTGGTTGCAAAATAATAGCTGTTATCGGAAGTTTCTACATATCCGATAAACCAGCCGTTGATATCCTGTCCGTTGACACGACCGGTTCCAGTTTTTCCGTAGAAATTACCATTAGGTGTACTGGCAATTTTTATAGCATTTTTAACAGAAAATACATTTTGGAAATTTAGATGGAATTCATTTGTGTTAAATTTTTTTAATAATGTTACTTGCTCTAAAGGCGAGATTTTTAATGAAAAATCGGACCAGTATAAATCCAGATTTGAACTGGTTGTTTGGTTTCCATATTCTATTTTATTCAAAAATTCCTGGACTCTGTTAATTCCGAGCTGCGAATCAATTGCCTGGAAATACCAGTTAACGGAATTTTGCATAGCAGAGTTTAAATCCTGATCAGCTTCCCAGGATGGAAAAGGAAAGGCATCACCATTCCATGTCATGGAAGAGTGTTCTGGTGTGATGATTCCGGATTCCAACCCTAATAATGCATCGTATATTTTGTAGGTAGACTCTGGCGGAATACGTTTGGTGGCTTCTTCAAGATCGTATATTTTCCAGGAATCCAAATTATTGTCATACAAAACAAATGATCCATCATATGTTCCAAATGTTTCGGATATATCTAACAGGGAGATATTTTTGTCTGTATCACTAAAATGATATACGCTTTGAGTAGAGGCATCAATGGATAAAATGGGTGTACATCCAATAAAAACAGCACTAATGACCAGATAAATTATCAATGCTCTCATTTTTTGATAAAGAGTTTCTTTCCTAAAAACGGCGATGTTGAGAATACGTCGTTTCATCTGCCTGAAATTTCCGGACATTCCAACTGCCAGTGGAGAGGAAAAAGAGGATATTTTTTCTGCAAAATTAATCAGTGTAGTTCCATAAGCTTGGTATTCATCAGCAGAAATCATCTGCAATACAGCAGAATCACAGGCTATTTCACGGTCACAGAGAATTTCTTTTAAAGTGTACCAAACAAAAGGGTTAAACCAGTAGAGTATATTACTTATGACCATGAGGAAGCCAATAAATGTATCTTTGTGACGGTAATGCTGTAATTCGTGTAGCAGCATAAAACGCATATCATCAGGATTCAGTTCGGAAATTAAATGGATGGGAATGTAAATTCTGGGATGTATTATTCCGATTAAAACTGGTGATTTTAAAAATGCAGTACTGTAGACTGATACTGGGTGAGAGATTTTAAGTTCCTTTAAACAATTGTAATAAATAGTTTTTACCTGCTGATTTTGAAGCGGGAGAGCAGATCTTTTTATGGAACGTACATAGTTTAATGAATGAAGGGTGAGGACTGACATAATCATAACACCCGTTATCCATATTAGAAAGAGTATGGTATTCAAGCCTCCAGAAAATTGACTACTGATGGAAACTGAAAAATCATTCACCTGGTTTAACAAAATATTTTGTGTATTACTGGTAAGTTCGGATAGCGTGTCGGTACCAGAGTTAAGTCCTGAGTCAGTTTGAAAAAAATGTAACCATGAAAAAAGTTGTGAGCCATGAATCTGTACAGGAAAAAATGGCACGGCAAGTAATAAAAATAAAAGAAAACAGAGATGGTACTGTGTAGCCGCAGATAAATATTTTTTCAGAAGTTTTTTTGTTCCGATTATTACAAGTGTAAAAATACATATGAAGATATTACTGATTAAAAAGTGGATGATCCAGTTGCTCATTCAAAACCTCCTATTTCTGATGTTTTGATAATAAATGGCGTAAGTTATCAATTTCTGTTGAAGAGAGCTTATCGTCTTCAAGGTAAGAAGCCAGCATAGAAGAAAGATTTCCATTATAATATCGCTTTAAAAAAGAATTGCTTTCCTGGCGTATATATTCATCTTCTTGGACTAATGGAGTATAGACAAATACCCGGCTTTGTTTTTCGTAGGAAAGAGCTTTTTTGGAAACAAGTCTCTTGATAAGAGTTTGAATTGTTTTTGGACTCCAGCTGGTAGTTAGAGTAAGTTTTTCTGTAATTTCATTTGTATTGATGGGAGCATATTTCCATACAATTTTCATAACTTCAAATTCGGCTTCTGAAATCTGGGGTAGTGACATAATAAAATCCTCCTGCTAAATCCTACATATGTAATAAATATATTATATTACTTGTAGAAGAAAAAAGTCAAATGGCAGATGATATATAGAATATAAAATTAATAATGTAGAGGCAATAAAGGTGAAAAAGATAGAAATTATTGAGAGA
>OGXX01004740.1_pt1 | contig 10285 bp, 9 predicted proteins | sample 1576301 | NCBI WGS metagenome assembly OGXX01 (sample SAMEA3541469, study PRJEB24748) | human gut metagenome | biome: human gut; feature: human-associated habitat; material: faeces | place: China | collected 2012 | reverse complement strand
TGTAAAGCATGGTGATTTGTATAAATTGAAAGTCCGTTGGAACGGTGGTGAAGGTGAGCGGATTCCTGCATGGGCAACTCGTGTTGTTCAGGACGAACAGACAAAGATATTCAGTGCTCAGGTTTGGGCACCGGAAAAACCTTATAAATTCAGAAAAAAAGTATTCCGTGCCAAAATAGATCCATTGATGATTTATGAATGTCACATTGGTATGGCCCAAAATGAAGAGAAAGTAGGTACTTATAATGAGTTCCGTGAGAAGATATTACCAAGAGTGGCAGCCGACGGTTATAATTGTATTCAGATTATGGCCATTCAGGAACATCCTTACTATGGAAGTTTCGGCTATCATGTATCCAGTTTCTTTGCTCCGTCTTCTCGTTTTGGTACTCCCGAGGAATTGAAAGAACTGATTGATACTGCTCACAGAATGGGTATAGCCGTTATTATGGATATAGTTCATTCTCATGCAGTTAAGAATGAAATAGAAGGATTGGGCAACTTTGCCGGAGATCCGAATCAATACTTTTATCCCGGTGTGCGTCGTGAGCATCCGGCATGGGATTCATTGTGCTTTGATTATGGTAAGAATGAAGTGATACACTTCTTATTGTCCAACTGTAAATATTGGCTGGAAGAGTTTCATTTCGATGGTTTCCGTTTCGATGGTGTTACATCAATGCTGTACTACAGCCATGGCTTAGGCGAATCATTTTGTAACTACGCTGATTATTTCAACGGACATCAAGACGACAATGCCATTTGCTACCTGACATTAGCGAATTGCTTAATACATGAAGTAAACAGCCACGCCATAACAATTGCCGAAGAAGTTTCGGGTATGCCAGGATTAGCAGCAAGATTTAAAGATGGAGGCTATGGCTTCGATTACAGAATGGCAATGAATATTCCAGACTATTGGATAAAAACAATAAAGGAATTGCCCGACGAGGCGTGGAAGCCCTCGTCTATATTCTGGGAGGTAAAAAACAGGCGTAGTGATGAACGGACAATATCTTACTGTGAGTCGCACGACCAAGCTTTGGTTGGCGACAAGACCATTATATTCCGCTTAATAGATGCCGATATGTATTGGCATTTCAAGAAAGGCGATGAGAATGATAGGGCAAGGCGTGGTATCGCATTGCATAAAATGATACGATTGGTTACTGCTGCTACCATCAATGGTGGATATTTGAACTTTATGGGTAACGAATTTGGACACCCAGAGTGGATTGATTTCCCCCGAGAAGGCAATGGTTGGAGTCATAAATATGCACGCCGTCAGTGGAACTTAGTAGATAACAAGGAACTCTGCTACCACTTCCTTGGCGATTTTGATAAGAAAATGCTGGAGGTTATAAAGAGCGAACCAAACTTTAATGATACACCTTTGCAGGAAGTATGGCACGATGACCTTGACCAAATACTGGCTTTCAGTCGTAACGATTTGTTATTTGTTTTCAACTTCTCGCCTTCACGCTCATTTTCCGATTATGGTTTTCTTGTTCCTAATGGAGTTTACAATGTAGTATTGAACACTGATTCGTGGGAATATGGCGGTTTCGGTTTTGTTGACGAAAATGTAAAGCATGCTACTTTAGCTGATCCACTTTACGAGAAAGAAGGAAAGGGTTGGTTGAAACTGTATATTCCTGCTCGCAGCGCATTGGTTTTAAGAAAGAAGAAATAGTTACTAATGAGATTTGAAAGTAAGTTTATGCGCATCTCTTGCGCCATTGTTTTTTGTGTATTTACATTCTGTTATCTGTACTTTTATCAGGCAGATATCCTAGTACTTACGCAGCATTTGGCATCAAACGGGCAGACTCATTACGTTCCGTGGTTAGGTGCAATCTTAATAACACTTGTGTTGCAACTATGCCAAATAGGTGTTAATTCCTTGTTGAAGTTGAGCAAGCGTGGCTATGCACTCACTTACTTTCCCTCTGTGCTTTTGCTAACGATACTCACCGCCATTAGTTCAGATGTAACAACATCAATTACTTTTGGAGTTTGGGCGTGGCTTGCTCCGTTATTGTTAATTCTTTATGTGCTTGTCTTGTATGTACGACGTTACGAACCATACGAACCAGAAGTGCGTGGCGTAGGATTTATTTCTCAGCTATTGTGGATAAACCTCAGTACGATGTTCGCTTTTTTCTTGTTTGTTGGAGTGTTTAGCAATTCCGACAAGCATTTTCACGAGAAAGTAAAGGTAGAAGTTTTGGTACATAACCACAAGTATCGCAATGCTTTGCGTACTATACAGCAGATGCAAACAGTGGATTCTTCCACCACGATGCTTACAATATACAGTGTGGCTCGCATAGGACATCTATCCGATAGCCTTTACGAATATCGGCTTGTTGGTGGCAGCAATGTGTTGCGTCCTGGCAAAGTACATTCATTGCTATTACCCGATAGCGTTATTAACAAAGCAACCAAGAACTCCATACATTATCAGTTAACAGGTTTCTTGCTTGACCGAAACTTACCGAAATTTACTCGTTTCGTAACGAAATACTATCCTGTTGATAGTATTCGTCCTCGATATTATGCAGAAGCCTACAAGTTGCATACGCTATTGTCGAAGGGTTTAACGCCAAAACTACCGTATGCTAAAGGCAGCTACACTCACTACTACTTTGCAAAGAGATAATGAAAGTAGTACTTGCTTTCGATTCTTTTAAAGGTTCGCTTACCGCAAAGCAAGCAACAGATGCAGCTGCTATGGGCATAACAGATGCTTTTCCAACAGCCGAAGTCGTATGTTTGCCTATGGCAGATGGGGGCGAAGGCACTACCGAAACGCTTGTTCGCCACATAGGGGCGGAATGGACGACATGTAAAATCCACGACCCTTTAATGCGCCCTCTTGTTACTCGCTATGCTATTGGAGCAAACAGACATGTTGCAATTATGGAAATGGCAGCGGCAGCAGGACTTACACTCTTGCAATCGAACGAGCAAACCCCGATGAAAACTACTACTTTCGGTGTAGGCGAGCTGATTCTTGATGCTGTCAGAGCTGGGATTCAGCATATTCTTATAGGCATTGGTGGAAGTGCCACAAACGATGGAGGAGCAGGAATGCTGGCCACCTTAGGTGCAAAGTTTTACATAAACAATCGTGTCATTGATTGTCCAAGAGGGGGCGACCTTATACATTTAACTTCCGTAGACCTTTCTTCGCTTGCTGCTTTCCGCAATGTTCAAATCGAAGTTCTTTGCGATGTCAGCAATCCCTTATTTGGTTCTAATGGTGCTGCATACGTTTATGCGCCTCAAAAAGGAGCAGCTCAAGACGAGGTAAAACTATTAGACAGTGGCTTGCGGAACCTTGCTCGCCTCTGCAAAGCAGACCCTTCAGTACCTGGTTGTGGCGCAGCAGGTGGCTTGGGGTATGCGTTTTGTTTACTCGGTGCGCAATTACGTAAAGGTGTAGATGTAGTGTTGGAAACAGTAGGTTTAGCTACTCACTTACACAATGCTGACCTTGTGATAACAGGCGAAGGTAAAATAGATAGCCAGACATTAAACAACAAACTCCCCTTTGGCGTAATGTCAATGGCTAGAACCTACAACATTCCTACGATAGCACTTGCAGGTTGCGTAGCCAATCACGACCTATTAGTATCGGCAGGCTTCCATAATGCTGTTGGAATTAATTCGCCAGACTCTCCTCTTAGCGAGGCTATGAAAACCGAAGTAGCTGCTCATCGTTTGCGCAATACAACAAAAGAAATTATAAAAGAAATGTTCTTAAATGGTAATCATTAAGCGAAATACAGCTAACAAATATAGAAATAAAACTTATTAAGTATTGTTATGGCTCTTTGAAAGAAACGAAAACTTTCAAAGAGCCATATTTTTTAATAAAAACTATTCGTGGTATTGTCGAAATTCGGCGAAAGACAAATCCCATAGTCGAATCCGTCTGAATAGAAAGTACTCTTTTGTCTGCCACTTGTTTTTCTTTCTCTTACACCTTTTATATATAGGGAAATGAGATAACAAAGCTGTAAAAATATTTCACAAGAATATCTATTATTTAACTCGCTCGTTGTCAATGATTTATAAAACCTGTTGTTTTGCATTCCAAAAGTGGCTGTTTTGCGTATTAAGATAATTCTTAAAATACAACTTATTGAAAATAAAGAAGTTACCTTGTTTGTACAACTAAACTGGTAACGATTTGGAAACGAGCGAGCTACTTGGCTTCGCTGTTTTCTGCCTAACAAAGAACGCTTGTTATTCTGTTTGCAAAGATAATACTTTGTTACCGAATAACAAGCGTTTTTTAATGAGATATTCTTCTTTCTGCACTTTTGTAATGCTGTTTGTAGTTGAAACAGGATTATATTCCTCTTCCTCGCTTCCTCTTTCTGTTGGCTTGATTTCTGAGTCTGTGCTGCCATGCTGCTTCGGCATAGTTATCTCCATGTGCGGATGGTGTAATCAAATCGCCCAATCCTTCCACTACTTCATCGACTGCGCTAATGGCTGCATCTGCCATTGTACCGATAGCCTGTGCAATCTGCAGAGTTTCTTCTGATGCTCGTGGTATGTATGAACGGCTTTTAGGTACAAGCTGATAGCCTGTATCAGGTTGCTCTTTCTTTTCTGTTGTTTCTTGTACTGTTTGATGTGTATTCTTTGGTTCTGTTTTGTTAGTTGGTTCAAAGTTCTTCTGCAAGGAACGGTAGCCGAACTCCCTGCCAATTTCGGAAGCTTTGAATGTCTGGCCACAGTAGGAGAACTTCAAACCATAGACTTTTCCCTGTTTGTTCTTCATGCGCTCTATGATAATGTTGTTCTTGTTCAATTCGTAGAGAAACATGGAGTACCCTGATATGCCACCGCTTTTATATTTATCCAACAAGGCATAACAGATTTGCTGTACTTCTTTCTTTGTTTGCTCTCTCGTAGGATTGGCTTTTGCTTTCTGATGCTTCCTTTCCGCCCTGACCTCCTTTGCAATGGTCAAGCCTTTCGAGCGACTTATTTCCTCCGCCACTCTTGCTGCCCTGTTGCTCACAAAAGTGGTATCATAAACCTCTCCGTAAAGGCTGATGCGATTGGCAATGATATGGATATGCCTGTTGTCGGTATCTTTATGCGTTACTGCTACCCATTGGTGGTTGTCTAGTCCCATTTGGTTGGCAAACAGATGGACTATCCGCATGAGTTCAGAAACGGACAGCTTTTTCTCATCCTGTGGTGCTATACCGATTTCGATGCGGAGGAACTTGTTTCTGCATCGTGCGTTGTAATCGCTGACCACTTTCATTTCCTCGTAGATAGCCTTCGGTTCCCTGCTGCAAAGATTGTGAAAGGCAAGCCGACTACCAAGCTTGCCCTCCCGAAAAATATACTCCAGCGCATTGCTGCCGTGCGCTATCGCCTTACACTTTCCTATCATCTCTTGTCATATTTAAGACCTTATATATCTCATCGTCCACACGAAAATGAGGGTCATAGAATCGCTTAAATGCCTCTTTTGCAAATAAGGAAAGGTTTTGTGTAATATGTACCCACCTCTCGTCTTTTACTTTGATAAGGTTGGAAATCTGCCCATAGAACCTGCCCGTATGCTGGAGTATGGCAATGGCTTCCCTTTCATTGTCGGTCATCTTGGGAACAGCTGCCACTTCACCGTTAAGGAGTATCTCACGGCAGTAGCCTGAGAACTTCCGCCCCGTACTTTCTGCCTTTGACTGGATGCGCTGCTTTTCCTCTAAGGTACATCTTACTTTGATGAACTCTGTCTTGTTCATCCTCTGTTCTTCCTTATCCCGTTGCCGCCATCGGGCAGCTTTTCCTTTGTATCTGTTCATATAAGTTTCCTTGAAAGTTAATCATTGCAGATGATTCGTTGTTGCTTAATTCCCGAACACTGACCGATGAGAACGGAGTGATTACGGTCTAATCTCCCCGACAGTCTGACGAGGGGAGCAAGAGCAGTTTGTGGGTACAAACTGACGTCTTGTAATGTCAGCTAACGTTCCGTTTACGCATAAAGCGTTTTGCCGTCCAAAAATGAATACTATGCATTCAGAAGATTAACTGTGTTCGTGGCATTCCAACCGTTCAATGTGTTCAGTAAAAATCTGTTGTTGGTACTACCCTAAAACGGTCGAGGATTTTGAGTGAAAGGGACATCCTTTTACTCGATAGTCCTTGACCGTTTTTCTGTTGTTTACAGCTTCCTCCATTTTTCTATATCCTCACCGTATTCCTCCAAATGGATACGCACAAGGTTTTCGATGAAGCTCGAGACATTGGCTCCTTTATCTCCCAATCTACGGACAATGAAGTCCGCACGTTCCTGTGTTTCCCTGCTCAGATAGACCGCCTTTCTCTCACTTAGCTTTGTTGGAACAAGGAACGCCTGCTTGTATGCGTCAAGTGTCTCTTTTCTCATCTTGGCACTGATGCGTCGTTGAATAGTTGCATGCTCTGTATGCAGTACAGGCTCGGATGGCGTGGCATGCTCTATGGCATGTCCTGTTTCTTGTTGTTTTTTCTCTTGAATATTTTTCATTCCCCTCGCCCGAAATTCAGCGGCGGTTTGTTCGTTTGAACTTTTAGCCGGGCTTACGCCAAAAGTTTCTCCTATGAAACGATCTATTTCTTCTATGTTTCTTTTTTTCTTTTTCATCACTCTATCTTATTTTAAGTTTGACTTGTTTTATTTTGTTGCTTGTATTTTGAGATTTCTCCTGCCCACGGACACGTCTGACGTGAAAATCGTTGAGATCTTTGAAGTCTCCATAATACACAGCCATATCTTCTACCTTAAAACCTGTGTTTACAAATTCCTGCACAGCTTTTAGCCCTGCATCGTCATTGTCAAGAAAAGTACGAACTGAGGTTATATCTCTTTTGTTCAGGTAGTGAATACTTCTTGCTACATTACTTACGGAATTCATCACAAGGCATTGGTTGGTTACTTCCTCTTTCATTGAAAGAAAAGAGAGAAAGTCCATAAATCCCTCGAACAAACAGACAGGCTGTTCCATGTCCTCAAATATCGGAGTGATGTCTTTCGGAGCAATCGTTCCCTTGAACGTATTGTTGTCCCGAAGTTCATAACCACCCGAAGAATTGGCAAAGCCGATGGCTTCATATCTTCTTCCCCTTACCTCGTAACTGATACATTTAAGAAAGGGTGTTGCCTTTTCCAAATCAATGCAGCGTTCCTTTTTGAGATACTCCTGCAAATGCGGTGGCAAGGTGTCTGATAGGCATATCAGTCTCCTTGTTCCGCTTGCCGTTACATCCTCTCTTTGATTTGGACTAATGGATATTTCTCTTTTTGGAGAATTGGAGCTGTACGCTGTATGCTCTAAAGCGTTCTGTCCCAAACGGCAGATGGCTTCCGAGAGCGTGCAGCCTTCCAAGTGCATACAAAGGTCAATAATGCTTCCGCCCCTGCCTTCGGCATAGTCTATCCAAAGGTTCTTTTCCCTGTCCACCTTGAAACTCGGATGCACTTCCTCCCTCAATGGTGAGCGATACACAGCATAGGTCGGTGTTTTGCGGGCAGGCTTGATGCCTTTCTTTTCGAGATATTCCACGATGGAATATCGCTTGATAGCTGATAAATCTTCTTCTTTCATTGTTTTGATACTTTAATGGGTTGAATGATAATTATTTATGCTTGTCTGTTTTATGGTTTTACCGTTTCCAAAGTTTTCCCCTCCAAACTTTTTCATCATTCTTCTTACTACATACTATTTCGTGATAAGTGATTGATAATCAGTATTACTTTGTAGTATAAGCTAATACTATACATTCTACTACATTTGGCTACTACAAGTTTGAAGGAGCGGACATGGCAAGATTTTCCTAATCTTGTAGACATAGATGGGGCTACCTCCGTTTCTTCGCTTGCTCACCTTTATGTATCCTGCTTTCTTCAAGGCTTCGCCCATACGCTTGGCAACAAGTGGTTGGTGAGTATAAATACCCAAATAGGTGAGTATCTCCGTAGTAGTCATTAACGAATAGTTTTCATCCTCCGTTGGCTTTTCAAAGCAACGCAGCAAAAGTTCCATCTCAGCGGTTTGTACCTGAAAGTCCTCACTCTCTCTGTATAGTTCGGCTATCTCATCATCGTCAAACCAATAGCGGAAACCTGACTTTAATAGGGTTTTGGCTTCAGCATAGACATTGTCCATTGAAATACGCTTGGCTTTCTCTATGTCTATGGATAGAACTTCAAAGGGCAGAAACCTTCTGCTGCCTGTCGGGTCTGTAAGAAAGTCGTTACCGTTCACCGATGTCACGAAGCTTGCCAAGTGGGGATGCTCCTCCACATATTTGTCATACGGCATACGGTACTTGACCATCGGACAGGTGATAAGGTTTTTCAGCTCATTCTCGTCCCGCTTATTGAGGGCTTTGAGCTGGTCATCTATATTTACGATAAGGTTCTGACCGATATAAGTGAGTGTGTCTTTCTCCTGCGGATATATTTTTCCTGTGTAACTGTAACCGTGCAGTGCCGGGGGACAGAGCAGGTCAAGGAACGTGGTCTTGAACTTTCCCTGCTCGCCTGTCAACACGAGGCAGGTATGGTTGCGGCACTCGCGGTCGTCGATTGCGTTGGCGACCACCGCCACAAGCCATTTGGTAAGATACGGCAACCATTTGTTAGAATTACGGACAACAACGCAGCTTGCCAAATCGGGAATTGCTTTTGGTGAAAAGAAAGTAAGAACACTACTACCACTGTAACTACAACCATTGCTACAACCATCACCTATATCTATCAATGGCAACCCTTTTAAATACTCCTGCACAGGATTGATACGGGGAGAAAAGCTGCTTTCAATGATGGAATAAAGGTTCTCGGCAGAAGTCGCTATGTTTTTATCGCAATCAAGTTCCCTGCGAAGCGTATTGATTTCATAACGACTGACTTTTGTAAATATGCCGCTGTTCCTACTTCGGTATTCGGTTCTACCCAATACTGTATTGTATCTAAAATCGTAGTGTGTGGAGAGGTAGTTTTCTATCTCTACGTTCTTGGATGAACTACCCCTTCGATGAGGATTTCTCCTGCTGTCTGTATTGCCTGCATCTGTGTTCTTTTTCATTATTCCCTTGAATTGGTTTCCAAGAGTGAAGTTAGGGTGAGAATGTGTAACTTCCAAGCATTCAGAGCCTTCTTGCATAATGTTGCGCTCGTCTGCTGCAAAATTCTTAGGGAAACAGGCTGTCAAAAAGAGCATTTATCGTCTCATTAAGCAAAAAATAGACGACAGGAAAGAAAGGTTATCTGAAATACGGATGTTACTGTCTGCTTTCAGATGTACTCTTTTGCTTTGATTGTCTTATTAGCTTTATTTGTGTAGTGGCAAAAGTATAAATCTGTCTCTTTTGTCCTTGTCATAGTGCCACAAGCTGCCACGTGAATGAAAAGTGATGGAATAAGAAATATCCAATATTAATTTTGCATAAGATAAGCTGCACTCGGCAAAGGATAAGTAAACTTTCCTCTGCACTCGCTTGGATTGTCTTTGCAATGAAAGAAAAAAGACGGGGCAGGAAAACGTAAATGTGAACCAATGAAACGGATTGCTCTTTTCCCGATTGTTCCCGATACTTCCCTGCTGTTCCCCACAGCTTTGAGAGGCGCACGTACGCCATTACCTTTGCCAGCAGAAACAGGAAAGAACTGAAACAACAAACAATAACAAAATATGATTATGAACTATTACATCATTACGGAAACCAATTGGGCAAAGCTTCGAGATGAAATCTTAAGCCTTGCGGAATGCTGCCACAAGGCATTCGGAGAAAAGAGTAAGAATACGGACTGGTTGCACAACGGCGATGTGTGTCGGCTGCTGAACATCAGCAAACGCACTTTGCAGCATTATCGTGATACGGGTGTGCTGCCGTTTACGCAAATCGGACACAAGTGCTATTACAGGCGTGAGGATGTGGAACAGCTGCTCCTTGCAAGAACAGACAAACCTAAAAACAACAGTATATGATGGAAATGGCAAAAGATTTGAACATGGAGAGCGATGAGATGCAGCTGGTTGTCTCGGCACTAAGAGGTGTGAAAAAAAGAATTGTGGAAGTGGCAGAAACGCACAAGCCGATCTTTTCCGGAGAACTTTTCCTTACGGGTAAGGAAGTGTGCGAGCGGCTGTATATCAGTCCCCGTACCTTGCAGGACTATCGCGACCGAAAGGTTATCCCCTACACGCAGATTGCAGGGAAAATCCTCTATAAGGCTTCGGATTTGGAAAAGATGTTGGAGGAG
>OGXX01004739.1_pt1 | contig 10287 bp, 8 predicted proteins | sample 1576301 | NCBI WGS metagenome assembly OGXX01 (sample SAMEA3541469, study PRJEB24748) | human gut metagenome | biome: human gut; feature: human-associated habitat; material: faeces | place: China | collected 2012 | reverse complement strand
CGGCTCCCGTATGCAGCTGCATACGGGAGCCGTTTGCTATATGGATAAGCTGCTGCTGTCGTTGCAGCAGCGCCTCATAGGGGATCTGAAGCGCTTCGTGGAGCGCTTTTCATTCATCGGGATAAACGCTGCGCTGGCCGCATTCGATTTTTGCCAATGCACTGCGGGTCAGATCACAGCCTGCAAGCCGTGCCTTTGCCGCAAGCTGCTCCTGCGTCATGCCCCGCGCAAGCCGTGCGGCCCGGATCACCGCGCCGACGGCCTTACTGTATTCCAAATCCATGCGAATATCATCCTTGCTCTTAATATGCCGAAAAATCCGCCGTGGAGCGGATTTTTTGGTTTGCAGATCACTCGGCAAGCTGCCACATGAGTTGGGCCAGAAGGTTCGTGATGGTTTCCATGTCGTCTGCGGGGATGTACTCAAAGCGGCCGTGGAAGTTTTCGCCGCCGGTGCACAGGTTCGGGCAGGGGAGGCCCTCAAAGGACAGGCGTGCGCCGTCCGTGCCGCCGCGGATGGGGACGACCTTCGGCGTGACACCGACGGATTCCATCGCCTTTTTCGCGTTCTCGATCAGGAACATACACGGGGCGATCTTTTCTTTCATATTATAATAGCTGTCGCGCAGCGTGAGAACAGCGGTGCCCGCGCCGTAGCGGCGGTCAATTTCCGCGCAGGCTTTTTCCATGACGGCCTTGCGCGCTTCAAATTTCGCGCGGTCGTGGTCGCGGATGATGTACTGCAGTTCTGCCTGCTCCGTCTCGCCGCGCATGGCGACAAGATGATAAAAGCCCTCGTAATTTTCCGTGTAATACGGCGTCTCCAGTGCCGGGAGCAGGCCGTGCAGCTCCATGGCGACAAGTGCGGCGTTGACCATCTGACCTTTTGCGGAGCCGGGATGGATGGACTTGCCGCAGATCTCGATCTTCGCGCTGGCCGCGTTGAAGTTCTCATATTCCAGCTCGCCGAGTGTGCCGCCGTCGACGGTATAGGCGTAATCCGCGCCGAAGCCCTTCACATCAAACCGGTCGGCCCCGCGTCCGATCTCCTCGTCGGGCGTAAAGGCCAGCCTGACGGTTCCATGCGGCTTTTCGGATGTAAGCAGCAGCTGTGCGGCGGACAGGATCTCCGCCACGCCCGCCTTGTCGTCCGCGCCGAGCAGCGTCGTGCCGTCTGTGACGATCAGGCGCTTGCCGACAGAGTTTTTCAGCTGCGGGTATTCCTTCGGAGAAAGCATGATGTGCTTCTCTTCGTTCAGGACAATATCGCCGCCGTCGTAAGGCTCTGTGATGCGTGCGCGGATGTTCTCGCCGGGCGCGTCGGGCGAGGTGTCCATGTGGGCGATGAGGCCGTAGACAGGAATGTCCTTTTCGCAGTTTGCTGGGACAGTGCCGTAGACGTAGCCGTCCTTGTCAACGCGTGCGTCTGCAATGCCCATGTCCTGCATCTGGCGGACAAGCTCCTGTGCAAGCGCAAGCTGCCGCGCGGTGGACGGGCACGTCTCGGACGCTTCGTCCGAGGTCGTGGGATAGGAAACGAGCTTCAAAAAGCGTTCAACGACTGTCATGTGTGTGTTCTCCTTTGTGTCAGTATTGGAAAATGCTTCCGCCGACAAACTCGCGCACGATGGAGTCGCGCGGGACATACGGCGTATCGAGCGGCGGCAGGCTCCGCACCACGTCCATCAGGACGGTCAGGCCGTGCTCCGCAATAAACGCGTCGTCCAGATCGGACGCGAACTGTGGGATCTGGCGCAGGTATTTTGCCAGAATGCACAGTTCATAATCATGGAACGAGTCGATGTGGATGGAGGCGTTGGGTTTGTTGGGCGCGATATACTTCTGTTCGCCCGCGTTGACGGATTCGGCGCGGAGGATCGTGTCGCGCAGGGAATTGCCGCGGCCCTGATAATTGCGGATCATGCGGCGCGCCACGCGCACCTGCTCGGGGTGGATGATGCGGTCGCCGGGCGTGATGATACGCGTTCTGGGCGCGACATAAATGCCGGTGGCGCGGTCGCGGATGGGATCGAAGAGCAGGGGATTGAGCATATGGATGCCCTCGGCGATGATCACAGCCTCGCGGCTGCCCTGCATGGGGGTGTAGCCGCCGGTGCGGTTGTTGGGAAAGTCGTACCACGGCACCTGCACCGTCTCGCCGTTCGACAGCCGGTCGATGGTGTCAAGCAGCAGCTCCCGGTTGACGCACAGGGGCGACTCCCAGTCGGTCAAGTCCTTTGGCCGCTCGGAGAGCGGCAGAAAGAAATTGTCCATGCTCAAAAGACAGACCTTGACGCCCAGATTTTCGAGATACGTCTGCAGGCGCATCGCCGTCGTCGTCTTGCCGGAGCCGGAGGGGCCGGTCAGGCAGACGAAGGGCTTGCGCGGCTGTGCACTCAGGATCGCGGCGGCAGCGGAGCTGATCTTGTCGTGAAAGACCTCCTCACAGCGCAGAACGAACTGCGTCTGGTTCCGCATGGCATAGACAACGTCTTCAATGTCAATAACTCGCATTTTCTTCCTCCTTATGCGCGTTCCACCGCGCCATCATGCGGCGATAGATCAGAATAAAGCAGAGCACGTGCACCGCGCTCGTCACGACCCAGCTGACAGGGTAGGACAGATACAAAACGTCAAGCGTGTGGTGCGTCTGGAAGATCGTGTAGATCCAGATGATGCGCAGCACGCACGCACCGAAGATCGTCACGACCATCGGCATCCAGCTTCGGCCGAGTCCGCGCACCATGCCGCAGCACGTCTCCATGATGCCGCAGACGAAATACGTCATGCCCATATACGTCACGCGCACCATGCCGCTGGCAATGACGGAGGCATAGGCCGGGTCGTCCTTTGCAATGTAAATGCCGAGCAGCGGTTGGCCGAAGAAGTACAGCAGCGCGCACATCGGCACGCCGATGAGCAGGACTGTCAGGATGCAGTCGCGGTAGACGGGCTTGATGCGCTCCGGCTTGCCCGCGCCGAGATTCTGGCTGGTAAAGGTCATGGAGGCGTGATAAACGGAGTTGCAGGCCGTATAAATGAACGAGTCGAGATTGCCTGCCGCCGTGTTCGCCGCGACCACGTCCGCGCCGAAGGAGTTGATCGAGGACTGGATCATGACATTGGAAATGTTGAAGATCACGGACTGAAGACCCGCAGGCAGGCCGATCTGGATCATGCGCAGGGCCTCGTCCGGGTAAAAGCGGAGCTTTTTGAGCTCCAGCCGCGCGCATCCCTCCAGCCGCATCAGGCAGATGAGCACGAGCGCCAGCGCAAGATACTGCGAGACGACGGTTGCGATCGCGACGCCCGCCACGCCGAGCCGGCAGACGATCACGAAGAACAGATTCAGCAGCACATTGACCGTGCCGGAAACGGACAGGAAGAAAAACGGCTTTTTTGTGTCGCCGAAGGCCCGCAGCACCGCCGCGCAGAAGTTATACAGAAGCGAGGCGGGCACGCCGATGAAGTAAATTTGCAAATACCGGTCGGACAGGGGCAGAACGTCCTCCGGCGTATCCATCAGGCGGAGCAGGGGACTGGCCAGGAAAAAGCCCAGCAGGAAGACCACGACGCCAAGCCCCAGACCCAGCACGACCGAGGTGTGCACGGAGCGGGAGACGCGCTCGTCATCCCGGCAGCCGAGATAACGGGCAACGAGGATGTTGACGCCGACGGAAATGCCGATGAACGCGCCGATGAGCAGGTTGATAAGCGACGTTGTCGCGCCGACGGCGGCAAGGGCCGTGCTGCTGTCAAATTTGCCGACGACAATGACATCGGCAGCGTTGAACAGCAGCTGTAAAATGCCGGTCAGCGCCAGCGGGACGGAAAAGCGGATGATCTGCGGCAGGGGTCTGCCCTCGGTCATCACGATCGAATTTGCTTTTGTTGCTGCCATGGGGATGGTGCCCTCCTATTTCTCTTTCAGAGTGTCAAAAAATGCGAGCCACGGTTCAGCCTGCGGCGGGTCATGCGTAAAGACGAGGCGTTCATTCGTCTGCGGGTGGAAAAACACGATTTGATACGACCAGAGGCCGAGCGGGCCGTCTGACTGTGCGCCGTATTTCCGGTCGCCGCAGAGCGGCAGGCCGCGGGAGGAAAACTGCGCACGGATCTGATGCGTCCTGCCGGTTTCCAGCCGGATACGCACAAGCGCGCGCCCGTCCTTCACGCCAAGCACCCGGTACGAAAGCCGGGCAGGCCGTGCGTCCGGGCCGGGGGTGTGCGTGACGAAGGTTTGCTTTTTCGCTGCGTCGCGCGTGAGAAGATCGGCCAGAACGCCCTCCGGCGCGTCCGGGATCCCCTCCAATACGGCGAGATAGTCCTTTTCAAATGTATGCGCCTGCACCTGCCGGGACAGGATGCTGTCAGCCATGCGCGACCGCGCGTAGACCATCACGCCGCCCACGGGCCGGTCGAGCCGGTGCACGACGCGCACGCAGCCGGTTTCGTCCTCTCCCAGCGCCCGGCGCAGCAGCTCCGGCATACCGCCCGGCTCGTCAGTGGACAAAACGCCCGCAGGCTTGAGACAGACGACGATTCGATTGTCGGTGTATAAAAGCTCCATTTGCGGTTCCTATGGCGGGTGATTTGTGAGGTGATGCACGGGCGCGTGCATCTATGCTCAAGTCATTATAGTATAGCACGCTTTCCCCGTTTCGTCACGCAGTTTTGCGCACGGGATAAAAAATGTCTTAAAAATTCTTAATTCTGCCCGGAAGCTTGCGGAAGTGTGATATAATAGCGCCACAAAAAGGAGGGAGCAGCCATGGAAGAGGCGATCCGCATTCTGGTGGTAGACGACGAGCCGGATATCCGGCGTATCTGCCGGATCTTGTTGGAGACGGGCGGTTATACCGTGTTGGAGGCCGCGACGGGCGCGGAGGCGGTCGAGCAGGTCCGGCAGCACCCGGAGCTTGATCTTATTTTAATGGATATCATGATGCCGGAGCTGGGCGGCTATGACGCGTGCAGCCGCATCCGGTCGTATTCCACAGCCCCGGTCCTGTTTCTGACCGCCAAGACGCAGGAGGGCGACAAGCGCCGCGCATATGATTCCGGCGGCGACGATTTTCTCGCCAAGCCGTTTTCCCACGCGGAGCTGATGATGAAGGTCGAGTCGCTGCTGCGGCGCTACCGGGTGTATAAGAGCAAATCGAGCGGGCGGACGCTCCGCCCCGGCATCGTGCTCGACGAGGAAAACCGGCGCGTGCTGGTAAACGGCCAGCCGCTGGAGCTGACGGAGACGGAGTTTTCCATTCTCCACTGCCTGGCGGAGAACCGGGGCCGCGTCGTGCCGGTGCGCACGATCTACGAGACGGTCTGGCACGAGACGTATATGCCGGCGTCAAACAATACCGTGATGGTGCATATTGTGAACCTGCGCAAGAAGCTGGAGGAGGATCCGGCCAACCCGCGCCTGATCCGCACCGTCTGGGGAAAGGGCTATCAGATTGACTGAAAAGAAGAAGCATTTTGTTTCGCTGAGCGTCAAGCCGCTGTTTGTGCTGCTGCTGGGGCTGGTACTGGGTGTGTGCGTCTGCCTGCTGGCGAACTTCACCGGCGAGCAGATCATCGAACGCAGCTATATGAGCGACAAGGCTGTTTTGAAGCGCACGAACAGGGCTGCGCAGGAGTTCCAGTCCTTTGTGCGGCAGAACAGCATCTCCACGCGCGACACGGATATGCTGGCCCGCTGGGGCGAGTCGAGAAAAAACTATTATATCATGCTTTACCACGACCAGCGGCAGATCCTCGAGATCGGCTGGTGGGGCGCGGACAGCGCGGCGGTCGACGCGTATTCGCTCAAGGAGCAGATGGCCAGCGTCGTCTATCCCATCGTGTTCCGCGACGGCACGTTTTACGCCGTGATCTATGATAATTCCGATTCCGGGCTCTACGATCTGTTGTGGATCGTTTCGCTGCTGCTGGGCTGCGCGGTTCTGGCGCTGACGCTGCTGGCGTATAACCGCCGCATCGCGCGCAGAGTCGTCGCCATCTCGCAGGAGGTGCAGTCCATCGGCGCGGGCAATCTCTACTTGCAGCTGGAGCCGAAGGGCCGCGACGAGATCTCACAGCTGACAGCCAGCGTCGAGCAGATGCGCCTGTCGCTCCTGCGCAAGACCAGCGAGGAGCAGCGTGCCCTGCAGCAGAACAGCGACCTCATCACCGCCATGTCGCACGACATCCGCAACCCGCTTACCGCGCTGCTCGGCTATCTCGATCTTGCGAAAAACGGGCAGTACCGCTCGGAAGACGAGCTGCAAAGCTATCTGGACGCCGCCTACGGCAAGGCCGAGCAGCTCAAGACGCTGACGGATGAGCTGTTCCGGTATTCGCTGCTGTTTGGATGCAAGGAGCTGCCCATGCAGATGGAAATCTATGATGCGCGGCTGCTTCTGGAGCAGCTGCTGGGCGAGAGCCGTGTCCAGCTGCAGCAGCAGGGCTTTATGGTGCAGCTGCTGCTGCCGCAGCAGGAGGTGCAGATCGAGGCCGACGTGATGTATCTGAAGCGGGTGCTCGACAATCTCTTCGACAACATCCGCAAATATGCCGACCCCGCCCAGTCTGTCGCCATCGCCGCCCTGATCGAAGACGGCGCGCTGCACATCTGCCTGTCCAACAGCGTGAACCCCGCCTCCGGCCGCATTGAGTCCAATAAGATCGGCCTGCGCACCTGTGCAAAGATCATGGCCCAGATGGCCGGCGGCTTCAAGCGCTACACGGAAAACGGAAAATTTACCGCCGAGGTCATCCTGCCTATCCAGGCAGAGACAATGCCGTCGGAGTAAAGCGGCAGACTGTCAGATTTGCGCAGCACCCTGTAGGGGCCGATGCCTACATCGGCCCGGAAGAATGCACCAATTTTACGGGAATCTCCGGCGAATTCGCGGTTGCCCAACGGGTCGATGTGGGCATCGACCCCTACAATCGAATGCGCGGAAACCTACGAATTCGCCGACAATCCACTGCATTCCGCCGGGTGCAGGCGAAGTCAGTTCTTAAAAAAATATGAAAAATGCAACGCCGGGCTTTCTTTTGCGTCTTTGTTTTGGTATGATACAGACGGCAAGATAGGCCGCCTGTACTGTGCGTCAGCACAAGATATAGATTATGGACATTGGGCATGAAATGAAAAGGAGTATTACATGAAAACAAAACGGATTTTTGCGCTGCTGCTTGCGGCGCTGATGATCGTGGGCCTGTTTGCAGGCTGCTCAAAGGACGGGACGAAGGACCCCGGCAAGACCGATCCGGGCAATTCTCTGATCGACCAGACCAAGCCCTCCCAGACAACGGCAAAATACGCCTATAAGGCCGATTATTTCGACCTTGCCGTTCCGGACGGCGTGCAGTACGTCAACCAGATCTGCGCCGCCGGAACGACGCTCTATGCCTCGGTCGGCATGCAGGGCGAGGAGATCGTCAACTCTGACCCTGTCACGGGTGAAACGTGGTCGTATTACAACACGCGGCTGTCCATGCTCACCATCGACCCCGATACAGGTACCTGCACGGAACTGACCAATCTGGAACTGCCGCAGGTTCCGGAGGGCGCGGACGGCAGCGTCGACTGCTACAACATGATCGGTTCGGACGACGGAACGCTCTGGATGCTTGTCAATGTCTACGCCACGCAGTTTGACCTGCCCGACGACTTTGACCCTGAAACGGAGAGCAGATGGGATTACCCTTCCACGGACGTGGGCGGCTCTTATCTGGTGCACGTCGCTGCCGACGGCAGCACGATCGCCAGCCTCGACCTTTCCGACACGAACAACGAGGACAACGAGGACGGCATGAGCGGCAACCTCAGCTCCTTCGCCGTCGACGCCGCCGGCAATCTCTACGTCAGCGACTATAATAATATTTACGTCCTCGATGCAGAGGGCAACGTGCAGTTCAAGCTCGACGGCAGCCAGTATAACGGTAGTCTGTGCCGGCTGAACGCACAGCAGGTTGGCGTTATGTGGTACAACTACACGGACGACGTGAATGCCGCCGATGAAAACGGCCAGTACTTCGTCCCCATCGATCTGGAAACGAAGGACTGGGGCGAGAAGGTCAAGCTGCCGTCCAACGTGTGGAGCATCTTCCCGGGCGACGATGCCTATGACTTCTACTACGCCTACAATAATAACATCTATGGCTATGCCGCCAAAACGGACACGAAGGATAAGCTCGTCGACTGGCTGGCCTGCGACGTTGACACCAACAATATGTCGGGCTATGCCATGCTCTCCGACAGCCGCGTGGCCGCCCTCATGCAGGACTGGAGCACCGACCCCACGACCTATCAGCTGATCGTCCTGCACCGTGTGGACGCGTCTGAGATCAAGGAAAAGAAGGTTCTGACACTCGCGTGCATGTATCTCGACTGGAACCTGCGCAGCATGATCGTCGAATACAACAAGACGAACGACGAGTACCGCATCAATGTCGTCGACTACAGCGAGTACGCGACCGACGACGATTACAACGCCGGCGTCACCAAGCTCACCACCGAGATCATCAGCGGCAGCGTGCCGGATATCTTCCTGACCAGCAACCTGCCGATTGATAAGTATGCCGCCAAGGGCGTCATCGCCGACCTCAATACCTTCATGGACGGCGGAAACGGCCTGAGCCGCGACTATTTTGTCCCACAGGTCATGAGTGCGCTGGAAAAGGACGGCAAGCTCTATGAGCTGCCCACCAGCTTCTCCGTGCAGACGGCCTACGCGCTGTCTTCCATCGCGAGCCAGTATGACACATGGAACGTCGCTGCCGTGCAGGACGCCATGACACAGCTGCAGGAGGGCGCGACGGTCTTCTCCAACGGCTGGACGAAGAACACGGCTCTGTCGAACTGCCTGTCCCGCAACCTGTCTGCTTTCGTCGACTGGACGACGGGCAAGTGCGAGTTTGACTCCGAGGCGTTCCAGCAGCTGCTGGCCTTCTGTAATTCCTTCCCGGCAGAAACCAGTGACGGTGACGGCGCGATTGCCTATGCTTCCTCCGCCGATATCGCCGTTGACGACGCGATGTGGGACTCCGACGCGACCCGCATCACGAACGGCAAGCAGCTCATGTCGACGATCGGGATGTACAGCTTTGACTCCTATATCTGGAACGTCTACGCGATCCGCGACAAGATCACCTTTACCGGATATCCGACCGAGGACGGCTCCGGCAGCTCGTTCGAGCTTCAGATGCCGATGGCCATTTCCTCCGTCACGAAATACCCCGACGCCGCGTGGGACTTCGTCTGCTCGATCATCAAAAAGATGAACACGATAGACGAGAACAATTACTATTACGGCTTCCCCATCAGTCAGGCCGCGTTTGACGCAGAAATGACCGACATCATGACCGAGCAGTACCAGCTGGACGAAAACGGCGAACAGGTCGACTGGGACGGCGACGGCGAGCCCGACAAGGCCATCCGGGGCGGCTATGAGACCATGGAAAACGGCGAAACGGTCTATAAGGATGTCTATGCGCTGACGCAGGAGGACATTGATCAGATCCTGGGCGTGATCAACAGCACGCGCAGCGTCTATGACTACGATCAGGAGATCCTCGACATCATCACCGACGAGGTCGCCGCCTACTTCGCCGGCGACAAGGACGTCCAGACCACTGCCAACATGATCCAGAGCCGCGTGAACCTGTACGTACAGGAGCAGCGGTAAAACAACAATAAAAGTTCCCCCTTGCCGCGCCTTACGCGGCAAGGGGGAAGCAACTGCGAAACAGCTTTTGTAGGGGCCGATGCCCACATCGGCCCGTTGAGAAGTTACAAATTTGCCGAAGATTTCCGTAAAAACGCAGCGAATCAAAACCTCCCCTTGCCATGTCCTGCATGATAAGCGCAGTTCCCGCCGAACCTGTAAAACCTGTAATATATTTTCTGCATTTAAAATAATCGCCCACATATTCTGAACCGTGGAAATCATCTGTCGGAACCAGATATGCATCGACTCCTTTTTCTTTCATAAGAATACGAAGAACTTCCAGCCTTTCTTTTACTGTCATAACCTACGCCTCCCGCCTGATAATCTGTAAATCTGTAATCCATGTTAAACAGATTCTTTCTGTTTGTCAACTAAGGGAGCTGCCCTTATACCCCGTCAGGGGACCTCGCCGGTCCCCTGACAACCCCTTGGCTCCTTAAAATCTCCCAGGTTATCCAACTATGTAAACATACAAAAAGTACCAGAACACCCTGTCTATGTGTGGAGGAGGGTATTCTGGTACTCTGACACTCTATTGGTTAAATTGAATTAATTGCTTTTAGCGGGG
>OGXX01004738.1_pt1 | contig 10288 bp, 7 predicted proteins | sample 1576301 | NCBI WGS metagenome assembly OGXX01 (sample SAMEA3541469, study PRJEB24748) | human gut metagenome | biome: human gut; feature: human-associated habitat; material: faeces | place: China | collected 2012 | reverse complement strand
GCCGGTGAAAACCACACCTCCGGCCACCGCGGCCGGCGAGGTAAAGACCCCCGCGGAGCAGCCCGCCCCCGCGGAGCAGCCCGCCCCCGCGGAGCAGCCCGCCCCCGCGGAGAGCGCCGTACCCGCCCCGGCGGAGACGGCGGCCCCTGCGGCCAAGCCCGCCAAAAGCCGCGGCCGCAGACTGTGGGACGACTACGGCTACCTGCTGGTGACGCTGGCGGCGGTATTCGTGCTGTTCAAGGTGCTGCTGCAGCTGGCCTATGTGCCCAGCGGCTCCATGGAGACCACCATCCCCACCAAGTGCCTGCTGGTGGGCTGGCGGCTGCCCTATGTGGTGTCCGATCCGGTGCCGGAGCGCGGCGACATCGTCACCTTCTGGGACGAGGAGCTGAACAAGGTCCTGGTGAAGCGTGTCATCGGCCTGCCCGGCGAGACGCTCTCCTTCAAGAACGGCTATACCTACGTCGACGGCGAGAAGCTGGACGAGAGCTATTTGCCCACCCAGGGCATCACCACCCTGCCGGACAGCATGGCCGACAAGACCTTCACCGTGCCGGAGGGCTGTATGTTCGTCATGGGCGACAACCGCACCGGCTCTAATGACAGCCGCCTGCTGGGCGAGCCTTATATTCCGATAGAGGCTGTCCAGGCGCGGATGCTGGTGGCCATCTCCGTGGGCAGTGACCAGAGCTGGCAGGGCATCCGCTGGATCGGCTGAGAAGGGAGACGGGGAGAAATGGAAAGAAGACGTTTCAGCGGCGTCATGCTGCTGTTCATCGTGCTGGCGGTGGTGCTCATCACCCAGGTGGTGGGCAACCTCGGCCGTTCCGGCGACGTGAGCTACAGCGATATGCGCGCCTATTTCACGGCGGAGAAGGTCAAGTCCTTCACCGCCACCGACACGCGCCTGGTGGCGAAGCTGCAGGATGGCTCCAGCGTCAGCTGCACCCTCCACAGCTTCGACACGTTTTATAACGACATGAACGATCTGGTGGTGTCCCAGGCGGAAAAGGGCGTCATCACCAGCTATGACTACGCCGCCGGCAACGAGAACAGCTGGCTGCGTACCCTGCTGCCCTATGTGCTGGCGGCCATGGCCTTCATCCTGCTGATGAACCTGATCGCCCGTATGGGCGGCATGGGCGGCGGCGCCGTCAACGATAAAATGGCCCGCTTCGGCGAGGCCCGTATCCAGGATATCCCCTCTGACGGCAAGAAGGTCACGTTCAAGGACGTGGCCGGTGCCGACGAGGAGAAGGAGGAACTGGAGGAGATCGTCCAGTTTCTGCGCGATCCCCAGCGCTATACCGAGCTGGGCGCGCACATTCCCAAGGGCGTGCTGCTGGTGGGCCCTCCGGGCACCGGCAAGACGCTGCTGGCCAAGGCCGTGGCCGGCGAGGCGGATACCGCCTTCCTCTCCATTTCCGGCTCCGATTTTGTGGAGATGTATGTGGGCGTGGGCGCCAGCCGCGTCCGCGACCTGTTCGAGCAGGCCAAGAAGCAGGCTCCGGCCATCGTCTTCATCGATGAGATCGACGCCGTGGGCCGCCAGCGCGGCAGCGGCCTGGGCGGCGGGCATGACGAACGCGAGCAGACCCTGAACCAGCTGCTGGTGGAGATGGACGGCTTCGCCGCCAACGAGGGCGTGGTGGTCCTGGCGGCCACCAACCGCGTGGACATTCTGGACCCGGCGCTGCTGCGCCCCGGCCGGTTCGACCGCCAGGTGTTCGTGGGCCTGCCGGATATCAAGGGCCGCGAGGAGATACTGAAGATACACGCCAAGGGCAAGCCCCTGGCGGAGGATGTGGACCTGGGCTCCGTGGCCCGTGCCACCTCCGGCTTCACCGGCGCGGATCTGGAGAACCTGCTGAACGAGGCGGCGCTGCTGACCGGCCGCCGCGGCCAGCGCTTCATCACCGAGGAGGCCATCCACCAGTCGGTCATCAAGGTCATCGCCGGCCCGGAGAAGCACAGCCGCGTGGTGCCCGAGTCCGAGCGCCGGCTCACCGCCTATCATGAGGCCGGCCACGCCGTGGTCATGCAGGCCCTGCCGGACCTGGACCCCGTACACCAGATCACCATCGTCCCCCGCGGTCAGGCCGGCGGCATGACCATCTATCTGCCGGAGGAGGACCGTTCCTACCTGTCCCGCCGCTATATGCTGGACCGGGTGGCCGGCCTGCTGGGCGGCCGCGCCGCCGAGGAGATGATGCTGGGCGATATCTCCACCGGTGCTTCCAGCGACATTCAGCGGGCCACGGCCATCGCCCGCAAGATGGTGGGCACCTACGGTATGTCGTCCAGGCTGGGCAACGTGGCCTTTGACGCCGGCACCGACGAGGTGTTCATCGGCAAGTCCATGGCCCACACCCGCCCCTACTCCGAAAAGACGGCGGCTGAGATGGACGCGGAGATCCGCGCCATCATCGACGAGGCCTACGAAAAATGCCGTGAGATATTGGCCCGGTATAAGACGGAGCTGACGGCGGTGGCGGAGTACCTGCTGGAGCACGAGACCATGGACGGCGATACGTTCAAGACATATTTCACGCAAAGCGGCGAAAGCCGTCAGTGAGAGTGATATAACGATATGCGGAACCGGCAGGCGCATCTGCGCCCGCCGGTTTTTTGCGCAAAAAGCGACACCGGTTTTGTGCACAATGACGGGACAGACCGTCCGCCAACGGGAGACACCCAACGGAAAAAGTTTGCCCACACGGGGCGTTTGTCCTTGTGCGAGAGACAATTTGACGGCGATAACGAATTCTTAACGCCTGGCAGATGATGAAAAAGCCGTGATTTTTAGAGGTTGTTACAATTGTTTTTGTCAAATATTTTCGCTAAAATACACATATTCTGTGAGCGGTCGACAGACTTGACCGCTGCAAGGGAAATTTAGGAGGAATATACCATGAAAAAGTTTTTAGCAATGGTGCTGGCGCTGGTCATGGCTCTGTCTCTGGTGGCCTGCGGTGAGCAGGGCGACAGTCAGAAGGGTGATGATTCCGCTTCCGGCGACAAGGTCGTCAAGATCGGCGTGTTTGAGCCCACTTCCGGTCAGAACGGCGGCGGCGGCAAGAAGGAGATCCTGGGTATTGAGTATGCCCACTCCCTGAAGCCCACCGTTACCATCAACGGCGAGGAGTACAGTGTGCAGTTGGTCTATGCGGATAATGCTTCCGACCAGGCTAAGGCACCCACTGCCGCGCAGACCCTGATTTCCCAGGGTGTGTCTGTGGTGATCGGTACATATGGTTCTGCTTGCGCGATTGCTGCCGGCCCTCTGTTCGAGAGCGCTAAGATCCCTGCCATCGGCACTTCCTGCACCAACCCTCAGGTGACTGCGGGCAATGACTACTACTTCCGTGTCGGCTACATTGATCCGTTCCAGGGCGCTGTGATGGCCAACTTTGCGTTCAATGAGAAGGGTAGCAGCAACTGTGCCCTGATCATCGAGTCCGGCGATGACTACTCCGCTGGTTTCGGCAACTACTTCCGTCAGGAGATGGAGCGTCTGGGCGGCAAGGCTACCACTCTGGAGTTCCAGAAGGGCGAGGCTGACTTCTCCACTATCATGGCTTCCATCAAGTCCGAGGGTTACGACGGCATCTTTGCTCCTGTTTCCATCGAGACCGCGGCTATGATTATCTCTCAGGCCCGCGATGCCGGCATCACCTGCCCCATCATGGCTGGCGACACCTGGGATGACATCTCCATCGCCCAGCGTACCGGCAGCAAGGCTACCGATATTTACTTCTCCGCTTTCTTCGATGCCGCCGATACCACCAATGAGGCCGGTAAGGCTTTCGTGGACGGTTTCACCAAGTGGGTGGCTGAGGATGCGACCCGCGTGGAGAACAACGGCGGTGTGTCCGACGTTATCTCCAGCGTGACCCCCTGCGGCTATGACGCTTACATGGCAGCTGTGGGCGCGATCGAGGCGGCCCAGTCCACTGACGGCGCCACCATCCGCGATGCACTGGCAACTCTGGAGATCTCCGGCCTCATCACCGGTGACCTGAAGTTCGACGAGAACGGCGACGCTATCAAGAACTACGCGGTTATCAAGACCATCGAGAACGGTGAGATTGTGTACTTCAGCACCTTCAACGGTTTGGAGTAAAAGACGGCATACGTCGAGTCTGAGACGAACCTCATTGTAGGATAACAGCCATTGTGGGGGGAGCGTGCGCTCCCCTCACAATGCAACTTTCATGACTCTTGCGTTTTTGGATGCCGATGGCATCGCCCCCGGTCTCCGAAAGCGCAAGATTCATATAAGGAGGATGCTTTACTTATGCATGACGCAGCGTATTATATCGACTTGCTGCTCTCCGGCGTAACGGTGGGCAGCCTGTATGCGCTGATCGCTATCGGCTATACGATGGTGTATGGCATACTGCGTCTGATCAACTTCGCACACGGTGACATCTTTATGATGGCGGGCTTCTTTATGGTGTATGCCGCCACCTGGATGCCGATGGCAGTGTGTATTCCCCTGGTACTTATTGCCACAGTGGCGTTGGGGGTTCTGATCGAAAAGGCGGCATACAGCCCCCTGCGTACCGCGCCCCGCATGTCAGTGATGATATCGGCCATCGGCGTCAGCTATTTGCTGCAGAATCTGGCCACCTATATCACCGGCGGTATCGCCCGTGCGTATCCCGACATCCCGTTCCTGACCCAGGTGATGCAGGTGGGCAGTCTGAATGTCAAACGTATCACCATTATCACCCCCATTTTGACTATCTTGCTGGTGGTGGTGTTGGTCATTCTTATCCAGAAGACTAAGATCGGCATGGCCATGCGTGCGGTATCCCGCGACTTTGAGACGGCGCAGCTCATGGGCATCAAGATTAACAGCGTTATTTCCGTGACTTTTGTTATCGGTTCGCTGCTGGCGGGCGTGGCCTCTATTCTGTACTTCTCCAACTATGGTCAGGTCAGCCCCATGATCGGCGCTATGCCTGGCCTGAAAGCCTTTGTAGCGGCGGTGTTCGGCGGTATCGGCTCGATCCCCGGTGCGGTGATCGGTGCGTTTATCATCGGTATCTGCGAGTCGCTTATCAAGTCCAACGCCGATATGGCCGTGTTCAGCAATGCCTTTACGTTTGCGCTGTTGATCGTGATCCTGCTGTGCAAGCCCAACGGCTTGTTCGGCGAAAAACTGACGGAGAAGGTGTGAGATATGAAGAACAATAAGAAAAGAAATCTGTTGCTGTCTCTGATCCTCGCCGCCGTCTGCCTTGCTTTCCTGCTGTATGTGGACAAGTTCCAGCACTATTCCATGTTGGCGACCGTGCTGAAAAAGGGCGCGATCTACTCCCTGGTGGCAGTGTCGTTGAACTTGCTGAACGGCTTTACGGGTCTGTTCTCTTTGGGACAGGCGGGCTTTATGATGATCGGTGCGTATACTTATGCAATCCTGACTATTCCCGTGGCTTCCCGCGCTGCCGTGTATCAATATTTTGACGGTGGTATCGTGCAGTTCTGCCTGCCCATGGTGGTGGGTCTGATCCTGGCCGGCGTGGTGCCGACGCTGTTTGCGTGGCTTATCGGCCTGCCAGTGCTGAAGCTGAAGTCCGATTATCTGGCCATTGCCACGCTGGGCTTCGCTGAGATCATGCGCGCTATCATTCAGTGGAACAAGGTGGGCCCGCTGACCAACTCCTCTAACCTGCTGCGGCAGTTCGCCAACTTCGACAGCGTGCTGTTCCCGTTCATTGTTTCCGGCATCTGCATCGCTATTATCGTGCTGATCATCAACTCTACCTACGGTCGTGCCTTCAAGGCGATTCGCGATGATGAGGTGGCGGCAGAAGCTATGGGTATCAATCTGGCCAAGCATAAGATGCAGGCGTTCCTGATCAGCTCCTTCTTTGCCGGTATCAGCGGCGCGCTGCTGGCCATGTTCCAGGCCAGTATCCAGGCCAACGCCTTCACCTCCACCATGACCTATGAGATACTGCTGATTGTGGTCATTGGCGGTATTGGCTCCGTGACCGGCTCCATTCTGGGCTCTTTCCTGTACATCGCCTGCTCCGAATGGTGGCTGCGTTTCCTGGATGACCCCATGCCCTATCTGGGTGTGAACATCCCATTCATGCGCGGCGGCTTCCGTATGCTGGTGTTCTCGGTGATCATTATGATCGTGGTGCTGTTCTTCCGCAAAGGCATCATGGGCGACAGGGAGTTCTCGTGGGATGCCATCATCAACTTCTTCGGGAAGCTGTTCAAAAAGAAGGATAAAGCGGCGAAGGAGGTGACGTCCAAATGAGCAAGAACGTATTGTCCGTGGAGAACGTCACCATGCAGTTTGGCGGCGTGGTGGCCGTGGATAATCTGAGCCTTGAGGTAAACGAGGGCGAGATCGTGGCGCTGATCGGCCCCAACGGTGCCGGCAAGACCACGGCGTTCAACGTCATCACCGGTGTGTACGCCCCCACCAACGGGCGGGTGCGCTTCAATGAGGCGTGCATCGTCCGCAACCATCCCACCGGCAAGATGAAGAAGATGTACAAGGGCGAGCACGCCGATATGTACACCGTCCAGTTCGCCCCGGAGGAGGAACTGGACGAGGCGGCGCTGAAGGCGTGGAAGGAGGGGCAGAAGGCGCTGGATGCCTATGCCTTTACCGACCATGTGCTGGCCCCCACGCCGGATAAGATCACGGCGCTGGGTATGGCCCGCACCTTCCAGAACATCCGTCTGTGGAAGACCCAGACGGTGTTTGACAATGTGCTTATCGCCAAGCATATGCGGCGCACCAGCAATCTGTTTACCGCGGCGTTCCACCTGAACGCCAAGGAGGAGATGCAGCAGCGCGCCGAGGTGCTGGAGCTGCTGAAGGTAGTGGGCCTGGAGGATGTGCAGAACGAGCTGGCTACCAGCCTGCCCTACGGCAAGCAGCGCCGGCTGGAGATCGCCCGCGCGTTGGCCACCGAGCCCACGCTGCTGCTGCTGGATGAGCCGGCCGCCGGCATGAACCCACAGGAGACGCTGGAGCTGGCGGAGTTCATCAAGGAGATCCGGGATCACTTCCACAAGACGATCCTGCTGATCGAGCACCACATGGACCTGGTCATGGGCATTGCCGACCGCATTTATGTGCTGGATTTCGGCAAGCTGATCGCCAAGGGCACACCGGAGGAGATACAGAACAACGAGCGCGTCATCGACGCATACTTGGGGGTGGCAGAAGATGCTGAAGATTGAGAATTTGTGTGTGTCTTACGGCGGCATCAAGGCGCTGCGCGGCATCAGCCTTGAGGTACCCGACGGCAAGATCGTCACCCTGATCGGCGCCAACGGCGCCGGCAAGTCCACCACGCTGCGGACTATCTCCGGCCTGGTAAAGGCGGACAGCGGCTCCATCACCTATGACGGACAGGAACTGCTGGGCAAGCCCATCAACAAGATCCTGGAGGCGGGCATCGCCCAGTCCCCGGAGGGCCGGCGGGTGTTTGCCAACCTGACCGTGTTGGAGAACCTGAAGGCCGGCGCGTACCTGCGGAAGGACAAGGACGGCATCGAGAAGGACATCAAGTGGGTGTATGAGCTGTTCCCTCGGCTGGAGGAGCGCAACTGGCAGCTGGCCGGTACGCTGTCCGGCGGCGAGCAGCAGATGCTGGCCGTGGGCCGCGCGCTGATGAGCCGCCCCAAGTTGCTGATGCTGGATGAGCCGTCGCTGGGTCTGGCGCCGCTGGTGGTGCAGGGCATCTTTGATATCATCCGCACCGTCAACGAGCAGGGCGTCACCGTGCTGCTGATCGAGCAGAACGCCAACATGGCGCTGAAGATCGCGGACTACGCCTATGTGCTGGAGACGGGCAACATCACCAAGTCCGGCACCGGCGCGGAGCTGCTGGCGGACGAGTCCATCAAGGAAGCCTACCTGGGCAAAAAGAAGAGCTGAACAAACATCCCCCGGCCGTCAGGCTGGGGGATGTTCATTTTGCGGATTGCCTTTCCTGCGTGAAGTTGTTATAATAGCCGGGAATATGACAGAGAAGGCGGTGTATGCAATGGCATATGCAATGATGGGGCTGGCGGCGCTGGCGGGCGGTGTGATCCAGCCACTGACGGGCTTTGGCGCGGCGGTCATTATGATGGTGGCGGCCAGTGCGTTTTACGACATGACCATTGCGCCCACCATCGTGGCGCTGATCTGCATGGCCCAGTCCGGCACCATGACGTGGATGTACCGCAAGCACATCGATGTAAAGCAGATCGCGCTGCCCATCGGGCTGTACACCGTGTGCAGTCTGGTCATCATCAATCTGCTGGGGAATTTCGACCTGCACGTGCTGACGGCGTTGTTCGGGGCGTTCCTGATCGCGCTGGCGGCGTACTTCCTGCTTTTTGCCAAGCGGGTGAAGCTGGACCAGCCCGGCTTGGCGGCGGGGCTGGTGTGCAGCGCCTTCTCCGGGTGCTGCGCCGGGGCGTTCACCATCGGCGGGCCTATGATGGCGCTGTATTTCGTCGCCATCGCCCGGAGCAAGGAGACGTATGTAGGCAATATGCAGTTCCTGTTCTTCACCACAAACCTCATCAACTTCACCATGCGGACGGTGCGGGGCTATTTCAGCGCGGCACTGCTGCCTATGGCGGGGCTGGGTATGGCGTGCATCCTGCTGGGGCTGTGGATCGGTACACGGCTGAGCCGGAAGATGTCCGGCGACGTGGCCCGGCAGGTGGTGTACATCGGCGTGGGCGTCAGCGGCCTGGTGACGCTGGTGCAGGAGCTGATGAAATAAGATCAAAAAAGAAGCGGCGCACCGCGCCGCTTCTTTTTTTGCTTATTTCCGCAGAATGGTCTCCACCACGCCGTCCAGCCAGTGACCCTCGAACTGCTCGATGCAGCCGTCGTCGGTCAGCTTAGCCAGTGCCGGGTCGATGGGCATTTTCGCCAGCAGGGGGATGTGGTACGCCTTGGCGGCCTCCTCGGTTTTGCCTTCGCCGAAAATATAGAGTTTCTTGCCGCAGTCGGGACACTGGACGTAGCTCATGTTCTCCACCAGGCCCACGATGGGGATGTTCATCATCTGCGCCATCTTCACGGCCTTCTGCACCACCATGGACACCAGCTCCTGCGGAGAGGCCACGATGATGACGCCGTCCACCGGCAGGGTCTGAAACACGTTGAGGGCCACGTCGCCCGTTCCGGGAGGCATATCCACGAACATATAGTCCACATCGTTCCACAGCACATCGCCCCAGAACTGCTGCACCACGCCGCCGATAACGGGACCGCGCCAGATGACGGGGTCCGTCTCATGCTCCAGCAGCAGATTCAGAGACATTACCTTTGTACCGTCTGCTGCAAGATACGGCAGCAGATTCTGATCATCGGTCTGTGCGTGATCGTGAATTCCAAAAATCTTCGGAATTGAAGGGCCAGTGATATCTGCATCCAGAACAGCTGTTTCATATCCCAGACGGCGTGTCTGAATGGCCAGCAGGCTGGTAACCAGAGACTTTCCTACAAAGCCTTTTCCGCCGACAACGCCAATTACATTCCGGACACCCCTCGTATTGTTTAAAATCCGCGGATCCTGCTCTTTTTCCTGACAGACATCGCCGGAAGCACAGGAACTGCACTGATGATTGCAATCTGACATGATAAAAACTCCTTCCATTTTGAAATGCTGTTTTCAAATGTGCGGCAAGCGCAAAAACGGCAAGGCCCTGTACTACGGCGTGCTGGTGCTGTTGCTGGGCGTGCTGGTATTCTCATCGGTGAAGATCATCAGCTATATGATGGAGAAGAAGGCCAGCGAGCGCAACCAGCGGGAGCTGATCGATCAGGTGGTGACGCCGGTGACGCCCTCCGAGACGGACGGCATCGACAACAGCGGTACCAAGGACAACACCGGCGATACCACCACGGGCAACGAGCCGGACTACATCTCGGTGGATTTCTCCACGCTGCAGGCCAAGTACCCCGATGTGGTGGGCTGGCTCTACTGCGCCAACACCGGCCTGAACTACCCCATCGTGCAGACGGCGGAGGAGGGCGGCGACGGCTCCAGCAACAAGAACGGCACCGTATTTCTGGACTGGCGCTGCAACTCCGATTTCACCAGCCAGAACAACCTGATCTACGGCCACAACATGAAGACCGGCCGTATGTTCGCGCCCATCGTCAAGTACCGGGATCAGTCCTTCTATGACGCGCATCCCTACATGTATCTGTATACCCCCAATCAGCTGTACAAGGTGAATCTGTTCGCCGGTATGGTGACGCCCCACGATTCCACGGTGTACAGCTACAGCCTGTCTGCAGACT
>OGXX01004735.1_pt1 | contig 10293 bp, 9 predicted proteins | sample 1576301 | NCBI WGS metagenome assembly OGXX01 (sample SAMEA3541469, study PRJEB24748) | human gut metagenome | biome: human gut; feature: human-associated habitat; material: faeces | place: China | collected 2012 | reverse complement strand
ACAAGAAGAAGCAGGTTTCTCGATCTGAGATCCCTGCTTCTTGTTGTTTTTTACCTGTAAATACCGTATACCTGTTTAAGAATGTATCTGGCATACTTACTGTGAGGTGCACGTCTATACATCACATGATATATTTTTCTGTGCACATTTGAGGTATGATTTAGAAACCTGCTTCTTTGAGCACTTTCTCAGCTGCTGCGGTGTCGTTGGTAACACACAGAACAGCGTAGTTTCCGGAAGTCTTGATGATCGCATTGTCCAGGTTCTTTACTTCATCTGCGTTGTAGGAAGAGTAAAGATCGGACTGATTTTTTACACGTGTTTCAAAAAGTCCTTTTACTTCTGAAACATAAGAGCTGTCGCTGCATTTGATGACAACAGCTTCGCATGCAGTAGCACCGGTACCGACGTAAGCAGCACAGGAATCAATTTTGGAAGTGTCTACCAGGTAAGTGGAAGCCAGGATATCTTCGGAAATAGAAGAAAGGGTGTCTCCGCTTGCTGTTTTGGAAAGATCTTCTGCAAGTTTTGCAGGGTCTGCTGTGACTTCTTTGCCGGAACCGCCGCATCCGGTCAGCATGACACCGATCATAGCGATGGTCACAAGAAGTGTGATGAGTTTTTTCATGGTTTCTAATCTCCTTTGTTTTATATTTTATTAATGTGAGAACAGACTTTCATCTGCCTCAAATAATGTTCCGAAAACGGACAACCTGAAAAAATCATACCGTTTCGGAAACATGATTTCTGTATGCTCTGCCAGGTTACAAAGAAGCACCGGAAGCAGTTTCACTCTCAGATGCAGTTTCGCTTTCAGAATCACTGGAACTGCTGTCAGCTGTCACATAATGCGTGTGCAGATAATCCAGCCATTTTGCACAGTATTCCGGATACATATGGATACCGTCGCTGGTTGCATCGGCGGCAAGTGCACCGTTTCCGTTGGATAACACTTCGTTTGGATTCAGATAATAATAACCATTGGCACTGCAGATTTCAAGGATAATCTGGTTGACCGTGTCAATGTTAGTGTTGTTTACATAGTCGCCGGTCTGAACTTTGGCTTCCTCCACGTATGGCACGGCACTGACATAAAAAATGGCATTCGGCATCAGTTTGCGGAGTTCTGCAAGACATTTTGTATAATTCTTGCGGAATTCTTCAAAATCCGGATAACCAAGGTCGTTGGTACCGATCATGATGTACATTTTTTTGAAAGAATTGTTTTTCAGTGCCTGCATTACGGTTACATTTCCACTGGCAGTAGATATGTACGGTGTCTCAAAAATATCCGTGCAGTTCATGCCGACACCGGTCAGGAACGTTCCCTGCGTAATGCCGGACTGCATATGGAATCCCTCGACTCTGGAATCACCGATAAATACAGCATCAGAAAAGTAAGAATCATCCACCGGCGTTGCCTGTTTTTTTACAATGCATCTGTCGTCCACAGTAACGGAAGAAGTGGAGGTAGATCCGGCTCCGTTTACAAATGGTGTGACGTTGGCAGGATATTTGGAAGCGGTTTCCGATGAAGTCTCACTTTCTGCCGTAGCTTCGTCCTGATTCTGAAAATCACTGGAAGAGAATATTTTGTTGAGTTGCTCATCTACCTGCTTGTTTATGCCGCCTTTGGAAGCGATATTGATGATCAGACGACCTTCAAAAACAACTAAAAACGCAAAGACAAGCAGGAGCATATTAAGAAAGCGGGCGGTTTTACGCGGCTTTCGTCTTTTCTGCTGTACCATAATGTCCCCTCTTAATCTTAAAGTATAAAGTATTGTAAAATAATAATATTGTCTTTTCTCCTCCTATATTATATAATAAACCCGATAATTGTAAATAGTTTTTTTAGACGGGAGTTTTTAATTATGGTTTTCAGCAGTCTGTTGTTTCTGTTCCGGTTTCTGCCGGCAGTACTGATCCTCTACTATATAGCACCGCGAAAGCTTCGGAATGTCATTCTGCTGCTCTTCAGCCTGTTTTTTTATGCGTGGGGCGAACCGAAGTATGTATTTCTGATGCTTTTTACGATCACCATGGATTTCTTCATCGGAAAAGGGATCGACAAAGCGAAAAAGGAAGGCAATCAGAAAAAGGCGAAGCGTTTTCTTATGACTTCAATCCTTGTGGATCTTTCCATCCTTGGATTTTTTAAATATGCGGACTTCCTCATCGGGACGGTCAATACATTAACCGGTGCGGGAATACCACTGCTTGGGATACCGCTGCCGATCGGTATTTCTTTTTTTACGTTTCAGATTCTGTCATATGTAATTGATCTGTACCGGGGAAGATATCCTGTCCAGAAAAATATCCTAAATCTGGCGCTTTATATTTCCTTTTTCCCGCAGTTGATTGCAGGACCGATTGTGCGGTATGTGGATATTGACCGACAGCTGGAAAGCAGGACGCACAGCACCCAAAAGGCGATGGAGGGAATTCGGCGTTTTCTGTATGGTCTGGGGAAAAAGGTGCTGATTGCAAAGAGCTTGTGCGAGCAGGCGCACCTTTACCTTTGGGATGAACCGCTCAACTATATCGACATCTTTTCACGCATCCAGCTGGAGCAGCTGGTGGCGGATTTTGAAGGAACGATGCTGTTCGTCGAGCATGACAGCGCCTTTTGCCGGGCGGTTGCGACCGATACAGTAAATATTCTTCGACGCTAGGGGAAGCACCATTTACAGGAAGTTTCATACGATGAAAGGGAGGGGAAGCCTTTCCCTATCCTGTGATGGAAGGTGAAGAAGATGAATCAACAGACAAATGAGCTTTATCAGGAACAACAGCAGCGGGATTTGCCGCAGACACTGCCGAGCTACCCGGATGTGGATGGCTCGGGACCGGCAGTGGAAGGGGTGCCGGATACGCCGCAGACGCTGCCGAGCTACCCGGATGTGGACGGCTCCGCACCGCCGGTCTATCCGCAGCCGATCCCGCCCATCGTCACCCAGCCCGGTCAGCCGGTCATGCGCTGCTGTCGGGTCCGATTTTTCCATGCGGCGGTGCAGGCGGGTTCTTTAAATGTCAACGTCGGCTCCCAGCGGGTGGCAAGCAATCTGGCGTTCGGTAATTTTTCTACATATTATTGTTTTGCAGAAGGATTCCGCACCGTCAGCCTCATCAATGCCGGCAGCGGCAGGACGCTGCTGCTGCGCAAGACGGTGCCGATGTCCTATGGAGAGCAGCTGACCTTTGTCATCGTCAATAACGCCTCCACCGGCGCGCTGGAGCTGGTGCGGGTCAATGATACCGCCTGCTCGGGACAGATGGGAGGTTTTGGATGTCTGCGCATGGCAAACTTCCTGCTGGGGGATACCGCTCTAGATTTGCTGACAGCGGATGGTCGGGTGCTGTTTTCAGATGTGCGCTATAAGGAAACCACCCTGTCCCGCCGGCTGCGCCCGGGAAGTTATAGCTTTTTGGTGGCAAACACGCCGGTGCGCATCGAGCCGAGGATTCAGGATGTGGAGATGGACCAGGGAGAATGGCGTATCAGTCAACGGTATCTGCCGGGCTATGGGGAGATGGACCTGCTGCTCAGCTTTGGGATGCAGGCGCGCCGCGGTGTGCTGAGTACAGCTTATATCATCGGTCAGGCGAACACCGGGGAGGTGCAGGTGGTGGTTTCGGAAAACCGATAGATGCTTGGGTGAGGACAGAGGAAAAGGAAAACGGTGGAGTTTATAAAAAATAGGGAGTAAATTTAGTTAAAACTGCCAGTTCGACATCGGAATAAAGGGTGCTTATTGACAGAAAAGTGATTTTGTGTCAAGCTAAATGTATAAAAGGGAGAAAAACTCCCAAAAGGAGGGCACCCGAATGAAAAAAATGAGGGAAAGGACCGAGCTGACGGAAAAAGGACAGCAACGAAGGCTGATGCTGTTGTCGGCAGCCATTATGATTTTTGTTGCACAGCTCGACCTGAACCTGATTATCAATGGATTCCGTATCTCGCTTGCGGTCATCTGTCTGCCGGTGATGACCTTTCTCAGCAGCAATTTTCCGGTGTTTCCGGTCACCTTGATTGCGGCACCGGGTATCCTGTTGGTGCGCTGTGCAGTGGAGTGGCTGCACGAGGGCAGCTTTATACAGGGATTTTGGGCATATTCCCCGGAGATGCTGTTCTATCTGATGTACGGCGGACTGTTTGCGTTATATGTCCATCTGGCGCCGATGCAGCACTTTTCGCTGCTGCGGCTGTTGCCGTTGGTCGGCATTGATATGGTGTCGAACATGGTGGAGGTAGGCGTGCGCCTGGGGATGCGGATGTTTTTGCCGGAGGTGCTGCTGCGCCTGCTGATTGTGGCGCTGGGCAGAAGTGCGTTGGCAGCCATCTGTCTGGCAGCGTTGGATGCTTATGGGATGTTTATTCTAAACAAGGATGACCGAGAGCGCTACAACCATCTGCTGATGCTGACTTCACAGCTCAAGAGCGAGGTCATCTGGATGAACAAGAACACCAACCGCATCGAGGACACCATGGCGGTATCCTATGCGCTGTACAACCAGCTGAACCAGATGGCTGTGCAGGAGCAATCGCAGCAGATGGAACAACTGGCACAAAAGGCGCTGACGGTGGCAAAGGATATTCACGAGGTCAAGAAGGAATACTACCTGATTATGAATGGCATTTCGGCTGCGCTGAATGACGATGACCAGCAGAACGGGATGTGGATGCGGGATATTCTGCAAACCCTCCAGAACAGCACCCGAAATGGCTTCGACGGTTTTGGAGAGAATGTGCAGGTCAGCTTTTCGATGGAGAAAAACTTTTTTACCGATAAACATTATGAGCTGATGTCGGTGCTGCGAAACCTGATTAACAACGCTGCCGAAGCGGCGGGTGAAAAGCAGGCACAGGTGGTTGTTTCCGAAAGCCAGCAGGGAGAAAGCTATCAGCTGTGTGTCCATGACAACTGCGGCGGCATCGAGCCGGAATATCTGCCGAGCATCTTTGAACCGGGATTTTCTACCAAAATCGACTACGAAACCGGCAAGGTCAGCCGTGGACTGGGATTGAGTCTGGTGCGGGATATTATAGAAAGTCAGATGGGAGGAACCATCCGGGTACAGTCGGAAGAAGGCTGCACCGATTTTATCATCAGCATTCCGCAAAAAAATCTGGAGGTGGAAAACAAATGAAATTTTATTTGATTGACGACGATGCCAGTGTGTGCAATATCCTGAAAATCATCATCCAGCAGAAGAAGCTGGGCGAGGTGTGCGGCAGTGCCTCCAATGGAGTGGATGCGCTGGAGGACCTGCGCTTTATCCACCCGGATATTATCATTGTGGATCTGCTGATGCCAATTATGGATGGAATCAACTTTGTGCGCAAGGCAAAGGAGCAGTACCCAGACATCTGCTATGTCATGCTCTCGCAGGTCAGCAGCAAGGAGATGGTTGCGCAGGCGTATGAGTGCGGGGTCACCTTCTTTTTGCAGAAGCCGGTTAACGGTGTGGAGGTCGTGCGGGTGCTGACCAACGTTGTGGACTCCATCCAGATGAAGCGCACCTTCCAGCAGATGCAGTCGCTGTTTATGCAGGGCGGGCAGGAAAATATGGCTGCTGCACCGGTGCCGGAGCTCAAGCTGTTGTCCGAGCAGCCGGAGGATAAGCCGCATATCAAACGTCTGCGCGGGATTTTGCAGAAGCTGGGCATCATCGGGGAGAGCGGCAGTGCGGACATCATCACACTGGTGGATTATATGATTGAGCAGGGACCAGAATCGGGCAAATTTACCGTATCTGAATTGTGCAGCAAATTTAGTCCCAACAACTCCAAGTCGATGGAACAGCGTATTCGTCGTACCGTCAATGCAGGACTTACGAATCTTGCTAACATGGGAATTGAGGATTATTCCAATGATACCTTCCATGATTTTGCAGGTTCCATTTACAGTTTTGAGCAGATTCGCAAAGAGATGGACTATATCCGAGGAAAATCGGACAGCCATGGCAAGGTTTCGCTCAAAAACTTTTTAAACTCTCTGATCTTTTACTGTACCAATTGATCGAAACAAAAACGAGAAAAAGCGACCTGAATTTTCAGGTCGCTTTTTTTATTTGTTTAATAGAAACCCGGAGATGGGAAGGTGTAACTTTTTGAAATTCCTAATCAAATTCAACAGAAGATGTTTACAGAGATAGTAAAAGAGAAGAAAAAGGGAATCTTATTGTACGGCAGGTACAATAAGATTCAAAGCGGATCAGGGGATAGATGTGATAAACGGGAATTATGGAAGGATTTTATGAGAAAAAAGCGGATTTTTCATGAAGGAACGATGAAATAGAAGAATTGAGTGTAGAGAAATGTGGAAAATATTTATATATAATAACGAAACATAGATTTACAAGAGACAAGAAAACAACCTTTTTTGTTGTACATCACGTCAGAGATTGCACCGAATAACTAAACAAATTTAACAAAGTTGCGTTTTCGCGGTATTTTGACAAAATAATTTCTGTAACTTTTTGTAGTTTTATAAATCTTCCCTCTATAATCTAGGCATAGTCAATCACAGAGGTACACAAGATAAAATGTACCGAAAAAATGTAAGTTTCGTATGGAGGTTTCGAGTATGTTAACAATTCTTTCCGGAGTCGGTTTCCTGCTCCTCACACTGGCCGTTTTCTCCCTGTTCAGCTTAAAGTTTCCTAAGGGAAGCGAAGCAATGTCCGGTATGGCAAATGCAGCTGTTGCATCTTTCCTGGTAGAAGCAGTACACAAATACATCACTGGTGATCTTTTGGGTATTGCATTCCTCGGTGAAGTTGGCGCAACCGCAGGCAGCCTCGGCGGCGTTGCAGCAGGCGTTATGGTTCCAATCTGCATGGGTGCAAATCCAGTATTTGCAGTAGTAGGCGGTCTTGCCTGCGGCGGTTACGGAATCCTGCCAGGTTTCATTGCAGGTTACATTATCGGTCTTGTTTCCCCATACATTGAAAAATATCTGCCAACCGGTCTGGACCTGATCCTCGGTGCACTGACCGTTGCTCCTCTGGCAAGACTGGTTGCATTCGCAGTTGATCCAGCAGTTAACTCTGTTCTGACCATGATCGGCGGTACCATTTCCGCAGCAGCAGAACAGTCCCCACTGGTAATGGGCTTCCTGCTCGGCGGCATCATGAAGATGATTTGTACTTCCCCACTCAGCTCGATGGCTTTGACCGCAATGCTTGGTCTGACCGGTCTTCCTATGGGTATCGCTGCAATCGCATGCTTCGGTGGTTCCTTCACAAACGGTATGATCTTCCACAAAATGCACTACGGCGACAAGAGCAATGTTATCGCTGTTATGCTTGAGCCACTGACCCAGGCACACATCGTTACAAAACATCCAATTCCGATCTTTACTTCCAACTTCTTCGGCGGCGGTCTGGCAGGTCTGGCAGCAGCAGCTCTGGGCATCGTAAACAACGCTCCTGGTACTGCTTCCCCAATTCCTGGTATGATTGCTCCATTCGGATTCAACCCACCGCTCAAAGTGGTTCTGGCACTGGTACTGGCAGCAGCTGGTGGTCTGCTTGCAGGTTATGTTGGCGGCACAATCTTCAGCCGTCTGGAAAACAGAAAAGCAGCACCTGTTGTTTATGGCGATCCACTTGCAGATGACGAAGAAGAAGCATTCAACGCTTAATTTCATTTCAGACAACTCATCTATATTTCATAATCCTCGTAACTTACACAAAGAGCCTAAAACCGTAATCGGTCTTAGGCTCTTTGTGTTTATGTTTTGATTTTTATTCGGTTTCTTGGGTGCTGAAAGCAGCGTTTGAAACAGCACAGATCAGAGAATCCTCATTTGTTTTGTCACACAACAGGTGGTAGATCATTACTCCACCAAGATTTTGTTCCTTTGCGTATTGTGCTTTTTCAGCAGCAAGCTGCAGGGTGTTAAAAAAGAAATCGCCGATACGATTGGGGTCTTCCGAAGAAACCGCAGAAAGGTCGATGTCGGAATAAAGCAGCCACTGTGCCGAAGCATCCAACGGTCTTCCATAGGCAGGGATTCCCAGCACAAGCTGCTCGGGAGAAAATCCCAGCGATAAAAAGTAATCGATGCTGTCTTTTGCAGTCTGCATGGTGCTGTGCAGCCCTTCGTTGTCAAACTGGTCATACGCCATGACATGGACGCGGTCGATAGAATCAATTGCTGACTGTTCTAGCAGGATATTCTGCGGATACAAAGCCAGTGATAGATCAATATCAGAAGCATCGAGTAAATCTTTCAAGGTGACCAGAAAAGCGGAAAAATCCTCCCATTCGTTTTCCAGAGGAAATTCCCAGTCAATGTCGATACCAGACAGCTTGTGTTCCCTTGCAAACTCGACGATATTCTGTGCCAGATTCTGGCGTTCCTCATCGGTATCGATGGTGCTGCCGGCAATCTGAGAACGGATCAGTTCTCCTTGTGGATTGATGGTACACCAGAGCTCGGTTTGACCATCCAGAGTCTGAACAGCCGAAGAAAAATGATCAGAGACAAGGAGTTCACCATTTTCGTCCCAATAGACACCGGTGTTTAAGACAAGATAGTCGAGCAGGGCGATATTTTGGGCATAGGGAGAAAGGTCGTCCGGAGCAGAGGAGGTCGGAAGGTAAGCACAGAGAAGAAATGGACTTTCTTTGGAAGGGTTTTGCTCGTCGGAAAAAATTTCCCGGGAAGTATTTTCTTGAGCATCGTTTTCCAGGCTATCTGATTGCGGTGTGGAAGATTCCGAGGGCTTTTCTTCCGAGGTCTCTGTTTGTTCCGTCGAGCCAGACAGTTCCGTTTTTTCAGATTGAAAAGAGGAACAGCCGCAGAGCAGGAGAGAAAAGGTGAGGATCAGGCAGAGAATTTGTCTCATACGCAGACCTCCTGCTTTTTGCGGGATGTTTTTTTCGGCTTTTCCTCAGCAGGAAAGACATCCGGACAGGTACGTGCGTAATGGAACAGATACTGCTGGGCAATGCCGATGTAATCTTTGGCGCAGGAGGGAAGCCCGTTTGGATAGAGATGGGAAAAAACACGCTTCATCCAGACGTCCATCGGGCAGCATTCCAGACGGTAAAATCCGTACAGCAGTGCACAGTCGGCGACTTTAGGACCGAAAATTTTCATCAGTTCTTCCTTGGCCTCTTCCAGAGGCATGGATGGGATGGCGGAAAGGTTTACCTCACCTGAGCTTACCTTCTGCGCTGCATCAATCAGATATTTGGCGCGAAAGCCGCAGCGCAGGGGTGCAAGATCTTCTACCGAAGCTGCAGCAAGTGTCTGTGGAGAAGGAAAAGAAAATAATCCATCGCCGATTGCGCTTCCAAAGCTCTCACACAGCCGCTCGACAATTCCTTTGATACGTTTGATGTTGTTGTTCTGACTGATGATAAAGCAGCACAGAGCTTCCCAGCCGTCCTGACGAAGGATACGAATTCCCGGAGCGTAGTGGATAGCATCGTGCAGAATAGCATCCTGAGAGAGAAGCTGTTTGATGTGGGTGTAGTCGGTGTCCAGGTCAAAATAATGTTCCCAGAAGGAAGAAAATACTTCGGGAGTTGTGTTATGAAACAGCAGGGTACCGTTTTCCAGCTGAGAAATAGTCAGTGGATGGTTTGACGCAAAGCCTTTCCAGGTTTCCAGAATGTCGTCCATGCAATCGGAAGCCGGAATGGGCGAGAAGGTAAAGCACTGACCGCAGTCCAGAATCTGGGGAAGGGAAAAATCGGTCACACCTTCTACAAGCAGCCCGCAGGGGTGCTGGGTCAAGGTAAGGGGCAAGAAGAACACCTCCTGAAGAAAGATCAAATGGGCCTATTTGTGTTTGGAATGGAATTTCCCGCGGGTTTTATTATGCTTTTTGCCGCGGAATTTATCGTTTTGGGAAGAGCTTTCCGGAGAGCTTTCGGTGTAGGAAGCAAAGCGCTCGGAGTAGGAAGCTTTTTTACGCTTGGAGTTGTTTTTGTTTTCGGAAAATCCGCGTTTGCGTGGATTTTGAAAGCTGGATTTTTCAAAAGAGGTCTTTTTGCCATCCTTTTTGAACTTCTCCTTTTGGTCTGCACCTTTGCGGCGTTTTTCAGTCGGGAGAACCGAGATTCGAACCTTTTTGCCGTTGATGCGGCAGTCCTGCATGGAGGATAGAACCTCTTCGGCCTGTTCCTGTGGAATCTCGACGGTGGTGTTGTCCTCAAAGATCTCGATTTTTCCGATATCTCGTCCGGAGAGTCCGGTGCGTTCTGCAATTGCGCCGACAATAAAGTTTGGAACCATCCGCGCATTGTAGCCAGCGTCGATGATAAACTTGACG
>OGXX01004726.1_pt1 | contig 10306 bp, 9 predicted proteins | sample 1576301 | NCBI WGS metagenome assembly OGXX01 (sample SAMEA3541469, study PRJEB24748) | human gut metagenome | biome: human gut; feature: human-associated habitat; material: faeces | place: China | collected 2012 | reverse complement strand
TAAAAAAATCAGGCGTAGATTGCCGTTATATTGCACGGGGCGGGAAAAGGCTTGGAATTTACTTTCTGGAAAACGGGGCCTCGGTGCGTCCTTCGAGCGTTGTCTATGACAGAGCGGATTCGTCTATTACTCAGGCATCAGCAGAAGAATTTGATTTTGATCAGATCTTTGATGGCGCAGAGCTCTTTCATGTATCCGGAATTACGCCGGTGTTAAGTGAAGAGACGGCAAGACTTACCAGGATTGCTTTGCAAAAGGCAAAGGAACACGATGTGACAACATCGTTCGACTTAAACTACCGTGCGAAATTGTGGACAGAAGATGTGAAAGGAAAGCAGAAGATGCTTTCAGAGCTGATGCCGTATGTAGATATCTGTTTCGGAAATGCAAGAGATGCTGCAAAGTGCCTGGGATATGCAGAAAAAGATAAGAATTTTATCGATGGGGACTACAGTATCTGTGTAGATGAAAAACATATGGAAAATGTAAGAGAGCGATATGGATTTACTAACCTTATCACAACACTTAGAAAAAGCATCAGTGCTTCGGATAATGGCTGGTCAGGTGCTGTATGCAGTGAATCTGGATTATATCAGGGAAGTGGGTACAATCTGCATATTGTAGACCGTGTTGGAGGAGGAGATTCTTTTGCGGCAGGGTTCTTACACGGAATTTTAACACACATGGAACCGGACCGGGCACTGGAATTTGCCCTTGCAGCGGCCGCCATCAAACATACAATACCGGGCGATCTGAATTATATTTCGGAAGAAGAAGTATTAACGCTTATGAATAGTGACGGAAGCGGGAGAGTAAATCGGTAGGGACGGTGTTTTTAACTTTTTTATTGTCCTCGGTAGTTAACAAGAGACTTATCTAAAAGGATAGGTCTCTTGTTGCATATATCCAGACAGGAAGGTTGTGATTGTCGTTCCGTTCTTTTTTAGGTATACTGGAAGAAGAAAAATATATATGCGTTATAAAAAAAGGAGTGTTTTCATTGACAAAGATCAAGAAAAAACCAAAAAAAAATATAAATAGAAATATATTACCGAAAAGTATACCGAATATCGCAGAAAAACTCGACAACGAGATGGTTGCGTTCCTGGATACGGAATTCTTAACATCCCAGATAAATGAGGACCGCCGGCAAAGCTTGTGTCGGTTGGGTTTGTAGTCTGTGGGAAGAATTTTGAAGAAGTAACAAGATTTCATTCCTATATTTATGCAGAAGATAAATTGCATGACCGGTTTCAGGAGATGACCGGGATAGAGCGGAAAGATCTCTTAAGTGCCCCGGATTATGAACTTGTGATGGAAGAAGTCGCAGAGCAGCTGGAAGCGTGGGAAGTATCAAGGATCTATGTATGGGGACCGGATAAGTATGTGATACAGCGGGATCTTCTGGAATATCGTAAGGACATATCAAAACGGACCAGAAAGATCGTGAACAGAATCCTTCGTATAATCAAGGATATAGAAGGAACTTATTCGGCAAAGCTGGATCTGCAAAGTGCGGGGATTGGAAGTCTGAAGATCATCTGCGGACTCGGAACAGAAGTCAGCCACAATGCGCTGGACGATGCGGTAGATCTGAAAAATATCATCAGACACATTGATCTGAAAGGCTGTTCAGAGCATATGCTGCAGATTATGAAAAAGTATACATCGGAGAAAGAAGTATACTACAGGCTGCGCAGATTCCGTGAAAAATGGGATGATGTATCGGAAGGGATTCAGGAAAAGAGTCTTAGCCTGCTGAAAGAACTTGGAAAAGTGGATACGGTAGAAGCAAGAGCACTCCGGGATGATCTTTTGGTAATGTGTACCGGGGAAGCAATGGCATTTTCGACTTTAGAAGAATATATCCAAAAAGAGAATGCAAAAATAGGTATTAGAAATACTAATAGCGAAATAACACAAAATAATATATAATCAGTGATTAAATTTTATAGATAGTGTAAAAACAGAAAAAGTAATTCGTGATAAAAACGATAAATGGAGAAAATTAACAGATAATTTTAAGCAAAATTGCAGATTGACGGAAATCGGTAAAACAGTTTGAAGGGCAGGGAAACCTGCCCTTCTCCAATGTTACTGCACCAGCTGGAAGAATGCTTTCATCTCCAGTGTCAGAAGTTTGTCCTTGTGGTATACAATCTGCCGCCAGATATGCAGATCAAAATCACTGACCGGTATGGGGGTCAGGATCCCCTGTGCAATCTGATTCTGTACAGTAAACTGAGGAACAAAAGATAAAAATTCATTTTTCAACAGAAGCTGAATGATGAAGTCGGTACTGCTGGATTCCACCCGTGGATGGATTTCCTGACCATATGCAGCAAGATACTGATCCAGAATAAAACGGTAACTTGCATCTTTTTCGGTAAGTATAAAAGGTTCACTGATAATTTTATTTAATGTCAGAGGACTTTTTTTTGTGCAAGGATGATCCGGACTTGCAACGAAAATGATATTTTCCGGTTCTTCTAAGATCTTGACCCACTTCGGATCGTACATACGTTTATCCATAAAATAGACGAGATCTACACAGGATTTATTCATCATATCAAGAAGAGCTTCCGGGGAATCTGTGATGATACTGATCTCAACCGCAGGGTGAAGTGCATGATATCTGGACAGGATATCCGGCAGAATAGAAGAACAGATCGACTCGATCGTTCCGATCCTGAGTGTGCCATTCAGATCCTGGGATCCGGAGAGTACATCTTTTGCTTCTTCAATCTCACTGGTGATGCGCAGAGCATACTGATAAAATACTTTTCCCTGATGTGTAAGGGAAATGTGTTTGCCGATCCGGTCAAAAAGCCGGGTGCCTAATTCGGATTCCAGCTGTTTGATCTGGATACTGACGGCAGCCTGTGTGTAACCGAGAACATCGGCGGCTTTTGAAAAACTTTCCTGATTGGCAACATGTATAAATGTGTTTATTTCACGAAAATCCATAATTCCTCCGTTCTTCTTGCATAAAATATTTTTAATCATTTTATAAAAAAGTTAAATTTTACGAATCGTTTATTTGATGATACAGTGTCTAAGTGAGAAAAACAAGATAAAATGCGTTTTCAGGAAAAATTGTTTTATGGTATTATAGATAGAAGAAAGGAATACAAAAGAGAGATGGAAAAGACAAATCGAAAATATCAGGCGTACATACAGATTTTAAAAGAAGAATTACATCCTGCAATGGGATGTACGGAACCGATTGCGCTGGCTTATGCGGCAGCGGTAGCCAGAAGAGAACTCGGATGTCTGCCGGACAGAGTTGTCATTGGGGCAAGTGGCAGCATTATTAAGAATGTAAAATCAGTGATCGTTCCGAATACCAATCATCTGAAAGGAATACCAGCCGCAGTATCCGCAGGAATCGTGGCAGGAGATCCGGACAAAGAACTGGAAGTAATTGCAGAGGCAACAGAGGAAGATTCGGCAAAGATCAAAGATTTCTTAGAGAATACACCAATCACTGTTGAACATCTGGATCAGGGTATCACATTTGACATTGTGCTCACGTTATATCGCGGAGATGAGTATGCAAAAGTAAGGATTGCAAATTATCATACCAACATTGTGCTGATCGAGCACAATGGGGAAGTTGTAAAAGAATCAGAAGTCAAGGGTGAAGAAGAGGAAGGGCTTACAGACAGAAGTCTTTTAAATATGAAAGATATCTGGGACTTTATCAATACCGTAGACGTAGAAGAGATTAAAGAAGTTCTTGACAGACAGATGGAGTATAATTATACAATTGCAAAAGAAGGAATCCGCGGGGATTATGGTGCCAATATAGGAAAAGTACTTCTTGATATGGATGATGACAATGTAAAGACCCGGGCAAAAGCGATGGCGGCAGCAGGATCCGATGCCCGTATGAATGGCTGTGAACTGCCGGTTGTGATCAATTCCGGAAGTGGGAATCAGGGAATTACGGTATCGGTACCGGTCATGGTATATGCGGAGGAGTTGAACGTAGAAAAAGAAAAACTCTACCGTGCACTTGCACTTTCCAATCTGACAGCAATCCATGAGAAGACACCGATCGGTCGTCTGTCAGCATATTGCGGTGCGGTTAATGCGGGAGCAGGAGCGGGAGCAGGTATCGCCTACCTTTGCGGCGGAGGATATGAGGAAGTGATCCATACGGTTGTCAATGCACTGGCAATCGTATCAGGTATCGTCTGCGATGGCGCGAAAGCATCCTGTGCGGCAAAGATTGCATCGGCAGTAGATGCCGGAATCCTTGGATATAATATGTATATCCGTGGTCAGGAATTTTATGGCGGGGATGGAATCGTGACAAAAGGTGTAGAGGCGACATTGAGAAATGTCGGACGTCTCGGAAAAGAAGGTATGCGTGAGACGAATGAAGAAATCATTAAAATGATGATCGAAGATTAAAATAGGAAGTGATAGATTGGGAAGCAGTGTATCCAAGGAACAGCTTTCGGACAGGCTGGACCGGAAAGAGATCGTAAGAGGAACTGCACTGACGATTACGGGTGGCTTTCTGTGGGGACTCGCCGGAGTATTTGGCAAATATTCGTTTGAATACAAAGGAGTGATGGCACCGTGGCTGGTTAATGTCCGACTGATCATAGCAGGGATTATTTTGCTGATGAGAGCATATATGGTGCAGAAGAATGGAATCTTCCGTATCTGGAAAAATAAAAGACATGTGTTACGTATGCTGGTGTATGGAGTGATCGGTATTGCAGGATGTCAGATGACGTATTATATGGCGGTACAGGATTCAAATGCCGGAATTGCGACAGTCCTGCAATACACGGCACCGGTTATGATTATGGTTCTTCTGGCAATCAGAAACCGGAAACTGCCTGAGGGAAATGAGATACTTGCGTTGGTATTGGCATTTGGAGGAACGGTTCTTCTGGCAACGCACGGCAATCTTACGCAACTGAGTGTGTCAAAGACAACATTAGTATTGGGTCTTGCTTCGGCAGTCGCAACGGTATTTTACAATCTCGTACCGGGCAATCTGATGGATATCTATGGAACCTTTTCCATGGTCGGCTGGGGAATGCTGATCAGTGGAATTGGTCTGACACCATTTGTGCAGCCATGGACGATGGTGGGAGATATCCTTTGGGACTGGCAGTGCGCCGGTTGTATTGCAGTCGTAATCATATTTGGTACAGTGATGTCCTTTAGCTGTTATATGGAAGGGGTTCGTCTGATCGGAGGCTCCAAGGCAAGTCTGTTTGCATCGGTTGAGCCGCTGACAGCAACGGTGATGTCGGTACTCTTTATGCATGTGGCTTTTTCGGGAATGGATCTGGCAGGATTTGTCGGAATTATAGCGGGCGTGATTATCTTGTCGCTGCCAAAGAAGAAAAAATGATATAAAAAGATTACAGAAAGTCCTGTCGGGAGAGTAATATTCCCAACAGGACTTTGTTTTTAAATTAACAAGGAAAACAGTGCATAAATGCATAATAATTAATAATATAATGTATAAATGCGTAAAAACAAACAAAAAAATTCCGAAAACATATCTGCAATTGTGGACTATTTGTTGATTTTTTAAAAATATTGTGATAAAATTAACGAATCAAAGGGATATGGAGGATATCATATGTTAAACAGTTTAAACAACGTTGTGAATTTCCTGAATAGTTACATCTGGGGCGTTGGAATGCTGATACTGATTGTAGGAAGTGGGTTATATTTTACAATCAGATTACACGGTTTCCAGTTTGTACATTTTAAGGATATGTGGAGCAGAATCATCGATAAGCAGGATTCTGATTCGGGAATTTCAGCATTTGGTTCATTTTGTACGACCATGGCAATGCGTGTCGGTACAGGTAATGTAGCCGGAGTTGCAGTGGCGATTTACATGGGCGGCCCGGGAGCATTGTTCTGGATGATTCTTGCAGGTATGACCAACTCGGCAGTATGTTTTGCAGAATGTACGTTGTCAGTTCTTTATAAAACAAGAATTGACGGACAGTATCGTGGCGGAGGAGCTTACTGTGCGGAGAGAGGACTTGGCTGGAAGAAATATGGTGCATTCATGGCCATGATTTTGATGATCGGAACTTCTGTATTTATGCCTGCAGCAGCTACATATACAATCTGTGACGGATTCCACAATGCGATCAAGATTCCAATGTGGGTAAGTGCATTAGTAATTGCCCTGATTCTTGCGGTTGTGGTTATCGGTGGTGTGAAACGTATCAGCGCAATTGCATCTATGATTGTACCATTTATGGTAACTGTATATCTGATCGCGGCAATTGTAATCATTGTAATGAATATTACAGCAGTACCTGGACTGATCAAAGAAGTTGTAACGGCAGCATTTGCCAAGAATGCAGTTTTCGGCGGAACAATCGGTGTGATCATCCAACAGGGTGTTAAGCGAGGTACATTTTCAAGTGCATCCGGTATGGGTGAAGCTTCTCCTACAGCCGCAGCAGCAGAGACAAGTCATCCGGTAAAACAGGGTATGGCGAATGCAGCAGGTGTATGGCTTGACACGGTTATCATCTGTACCGCATCGGGACTGATGATCCTGTTAACAGACTGCTTCAACACAGCGAATGGATATGTCGGCAGTGGCTCGGCAGAGCTTCCTGCACTTGCAGCAGCAGGAACAAATGGAGTGATCTTTGTGCAGTTGGCATGTAAGACTGTTATGGGCAAGATTGCACCTACATTCATTGCGATCATGCTGGCACTGTTCTCATTCACTTGTCTGATCAGTTACTATTACGAAGCAGAGACAGCAGCTATGTACCTGTTCCAGGGTGATTCCAAAGCGAAAATACGTAAAGTTGTTACTTGGATCATGAGAATTGCAATGCCTGTTCTGATCTTTATCTGGGGTAATCTGGAATCAGATATCGCATGGAACTTATCAGATCTGGCACTTGGAAGCTGTACATGGGTAAATATGCTGGTTGTTCTTTTGTTATCACCAAAGGTAATAGCGCTTTACAAAGACTATGAATCACAAATGAAAGAAAAGAAAGATCCATACTATAATCCGGATAAACTTACATGGGATGGTGTAGACACAGAGATGTGGAAAGACATCAATAAGAAATATATTGAAAAAGATAAATAAGTTATAAAGAATAACCCCTGGGAGACATCTCCCGGGGGTTATTGTATACTCGATTATTAGTTGTCATAATCTTTCGAACAAACACTGATACCTATTCCATATCCCTTCGGTCCGATATGACATCCAATACTGAATGAAAGCGGATCATAATATACATAGGAGTTTGGGAATGCGTCTACAAGCATCTGTTTCCATTCCTCAGCCTCTTCTTCTGTCAGGTTGGAACCGGCAGCACCAATCAGGATATGTCTGTCATCTGCATCTTTAAAGCGTGTCTCACGGTCGTTCTTTAATGCTTCGACCATTTTTTGTTTACACTTCTTTATACCGCGGGTCTTGGCAAAAGCATCCAGTTTGTCACCCTGAATTGTCAAGATCGGTTTGATGTTCAGAACGCTTCCAAGAGCGGCACCGGCAGCAGTGACACGTCCGCCCTTTTTCAGAAATTCGAGCGTATCAACAGCGATATAGATGCTGGAATTGTAAGCCTCGGCTTCTAATATTTCTTTGATCTCTTTTGCGGATTTTCCGGCTTCTGCAAGCTTTTTTGCATGCATGACAGATTCTCTCTGTGTGACAGAGATCCTGTGATTGTCTGCAATCTGTACTTTGCCTTCATAATCAGTAGAAAGGTTGATGGCTGAAGAACAGGAAGCGCTCAGTCCGCTGGACATCGGGATATGGATGATCTCGTCATAACCCTGCTCGAAGATGTCATCCCAAAGATCCATCAGATCACCGGGCGAAGGCTGGGATGTGGATACATTCTTTCCGCCTGTCAGGCTTTCATAGAAAGAAGTTTCGGTAAGATCGATTCCTTCATAGTGTGTCTCATCATTGATAATGACTGGCATAGGAATCAGAAAGATTCCCATCGAGTCAGCTTCTGCTTTCATAATTCCGCTGTTTGTGTCTGTCATAACAGCTGTTTTCATAAGAGAAAACCTCCTTTTGTACTCTTTACTATCTATCAGTTACAGAATAAATATTCTTGATAGCAAATATTTTATTCTGTTCGCGTGTCACCCCAAAAGAACAGTGCAACGGTTCCCGGACCTGTATGGCTTCCGATCGTTGTTCCCACATTGTTGATCTCCACTTTTTCTTTCAGATATGGAAAACGGGATTGAACCAGATCAGCAACGGCCTTCGCATCTTCGTAACAGCCGGAATGAGAAATGTAGCATTTCCCTGTATAGTCGGTCTGATGATCGGCATATTCTGCCATCTTATCGACAATGGCACGGATAACTTTTCGCTTTGTGCGAATCTTATATCGTGGAATCAGGCGTCCCAGGTTATCCATGTTAAGGAGCGGGCAGATGTTCAGTACACCGCCGATCGCACCTGCTGTCTTCGAGATGCGCCCGCCTTTTACGTAGAATTTCAAATCGGTGGAAAAGAACCAGTGATGTACGTTCAGCCGGTGCTTTTCAGCGAAGCGGAAGACTTCGTCCAGGGACTTGCCTTCATCACGCAGATCCGCCAGCTTATCCATCAAAAGTCCATATCCGGAAGATGCGCCAAGAGAATCCACGATCAGGATCCGGCGGTCAGGATAACGTTCTTCAAGACTTTCTTTTGCAATCATTGCGGAATTGATAACTCCAGAGAGTCCGGAAGAAAGTGTGACATGCAGGATATCCTTTCCTGCTTTCAGGAAAGGCTCGAAATATTCTTCGAATTCCTCGGCATTGACCTGTGAAGTCTTTGTATCGGCTCCGGCGGCCATTGCAGCATAAAATTTATCAAATGGGATAGATTTTCCAAGATCATCGGCATATTCCCTGCCATCCAGTTCGAAATGGAAACAGATGTAAGATATGTCACGTGCTTTGAAATGTTCCTCCGTAAGATCTGCTGTCGAGCAGCAGCTGATGATGTAATCCCTCATAATGCATGCTTCCTTCCCTGTTGTTTTATTATATTTAGAATATTCATGTATACTCCAAGTGGTAAAAATTGTACCATTTTCTCGGGGGAAATTCAATAATAACGAAAAAATCAGGAAGAAAAAGATGAAATTGCCTGCGGATTTCGTGGTACAATATTCATACATCAAAGGTACTGCAGGAAGATAGGGATAATGGAAATAACGGGGAATAAGAAAATATGAATAAAGATATGGAAAGAATAAAAGAAAACATGAATATTCTAAAGGATTGCACATTATGTCCGAGAAACTGTCATGCAGACCGTTTGGGGGGACAGCGCGGAAGATGTCATGAGACGGCCGAGATCGTGGCAGCAAGGGCAGCACTCCACATGTGGGAAGAACCCTGTATATCAGGAGATGCAGGCTCCGGAGCGGTATTCTTTTCCGGCTGTTCGATGGGCTGTATCTTCTGTCAGAACCATAATATAGCCGAAGCAAAAGCCGGAAAGATAATCACGATTGAAAGGCTGTCGCAGATATTCCTGGAACTTCAGGGAGAAGGAGCTGCCAATATTAATCTTGTGACACCGACACACTATGTTCCACAGATTATAGAAGCATTAGAGATAGCAAGAAAAGCCGGTCTGGATCTCCCGGTTGTCTATAATACAAGCGGATATGAAAAGCCGGAGACAATACAGATGCTGGATGGATATGTAGATGTCTATCTTCCGGATTTTAAATACATGGAACCAGAACTTGCAGCTGCATATTCGAAGGCTCCGGATTATCCCGAATATGCCAAAGCATCTTTAAAAGAAATGATTCGTCAGACGGGGAATATCCAGATCAACAAAGAAACAGGAATGATACAAAAAGGAGTGATCGTAAGACATCTGGTTCTGCCGGGGCATGTAAAAAATTCCAAAGCGGTCATAAAATATCTGCTCGAAACCTACAAAGACCAGATTCTGATCAGCATTATGAATCAATACACCCCTATGCCGCAGGTCGCAGAAGATCCACTTCTTGGCCGTAAAGTTACAAAAAGGGAATATGAAAAAGTTATAGATTATGCACTGGAACTGGGAATGGAAGATGGATTTATCCAGGAAGGAGAAGCAGCAAAAGAAAGCTTTATACCGGAATTTAATTTAGAGGGGATTGGGATTTAATTCAGGAAGGCTGTGGATACCCGAACCGGAATAAAGCTTGGAAAGGCGTTCCTGCTCAGGTTCCATCGGCGGGTCAATTCTAAAGGGGCAAAATTCTGCTAAAAGCAGGCTTTCAAAATTTGAAACTCGGCATACGCCTCAGAC
>OGXX01004723.1_pt1 | contig 10308 bp, 9 predicted proteins | sample 1576301 | NCBI WGS metagenome assembly OGXX01 (sample SAMEA3541469, study PRJEB24748) | human gut metagenome | biome: human gut; feature: human-associated habitat; material: faeces | place: China | collected 2012 | reverse complement strand
CCCTGTACGCAGGTAAAATCGTAAAAGCCAAGGTCATCAGCGTTTCCCCGACGGAATGTGTCGTCGGTATTGACGGTTCCAAGCACACCGGTATCGTTAAGCTCAGCGAGATGAGCCATGACCCCAACGCCAAGATGGAAGACCTTGTTAAGGTGGACGACGAGCTGGATTTGGTTGTTGTCAAGACCAATGACCAGGAAGGTGTTGACACCCTTTCTCGTGTCCGTTTTGAAGCCCAGAAGGGCATGAAGGATGTTTCCGAGGCTGCCGAAAACGGCACCGTTATGGAAGGCGACGTCATGGAAGCCAACAAGGGCGGCGTTGTTGTCAACGTCAAGGGCGTTCGTGTGTTTGTTCCCCGTTCTCAGGCTACCATGCGCCGTGACGAGGACTACACCAAGCTGGTTGGCCAGCACGTTAAGCTGGTTATCACCGAGTGCGCAGGCCGCAAGATCGTCGGCAGCATCAACAAGGTTACTGCTGAAGAAAACAAGGCAAAGCGCGATGAGTTCTGGAAGAACGTTGAAGTTGACAAGCAGTACACTGGCGTTGTCAAGAGCCTGACTTCCTACGGTGCCTTTGTTGACATCGGCGGCGTGGATGGCCTGTGCCACATCAGCGAACTGAGCTGGAACAACATCAAGCATCCCTCTGAGGTCGTCAGCGTTGGCGATACCATCGAAGTGTATGTTAAGAGCTATGACCCCGAGAACCAGAAGGTTTCCCTGGGCTACAAGAAGGAAGAGGACAACCCCTGGGAGAAGCTCAAGAACGAGTATCCCATCGGCTCTGAGTTCGAGGCTCCGGTCGTTTCCATCACCAAGTTCGGTGCATTTGTCCGCATTCTGCCGGGCATTGACGGTCTGGTCCACATCAGCGAGATCAGCAACGAGCGCGTGAACAAGGTTTCCGACGTTCTGAAGGTCGGCGACATGGTCAAGGTTAAGCTGATCAATGTTGACTTTGATCGCAAGCGCATCAGCCTGTCCATGAAGGCTTGCCTCGACGAGGCTGCCGAGGACGCTGAATAATCCCCGAATTGCAGCAGGGGCCTGCCTGGCAACAGGCGGGCCCCTTTTGTTATATGCCAGTGTGCACTGCTGGCGTACACTGGCGGGCAGCGCTGCAAACCTCCCTGCGCTGTGTGGTAAAGGATAAACTGCATGGAAAAATTAAAGGCTTTTATTAAAAAATATTATGAGGGGCTTGCTTACCTGTTTTTTGGCGGGCTTGCCACGCTGTTGAACCTGGTGCTGTTTGCCGTGTTCCAGGCTGTGCTGGGCACGGGCTTTGCAACCGGCATTGGCAATGTGCTGGATAATATCATCTGCATTCTGTTTGCCTACTGGACCAACCGCACCTTTGTGTTCCGCAGCAAAAACAGCGGTCAGGCTGCTCTGGCGGAGTTTGGCCAGTTTGTGGCCTGCCGTATTGGCACCATGGTCATGGACCAGGTCATCATCTGGCTGGGCGTCAGCGTGCTGGCACCGCATGTGGCATTTGCCGCAGCCAACGCTGACCTGTGGGCCATGGGTGTTAAACTGTTCAGCCAGGTTATCGTGATTGTATCCAACTATGTGTTCAGCAAGTTGTTTATTTTCAAAAAAAAATAACAACACAGAACAGATAGAAACCCGAAACAACCAAACCAACGATGATAAGGAGGGCTTTCTTATGACAAACAAAATCCGCGGCGGTGCATTCCGTCTGACCGGCCTGATCCTGGGCATTGTGGGCGCAACGGTCAGCCTGACGGCCATTGTATTTTCGACCATCGGCCTGCACCAGGCGCACCTGTGCAAGACCTGTAAAAAAGGAGAAGAATTCAAATGAAATACACCAAGGAGGAAATCCTTTCCAAAGTTGACCACACCCTGTTGAAACCGGAGGCTACCTGGCCCCAGATTCAGGCCCTGTGCGATGATGCCATCAAGTATCATACGGCATCCGTCTGCATCAACACCTGCTATGTCAAGCAGGCTGTGCAGTATATGGCGGGCCGTGTTGCGGTGTGCTGCGTGGTCGGCTTCCCTCTGGGTGCAATGGATACTGCTTCCAAGTGCTTTGAAGCAAAGACCGCTGTGGAAAACGGCGCCGAGGAAGTGGATATGGTCATCAATATCGGCCGCCTGAAGAACAAGGAATATGACGCTGTGCGCGAGGATATCGCCGCCGTCAAGCGGGCCGTGGGGGATAAGGTGCTCAAGGTTATTATTGAAACCTGCCTGCTGACCGATGAAGAAAAAGAGAAGATGTGCGATATCGTGGTGGAAGCCGGTGCCGACTTCATCAAGACCAGCACGGGCTTTTCTACCGCAGGTGCAACCTTCCATGATATTGAGCTGTTTGCCCGCTGCGTGCGCGGCCGCTGCAAGATCAAGGCAGCCGGCGGCATTTCCACCGTTGAGGACATGGAAAAGTTCCTGGATCTGGGCGCAGACCGCCTGGGCACCTCCCGCGCTGTTAAACTGCTGACGGCGGAATAATTTTGCCGTAACGCAGGGTACACACAAATAAACCAAAGACCTCCATCCCAAGCACAGAACCGTGCAGGGATGGAGGTCTTTTTGTCTACAATCAGCAATAAAATCAGTATTTGTTATCTTGCACAAAGCGAACGGTTGCGCTTACAGCAGGTACGCTTCAAACCGGTGCAGGTCATCCACCTTTACGGTTGCCTTGTAATACACGCCGTTTTCGCGGTATTCTTCAGCCAGAACGCTGCCGCGGGTGCGGAACACATCGGCCAGGGCCAGCTTGTCATAGGGCAGCAGCACCTCAATGGTGCGCACACGGTGTGCCAGAATCTCGTCAATCTTGGCCAACAGGCTGTCCAGCCCGTAGCCGGTTTTGGCGCTTACCAGCAGCACATCCGGGTCATAGGGGGCAACACCGGTGCGGTCGCACTTGTTGTAGACCGTCACCTGCGGGATATCCCCGCAGCCCAGGTCGTTCAACACTTCATCGGTCACGCTCAGCTGCTCGGCGGCTTCACTGTCGCTGGCGTCGGCAATTTTCAAGATGATGTCAGAGCAGGCAGCTTCTTCCAGTGTGCTCTTAAAAGCATCCACCAAATCATGCGGCAGGCGGCTGACAAAGCCGACTGTATCCACCAGGATCACTTGTAACCCGCTGGGCAGCGTGCATTTGCGGGCGGTGGGATCCAGCGTGGCAAACAGCATGTCGGCTTCAAAAATTTCTGCGCCGCACAAAGCGTTGGTCAGGCTGCTTTTGCCCACGTTGGTGTAGCCCACCAATGAGATGACCGGAACACCGTTTTTCTGGCGGGCGCGGCGGGTTTCCCCACGGCGCTTTTCCAGCTCTTTCAGGCGGCTTTCCAGCTTTTCAATGCGGCTGCGCAGGTAGCGGCGGTCCAGCTCCAGCTTGGTTTCACCGGCACCGCGGCGGGCACCGCCACCGCCGCCGCCACCGCCGCCCTGGCGGCTCAGCGCCTCGCCAAGGCCCTGCAGGCGCGGCATGCGGTATTTCAGGGTGGCCAGCTCAGTTTGCAGCTTGCCCTCGTTGGTGGTGGCGCGCGCACGGAAGATTTCCAAAATCAGCATCGTGCGGTCCAGCACTTCCACCTGCAAAGCCGCGCTCAGGTTGCGGATCTGGCTGCCGGTCAGCTCGCCGTCAAAGATGGCGGCCTCGGCATCGGTATTCAGGCATACCAGGCGCGCTTCCTCCACTTTGCCCTCCCCCAGAAGGGTGGCGGCTTCGGGGGTGCTGCGCTTCTGGCACACGGTAGCAACGGCCTGCATGCCGTTGGCTTCCGCCAGGGCGGCAAGCTCATCCAGGCTGCGCTGGGAGTCAAACTTGCCCTGGTCCAGCGCCAGCAGCACAACGCGCACCGGCGGGCGCTCGCTGTCCAGAGCCTTCTGCCCAACAGGGGCGTCCTCTGCCGGGGCCTGGGTAGCGGTAAAGTCCAGGGTGATGGGGTCCTTCATTTCGTCCATAGGGGTCCTTTCTGGCCGTATTCGGCCAGGTCAGCAAAAGTATGGGGCAGGGGAGTGAATGTCAGACGGTTGTCTCGGCATTCTCCGCTGGTTCCGTTGGTTCTGCCTGTACAGCGGGGGCAGCGGCTGCCGGTTCATCGGATTTCTGGCTGCCGGGGTTCAGCAGGTACCAGGCCAGGCAGGGCACCTCGGTGCCGTCAAAGCGGTGCAGAACGGTATCGTGGTCATAATGGAAGCCGGTCTTAGCCAACACGCGGCTGCTTGCCACATTCTGGCTGGCGTGGAACCCGGCCAGCCAGGGCGCACCTACCATGCCAAACCAGTAATCGCGCACGGCAGCGGCGGCTTCGGTGGCATAGCCCTGGTTCCACCACTTTTTGCCCAAGGTGTAACCGATCTCATACATGCCGCCCAGCAGCTCGGTTTTCACGTTTTTCCAGGCATAGGGCTTTTCACGCTCACAGGATTCGGCGGGGGCAATGCTGATGCTGCCCATCAGCACACCGGTCACTTTATCGCAGATGCCCCAATCATAAAAATCCGGGCGGTCATATTGTTTGACGATCTCGTTCAGATATGCCATCGTTACCACCCAGTCACGGTGGGGCTCCCAGCGCAGGTAGCGGGTCACTTCCGGGTCATTGGCCCAGTTGCCAAACATCATTTCGCAGTCGTCGGTTGTCATACGACGCAGGACCAGCCGCTCGGTGGTCAACTCTTGTGTGCCGCAATGCTTCATCTTGATATACAACCTTTCCTTTGCAGTAGTTATGCTTGGCTGTGCAGCAGATACCGCCGCACAAAGCCCATAAAGATCTGCCACAGCTTGTACAGCTGGGCACGGTAAATGTTACAGTAAATAAACAGGATTGCTGCAGTTAAAACAAACTTGATGATAAAATTGTGGGCGAACACCACGCCGATCACGGCCACACCCACCGCCAGCAAAAAGCCGCAGATCGTCCGGCTGAAGCTGGGGATGGTGCGGTAGTAATACTGCCCGGTCACAGTGCGGTACAAAAACATCGTTGCATTGGCCGCTACCAGGCCGACCGCGGCACCCATTACGCCAAAACGCGGCACCAGCACGGCGCACACGGCAATGTTGGCCGCAACGCCCACGGCGGTTCCAATCGTATCCTGGAACGGCTTGCGGGCAATGGTGTTGCCGTACACCGTGCCTTCGCACAGGATGGAGAACACCACGGCCAGCATCATCAGCGGAAAGTAGGGCAGGCAGGCCGATTTGGCCGGGAAGATGATGAAGATGATATCCTCAAACATGACCAGCAGACAGAAAAAGCCGAAGATCAGCAGGTTCAGCAGATCATGGATGCGGCCAATGCGCTCCTGCTCGGTGCGGTAATGCGCGTAGACATAGGGGCCCCAGTAGGTGGAAAAACCGGCCTGAATGGTGGTGACAAGCTGGGCTAGGGTGTAGGCGAAATCAAACGAACCCTGCTCCGCCGCGGGGGCGTAATTGCCTAAAAAAGAAAGGCAGATGGCGCGGTACAGCGGGATCAGGATGGCCGCAGGTGCCAACACAATGCCGTAAGGCAGTGCCGCCCGGTAAATGTGGGCATAGGGGCGTAGGCCGCGCACAGGGGCCTCTTTCGTTTGACCTTTAGAAGCCCGCCGCCAATAGAACACTGCGACCCCCGTAAAGCTGCACACCGCACCCAGCACAAAAGCGCGGGCGTCCTGGGTAACAAAGCCGGGCAGCAGGTAGATCAGGTTCAGGCAGGCCTGCATCCACAACGTTTCGGTGGTGTAGGCGCGCACATTGTTTTCCAGCCGGAGCAGCACGTTGAGGTAACGCACCAGCATGTACAGAGCAGCGTTCAGGAACAAAAACGGCACCAGCCCGGCACCGTTGGCCCCAAGGCCAAAGGCCGCCGCCAGCGGCTTGGCGAAAAAGATGCTGCCGATGCCGCCCACCAGCAGCATGACCAGCACCGAAAGCCGGGTACACGCGGCAAACATGCTGCGCCCGGTGGAACCGGCAGGCGGTTCGTGGTAAAAGCGCAGCAGGCTTTGGTCCAGCCCAAGCATGCCCACATTCATCAGCGACATGGTGTATGCCATGAAGGAAGCAGGAACGGCGTAGCTTTCGGCGGGCAGGACGCCCTTGATGATAAGCGCTGCGCCGGAAATGCCAAAGCCAAGGTAGGTGGCAATGGAGTATTTCATCACATTTCCGGCAAAGCTTTCAGTTTTTTTCGGTTCAGACATGGCAGGCTCCCATTTGCAGCGGGCGCACCGCAGCGCGCCGGAAAAACAACTTTATTTTACATATGGCCGGATGCGCGCTTCCATGCGCTGGATCTCCTCCGGCGGGATATAGGCTTTGTCCACATAACCGTAAATGCGCTGGGCAAAGTTGGCCAGCGGCGGGCAGAAGGCAAACACCCGTTTGGGTTCCCACTTGTGGCGGTACAGCATGTGTACCCCCGCCAGTGCGCAGAACTTGAGCAGGTTGAAGTGCGGCGTAAAGCCGGGCCCCATCGGTTCATCCCGCGGGAGATTTTTGTACACTTCCTCCAGCAGGTCGGCCATCCGCTTGTAGGCCGGGGCAGGGGAGGGGTCAAAATAGCCCTCAATCACATCCCGTGCAATGGGGAACGGCGGGTTCGGCTGCGCCATGGCAGCGGCAAACTCCGGGTAGCTAGTCACATAGTGAGCATCCTTGTAGATGACGGGGTCATACTCGTGCTCGATGGGCACCGGGCGCAGGATATGGCAGCTTTTGCCCGCCATGTATACTTCGGCCACAGCGGTGCTCATCCAGATGGAGATGGAATCCGCCGCCACAATCCACTGCTTGACGGAATCCGCAAAAATCACATGGAAGTTGGGGCGTTTGGCGGCCAGCTCGTCCAGGGCTTTGCATTTCCATTCGCTGGGGTGGCGGCGGTATACCAGTTCCACCTCCGGGTGGTCACCCAGGTAGCGGTCAAACCAGGCCAGCGTTTTTTCCATCGAAACGCGGTTGGTGCGGGCAAAGCCGGAAAAATCCGTTCCCGCCATTTTGGAAAGCTCGGCCACTTCCTGGTCGGTCATGCTGGCATAGCCAAAGCTGGAAATGTACAGGTGCAGCTGTTTGGCGGGGTCAAGGCCGAATTCCTTGCACAGGGTTTCCTTATCCTTAAAGTAGCCCTTGAACTCCGGCCGCAGAAAGTCCATCATCACAGCGCCGGTCACGGGGGTGTTCTTGGCATCCATGCCATGGGCCTGTAACCGCTGGGCAGTGCGCTGGCCCCAGCAAGTCTGCACGCAGCGCTTGGCGTTGCCGTTCATGTTGAACCAATCGCCCTCCTCCTGCGTGTCGGAGAGCATCTGTTCCCAGTGCAGGTTGACGATCTTGTTGCATTTGCCAATGTTGTTGTACACATGGCTGTTGATGGCTTCGTTGTCATACATGCAGCTGGCAACCAGAACTTCCGGCTTGTCTTTGCCAAACAGGCGCAGATCTTTGGCATCCAGCAGCTGGCGGATGCGCACGGTGTAGCCGCGGCGCTCCAGCTCCAATTTGAGCAAGAGATCGCTCTCATATTCCCGAACGGTGTGTTCGTACAAAATCAAAAAGTCCAGTGCCACAGGGGACCTCCTTTTTGGGGTGGGGCAGCATCAGCGCTGCATATCATCAAACAGTTCGGCTGTCCAGTCCGGCAGGCCGTATTTTTCGTCCAGGTGGAACCCGTCAAAAAATTGGGTGTCATCATCGGTAATGCAGCTGGTGCCCCATTCGTAATTCAGCACGGTAAAATTCTGCTTTTCCAACAGCGGCAGAACTTCGTCCTGCATCACGGCGGTAATGCCAAAGGCATCGCATACCTCGGTGCGCACATTGGCGGCCATGGGGGGCAGCACAATGGTCAGCTCCACGCCGCGGTCTGCGCAGCGCTGGGCCATAGCCAAAAACTCCGCCAGCTCGGTTTCATTCAGTGTCCAGTTCTGGCAGCGGGTGGTGATCAGCGCCGGGTACTCATACAGCTTTTTGTGCAGCGGAATCGTGTTCCCGGCATCATCCAGGTAATCCGCCGCGGTCCAGTCGCCGGATTCAATGGTGTCCGGCGTGCCCTTTACGGTGTCCATAAACACGGTCAGGGCGTTCACGTTGTATTCCAGGTTCAGACAGTAGGCCAGCGGGTTGCGCAGGGTAGCTTCCAGCGCCGAAAAACGGTCGGTGTTATAGCTGCTGTTTAAGGTGTAGAACGAAAGCTCAAACAGAATGCGGTCCACCTGGTTGCCGGAATCCAGCACATAGTTGGCAAGGTCCACACATTCCTTCAGGGAAGCACCGCCAAAGGCCAGGTTCTGCCAGCTTTGCCCGGTCAGGGAATCCACAAGGTCCATATCAAAGTGGGCCAGGCGGCTGTCCCCGATGATCAGGTTGGTGCCGGGGCTCTGCTCATAGGCGCGCACACGGGCCACCGGCTGGCTGGAAGAGGCTGTTTTTTTGATGCCAAAATAATTGTTTGGCTCAAACGCCACAAAAAAGGCAAACCATAGATAGACCGGCACGAACAGCAGCGCCAATTTTTTGATGATATGCTTCACGCCGGAAATCTCCTTTTTTCCATAAGATTAAAACCCTGCATAGGGGCCGAACGCGTTGGCGTTAAAGCCGCCGCTCTGCATGATGTACCCCACCAGGATAAAAACGATCAAAACAACATACAGCGCATTGCGGTGCTTGGCGCTTGCCAGGGCAACCTCAGCCGGTTTGTTTTTGCAGGCAAAATTGCGCCGGTGATCCAGCCAGATGCCAAGCGCCAGCGCCAGCGCAGCGAACGCCCAATAAGCCGCTACCATAATGGTATTGGCGTAAAAGCCGGTATACGCTGTGCTGTACAGCTCCCCGGCAAAGCGGGCGGGGGACCAGCTGTTCATCAGGCAGCGGCCCAGGTAGCCGAAAGCATCGCCAACGCCCAGGTTTTCGGCCATGCCGGAAAGGTTGCCGGACCCCACGCGGAAGAACACCATGCTGATGGTCCACAAAACAAACACCACAACCCGCTTGCCCCACAGCACACGGGCCGGGGTGCCGCGCTTTTTGGGTTTGCCAAAGCGGCGGTGCAGCAGCTCTTCGCCCACGCGGTAAACCGCCTGCAGCAGACCCCAGATGATGAATGGCGCGGTGCTGCCGTGCCAGAAGCCGGAAGCAAAGAACACGCAGAACACGCACAGCTCGGTGGGCAGGCGGCCAAAGCGGCCAAGATCTGCCCAGGCCAGCGGCATAAAGAGATAATCCTGCAGCCAGGAAGAAAACGAGATGTGCCAGCGGCTCCAGAAGCCGGAAAAGTTGGTGGCGTAAAACGGGGTCTTAAAGTTTTCCGGCAGGTCCAGCCCCAGCACAAGGCCGGTGGCACGGGAAATCTCGGAATAGCCGGAAAAGCTGAAATACAGATAAAAAGTGTACATCACTGCGGTCAAAATCAGCATGGGGGCGCTGTAATCCGCATAGTGGGGGAAAACCGTATCCACCACCATGTTCAGCACATCCGCCACGGCAATGTATTTGAACAGCCCCAGCGCATATAGCCGCAAAGCGCGCACCGTGCGGGCGGCATCAAAGCGGTGCTCGGCGCTCAACTGCGGCAGCAGCGCACCGGCGCGGCAGATGGGCCCCTGGGTGACGGGGGCAAAAAAGTTGAGGAACAGCGCCAGCCGGATAAAGCTGGTTTCCACCTCGCAGTCGCCGCGGGTGGTGTCGATCAGGTAGGCGATTGCGGCAAAACTGGTAAAGCTGATGCCCAGCGGCATGGCCACCGCGCGCCAGCCGTGCAGCACCCCGCCCAACAGACCGTTATACTTAAAAAAGGCCAGAATGCCCAGCATACCGATCACGCCAAGGCGTAAAAAGGCGGTTTTGTGTGCGCCGCCCCGCCAGGCAAGGCCGCGGCCGCACAGGTAGGTGAACACCGCCAGTGCAATGGTGACCGGCAGCATGGCCGGCATGGCCAGCGCATAAAACACCCACGAAGCCCCCAGCAGAAACACCGGCTGCATGCGCACCGGCAGATGCAGGTAAACGGCAGCCACAACCACCAAAAATGCACAGTATTGCAGGCTTTGCAGCCCCATGAGCGCAACCTCCAGACCTAATAGGAGCGGTACCGCACAACGCGCGGCGTGCCGCAAAAAATCCACAGGCAGCAAGGATAAAATAAGACCGCCTGCACCCGCGATATGGCAAAATGGCGCAATATCACAGATTAACTAAACTATTATACCTGTTTTGCCTACTAATGTAAAGTGGGCCGCCTGGCAGGGACAAAATACGCACGAAAAAACGTAAAGGCAATACCGCATAATTCTAAGTGCCGATACGGCGAGCGAGGTGCGGCAG
>OGXX01004720.1_pt1 | contig 10312 bp, 8 predicted proteins | sample 1576301 | NCBI WGS metagenome assembly OGXX01 (sample SAMEA3541469, study PRJEB24748) | human gut metagenome | biome: human gut; feature: human-associated habitat; material: faeces | place: China | collected 2012 | reverse complement strand
GACAATGCCGCAGACATGGCTTTCCAAAGTTTTCTCTTTTTCATACTTTTTGCTTTTCTCCTCTCTTATTGTTACTCTCTTTTTTAACATTTGCTGAATCAGAAGAAGTTTCATCAAAAAGATGCACGCCATGTCTGCATGACGTGCATCTTTTCCCATCTGCTGAAACATTACTTAGATTTTACCATTATTTTTACTATATAGCAATGTATTTTTTAGCAGATTTTATTTACTTTTCTCTATTCGATATTTTTCAGTGCCGTTTCCATCGGTATTTTGCTGATTCTAAAGAACTGTAGCAAAGCAACCAATGCATAAACTGCCATGCCCATCAGAAACATCTTCCAGTATATTGCAGGCTCAATATACAGAGAAAGCCAGCCTGAAAACTCCGCCATCATATAGACATAGATCACCTTGATCGTCCAGGTGGCGATCCACAGACTCAGCAATACGGAAACGGCAACCACCCAACTTGTGGAAACCAGATACAGGCGGACGATCTCATCATTTTCATAGCCAAGAATCTTAACCATGGAAATAGAATGTTCATTCTTTTCAATGATCAGTTTTGTCAGAAGATAGATCAGAAGGGCAAACAGAAGAACCGCAAATACATTGATCAGCTGAAACATATTTCCCATAGAGACATCCAGCTGTCTGGAAATCTTGGTCAGTGCATCCAGGTCCACCACTGACCCAATATATTTGTCTTTGATATCTGTAATCCTGGTATCAGAAAAATAGCCGCTGTAATAATCTTCTCCCAGATCAAAGGTTTCGTTCAGCTGAGTTCTGGTCATAAATACACACAGGCCTGCCGTATAATCATAAATTCCTGTTACCTTAAAAGAATACTGTTCCTTTTCATACTTTTCCTTCAGGGTAATGGTATCTCCGGGATGAATCCCATATTTGTCCGCATAAGCACTGGAAATATAGATTCCTTTATCAAGATCAGCCTTTACATATCTGCTGTCCGGCTCGATTCCATACAAAAGAACCTCCTCGCTCTTATACTTTCCGGGAAGAGTATTTAAAGAATATGCTGAAAACTCTTCTGCATCTTCATTCTTTGTTTCCGCAGACATATAGAATTCCAGTATAGAAAACAGACTGTCAAATTTGTTTCCACTGGCTGCACTTACCGGAACCTGAAGCATATACTGATATTTTGCCAGCATATTATTCTGGATTTCCACCTGATAATGAGATAAGGCCGAAGGAAGGAGTAATCCAAACATCAACAGCAGGTTGGCAAAGATAATCCCGATAAACAGTACCAGATAATTGCTCATATTCTGAAAGATCACACGAAGGCGAAATCTGGAAAAGATTTTTATAACAGGGCTTAAATAAATTGCTTTTTTCTTCTTTCTGCCTGAAAGATCCCTGCGCAGGAATTTCAGCGGGGAAAGACGCAATTTGTGTCGGAGAACTCCATAATTCACCACCAGCATAATGATCACCGGAACTACTGTTGTAAGCAGAAAAGCTTCTGCGCTCCATACGGTCACATAGGTAGGCAGGCTATAGCTGCCATAATACATTCCTGCACATACATTTTTAAATACTGTATATCCCAGAATATTTCCCACCAGGGCTCCCACCAGTGTAACAAGGACAGGCAGTGCCATATAGTGCCGGATCAGTTCTCTCCTGGTATAGCCGGAAGCTCTGAGTGTGCCGATCACCCCTGATTCCCTGCGAATCGTATTACTGATGGTAATTCCGAATACGAAAGCCATAATGACAATTACAATGTATAACAATATAATCATCATAGCCTTGTCACTTCCCATATCATCTCCGGTAAAGGTGATGGCCTGATTCAGATATCTGGGTACAAAAGCTTCCAGGGTAACGATTTCCCCTATATTTTCCATCAGTTCTTCTGAAACGTCCTTTTCCTCTTTTTCTGTTTTGGGCTGTTTGTCATAGATCCAGGAATAATTGTACTGGAGCTTATCCTGATCCAGAGTATCAAACTCCTCCGGTGTTACCACAGAAACTCCGAATTTCACAGAATCAAACATGGAATCATTATTATTCTGAAAAAGACAGCTGTAATCAGACAGAGCCACAAGCCCTGTAACCTTCCAGGTCTGCTTACCTCTCTGGCTCTTCAAGGTGTCTCCCACCTTCAGTTCATTATTGTCTGCATACATGCGGTCAATGGCAATTTCCCCTGTTGCTTTTGGAAGTTCTCCCTTCATCAGGCATACTCCATTGATTTCTGTCCTGTTTTTGAAAAAGCGCATGGTACTTCCATTATCCAAAGGCTCTTCAATATAGAAATTTTCATACAGCTTTATTCCCAGATTCTGGATTTCTTCTTTCTGGCTTTTATATATCTGTTGATTGGTACGGAAATTTCCGTTTTCTATATTGTATTTTTCAAATCCATCATTATAAGCAACAATCATACTTCCGTCTGCCACCAGAAATCCGGAAACCATTCCTATGGTCAATACCATCAGAATAAAGACCACCAGATATTTTCCCAGTTCCCCCTTCAGTTCTCTGGGCAGACGTTTGCGTAAAGGATTTTTCATCATATGCCTCCTTACCAGTCAAGCTCTGCTGCCGGGATCTTATGCTCATTGAGGTAATTTTTGCGGATCATCCCATCGCGAAGCTTCACCACCCGGTCAGCCATATCTTTGATAGCATCGTTATGCGTTACCATGACGATGGTGTTGCCGTATTTCTGGTTTACCGTCTCGATCAGCTTCAGGATTTCCTTGGAGGTCTTATAATCCAGTGCTCCTGTAGGCTCATCGCAGAGAAGAATGTCCGGATTCTTTACAATGGCACGGCCGATAGCAGTCCTCTGCTGCTGACCGCCGGAAAGCTGGTTGGGAAGCTTTCTCTGGTGCTCATAGATTCCCAGCGTATGGAGCAGTTCATCTACATCCAGCGGCTTATCACTGAGATAGGCTCCCACCTCTATATTCTCCCGCACTGTAAGATTGGGGATCAGATTATACATCTGAAAAATATATCCCAGATGCTTACGCCTGTACAAAGACAGATTCTTCTCCGACATATCTGCCAGACGCTCCCCGTCTATGACCAGATTTCCCTCGTCTGCACTGTCAATCCCACCGATAATATTCAGAAGCGTGGACTTACCGGAACCGGACGGTCCCAGAAGCACACAAAACTCCCCTCTCTCAATGTCAAGATCCAGCCCCTTCAGCACATCCACCCGGTTGTCCCCTGCACCAAAAGACTTCTTAATACCCTGTATCTGCAGAAACATTTTTTCATTCCTCCCTCATATCCACTTTCTGTGGAGCAAATTTCTTTCATATAGCACTGCTGTTTCATAGCAGTGTTATACTTCACTAACTTTAGGTTAGTATAAACTTACTCCATTGTCAACTGATTTTCGTAGTTTCGTAAAATTTTATGGATATAAATGTTACTGTTCACTCCGTTCACAGTAACGTAGCCAAAATTCATTCCAGATTGCCTGCGGCAATGGAATTTTGGCTTGTATGTCTCGGGATTTTGGCATATTCATGCCAAAACACCTCGCGGGATAGTGGTGTGTGAACAGTAATATATAAATTACAACATTTCGCAACAACATTTGAATACCCAGTTTTTCCACAAATCTGTTAGAATTGAGTACACCATTACTGTTCATATGCCCTGTCCTGCTTATAGTTTTGAATATCAAAATATATTGACTTTTCTTTTTTACCTTGTTATATTTTTTTCTGAAGTAACTGCTGTCCGGCAGTCTGAAAAACAGCAGGCTGCCGTCAAGAAAGGAATTATCCATGAACACTCTCAGAAAAATATATTGCAGGGCTTTCCAAAAGGCTTTTCACATTGCAATTCCCTTTTTACCTTACAGAAAACCCAAAATCGCAGGAAGTGTCAGAGAACTTCCCGAAATCATCATGCGCCACAAATGCACCCATGTTCTGATCATTACAGATGGCGGTATCATGACGCTTGGACTTACCAGAAGACTGGAAAAAGCTTTAAAGGAGGCCGGTATCCCCTATACCATTTATGACAAAACAGTTGCCAACCCTACTACTGTCAATGTCCGCGAGGCGTTGGAGCTTTACCATAAAGAAGGCTGTGATGCCATCATCGGTTTCGGCGGCGGTTCCAGCATGGACTGTGCCAAGGCAGTCGGTGCCTGTGCGGTCAAACCCAATCAGTCTCTGGCTCAGATGAAGGGAATCCTGAAGGTGCATAAGAAGCTTCCCCTTCTCATGGCAGTTCCAACCACTGCCGGAACAGGAAGTGAGACCACTCTCGCCGCTGTGATCACAGATGCAGACACCAGATATAAATACGCAATCAACGATTTCCCGCTGATTCCCCGCTATGCAGTGCTGGATCCCAAGGTTACCTTAAGCCTGCCCCCATTTATCACCGCAACTACAGGTATGGATGCCCTGACTCACGCAGTGGAGGCATATATCGGCAATTCCACCACCATTGATACACGCAGGGATGCATTAAAAGCGGTAAAACTGATTTTTGAAAATATAGACATTGCCTATGAGCATGGCGATAATATTCAGGCAAGACGAAATATGCTCCACGCCTCCTTCTATGCAGGCTGTGCTTTCACCAAATCCTATGTAGGATATGTTCATGCAGTCGCTCACTCTCTGGGTGGACAGTACAACGTTCCCCATGGACTTGCCAATGCCATTCTGCTGCCGCTGGTACTTCGGGAATATGGCTCCTGCATTGACAAAAAGCTCCACAGACTTGCCATTGCAGCAGGACTTGCAGACAAAAATACGCCGGACCATGAAGCAGCAGAGCTTTTTATCCGGGCAATTGAAGAGATGAAAGAGCGATTTGGAATCGTAAATATTGTAAAAGAAATTCAGGAAACAGATATCCTCAAGCTTGCCCATTATGCAGATAAAGAGGCCAATCCTCTGTATCCTGTGCCGAAGCTTATGGATGCCTCCGAACTGGAGAAATTTTATTACATGCTGATGTCTCTGACTTCCAAGGAAAATACCTCAGAAGCTGAGAAGTAACTGTTAATATTCTTCTATCCTGCAAAGCGTTTTTTATAAAAATATCAAAATACAGGAACCTGCAGACTCTCAATAGTTACCTGATATCTATATTATATAAGGAAATAATGTATTATGACAGAAACAGAAATTAAAGAAATCGTTCAGAAACAACGCAGCTATTTTTACACAGGTGCCACTTTACCGGTAGAAAAAAGGCTGGATGCCTTAAAAAAATTAAAGACCTGTATTCAGAAATATGAACCACTGATCAATGAAGCACTGAAACGTGACCTTGGAAAAAGTAACTTTGAATCCTATATGTGTGAAGTGGGACTTGTGCTCTCAGAACTCAGCTACATGATCCGCCATACACCTTCCTATGCAAAAGAAAAAACAGTACTGACTCCCCTTGCCCAGTTCGCTTCCAGAAGCTATAAGAAGCCATCTCCTTATGGTGTTGTCCTGGTTATGAGCCCATGGAATTATCCTTTCCTGCTCACCATTGATCCGCTGATCGATGCGATTGCAGCCGGAAATACAGTTGTACTGAAACCAAGTGCCTACTCTCCTCACACCAGCCGGGTGATTGAAACCATTATCACCGAATGTTTTGATTCCCAGTATGTGGCTGTGGTAAACGGCGGACGTGCGGAAAATAACACTCTTCTCAATGAACATTTTGACTATATTTTCTTTACAGGAAGCCAGCATGTTGGCAGGGAAGTAATGGCAAAAGCATCTGTACATCTGACCCCGGTTACCCTGGAACTGGGCGGTAAAAGCCCCTGCATTGTAGAGAAAAGTGCCAACCTGAAACTTGCAGCCAGAAGAATTGTATTTGGAAAATATCTCAACTGTGGTCAGACCTGTGTAGCACCTGATTATATTTACTGCGACAGAGAAATCAAGGATGAACTGATCCGACAGATCCAGAAACAGATCAGGAAACAGTTTGGTTCCACACCTCTGAATAATAAGAATTATGGGAAAATTATTAATGAAAAGCACTTTACTCGTATCTGCAATCTGATCGATCCCAGCAAGGTAGTCTGCGGCGGTGACAACAATCCGGGAGCTCTTCAGATCGCTCCTACTGTTATGGATAATGTAACCTTCGGGGATGCAGTAATGCAGGAGGAAATCTTCGGTCCTGTGCTTCCTGTGCTGGCCTATGATTCCCTGGATGAGGCCATTGAAAAGGTCAACTCCATGGCACATCCTCTGGCACTATATATCTTCACCTCCGACAAAGAAGCTGCGGAAAAAGTTACTTCCCACTGTGGATTCGGAGGCGGATGTGTCAATGACACCATCATCCACCTGGCAACCAGTGAGATGGGATTTGGCGGCTTTGGTGAAAGCGGAATGGGTTCCTACCATGGCAAAGACGGTTTTCATACCTTCTCCCACTATAAGAGTATTGTAGACAAAAAAACATGGCTGGATCTGCCAATGAGATACCAGCCATATAGAAAAATTTATGAAAAATTATTGAGGAAGTTCCTGAAATAAGGAACTTTCTCAGGATTGATTCCCCTTATCAGCTCTGCTGACCAGTTGATTACGAATTTCCTGCATCCGGTTATCCAACTGAGCACTCTGGGTGGCACACGCCAGAAGCTCCTCCTGCAATTGCTGTGCCTGATCTGCCGGGATATCTTTTTTATAGCGAAGCTTATGTTCCAGACTTGCCCAGAAATCCATGGCAATAGTTCGAAACTGGACTTCCACATTTACCATTTTTTTGTTTTTCTGCAGAAAGATAGGCACCTGCACGATCAGATGCAGGCTTCTGTAACCACTGGGTTTTGGATTTTTTATATAATCTTTTTTCTCGATCAGTACAATATCATCCTGACGCAGAAAGCTGTCTGCCAGCTCATAGATATCCTCCGGAAAAGAACAGATTACCCGGACACCTGCGATATCCTTGATATTTTCTTCTATAGCAGTTAAAGACATGGGAATATTTTTTCTGCGTATTTTCCGCACAATGCTGTCATAAGATTTAATTCTGGTTTTAATACCCTCGATAGGATTTTTATCATATTCCAGGGAATACTCCTGATTCAGCACTCTGAATTTTGTCTCAATCTCCATGACAGCACACTGATAGTAAGACATCAGCAGATCAAAGGGCCTTTTATTTTTCTGGATCATTTCCAGAAATTCTTCAGACAGCAGACTCCTGCGGATCAGCTCGTCCTTTCTGGCTTCTATACGGTTTTTTCGTTCCGACATAATTTCTTCAAAATTTTTCAAATGTTCCTCCCCCTCTTACGGTTTTGTATAATTACTATAGCAATCCTCGTAAATAGTGCATTTAATAGGCTCGCTATAAACTGTCCACTTTTTTCAGCAGCAATAAATCAAAGACTATTATAACACAATTCCCGCAAAGAGTAACCATTCTCGTTACTGTTTATTCCATTCTCGGTAACGTCTCAGTAACGCAACCAGTAAACCAGCCAGTAAACAATAACCCATTCTTCTTTTCTTCGCAAAACACTTGTTCTTTATCATCAAACATGGTATTCTTATTTTGCTGCAGACTGTTATCGTAATTCAGGAAAATACCGTAACACCAGCCATTTCATTACTTACAGTATTTTCCTGAATTTCTATAAATGGTATGTTGCAGATATAATATATTGCAATATGCACTACATCTATAGCAATCCTCTTAAATGTATCATTTACGAGGACTGCTATACAATTTTATATAATACAGGAGACTCAACACATGGATGGATATGAATTTGAATATCAATGTGCAAAGATACTAAAGCGAAAGCATTTTTCTAAAATAAAAGTAACCCAAAGCTCCGGAGACCAGGGAATCGATATCATTGCTTTCAAACATCGAAAAAAATACGGGATACAATGTAAATATTACACCCATCCCGTTGGAAATAAAGCTGTTCAGGAAGCCTATGCAGGTGCAAACTTCTACGACTGCGATAAAGCTGTTGTAATGACAAACATAACCTTTACAAAGTCAGCAACCCAGCTTGCACAGAAACTGGATGTTGAACTATGGCCCAACTGCCCTGTTACACCTTTTTACAGTTTACCGTTTAAGATCATGAGTTCATTAAATGCAGTGCTTTTTCTTTACGCAGTGCTCGCATTTCTCTCCCTGAAACCTGAATTTGATTTTATTCATCTTCCCTTTGTTCCTGATACCCTGACGCTGATCATCATTCTTACAGCTTCTATTTCCGGTATCTTCGGCTGGAGTTTTTTTCTGTGTAATCTCATCGCTGCAGGCACATACCTTTATCTTGCATTTCATACACTCATTCTGCCGACATATGCAGAAACAGGCAGCTGCACAAATATACACATGCTCTCCCTGATTCCGGCAGGCGTATATCTGCTTCATGCAGGATGGATAAAAATCAGGAAATAACAGTCTTATGAATAACTATTATAATGCTCAGCTTCCTGATTTGCCAAAAAGCAGCCCTGCTCATGAGAACAGAGAACTCCTACTGCCTGTAAATAGGCATAGATGACCGTTGTTCCCACGAACTTCATGCCGCGTTTTTTCAAATCTTTTGATATACAATCAGACTGTTCAGAAATCCTTCGTCCAGATGCTCCGGTATTTCAAAAAATACATCTATTTTTCCAGGTTCTGCGGAACGGTCTTCAAAGGCAGGGAAAATAAAGCCACATTTTGGAGTTCCGGCATTGTAATCTTTATCTACCGGAGCCACCACACAGATCAGGAAACTGTATATTTCTTCTGATTCCCACTGTTCGCTGTGGTCTGAGCCTTTCTTGGGGATATCATATATTCCATGATAAATATAAATTCCAAACTCCTGTCCCTGCAGACGGTTTGTTCCATTTGATGAATCTCTTGTACTGTAGATCCCCTCTGCAAGCTGTTCACAGAGAGTCTGAACCAGAAGATCATCTTTTAATCCGTATTGCGATAATGCCATCAGAAGTTTATGGATGCTGTCATATGCCATATCTCCTTCAGGGAATTTATAACGTTTTAACTGTTCATTTGTTTTGGAAAAAGGAATGGTTTTCGCAAGATCCAGATTTACCTGCTGATCATGTTTGCTCATATTTTTGAAGCTTACATTGAAGGTATTATCTATGTATCCCTCGTCATCTATATATGCTCCTGCTGCACGCACAAAGCAGTTTCTGGATAATGTCATCCTGCGGGTTAATTCCAGCATATCATTTCGGTTGATCTTTGTATCTTTTTTATTCATCAAAATGGTTCCATCCTCTCCAAAAGCATTTCTTTTATAGTCAGTATATCATACTTCTGTCCCAATTCCCATGACTACGAACTTATTCAACTAACTTTTCTTTTCAAAACGCTTGTTCTTTTCTTTCCAACATGCTATTCTTAACTCTGCTTAAATACTTAAGTTGATCTGTCACAATATATTACCACCTATTTTGAGTATAATACACTTAAGATTCTATACAACATACAGCAGACTAACACATGGATGGATATGAGTTCGAATATCAGTGTGCAAAAATACCCTGATTCCCACCTGTGTGTATCTGCCGCATGCAGGATGGTTACAACTACAGATACGTAAACCTTAAACAAAAGAATACCGCTGTGTAATATAACAAAAAAGACCCTGAAGAACTGTATTTCTACAATTCTCCAAGGTCAAATTTTACGTTTGGACACTTTAGGGCTGGTTGGCTATTTTACCTCTTTAGAGGATATTTCGCTTTGCCCCTTAACAATATGCTAATTATGCATTCTTCTCTGCGATAGCTGCCTGTGCTGCGGTGAACAAAATGCGGAAACTTTTGCCCCTCTTTTTCGTTTCCCATCAACTAAACACCCCATAGGACTTTCTTCTGGATTAAACCGCAAATACCAATCGAATCCATCTTTTCTTGCAATTATTTTTTCCACAAAAGCTTCAATTACTGACTCTGGTATGTCTGCATCGCTATCAAAGTTAGTGTATTGATCCAAAGCATATTTTAAAATAGTTATCTTTTCTTTTGAAGTAACTTCGTCAATCTCACTTTCAATTTCACTTGGTTCTAATTCCGCAAGTTCTTTTTTTAACTGAGAGATGCTGTTTTCTGTGCTTTCCTTCTTTAATATGAAGATATCTCTTGCAAGTTCTCCATCAGCACGCATTTCAATTAAGTTGTCAAGTCGTTTCAGGAGTTTCTGTAATTCTTCTTTTTTCTGATTAATTGTATCTGTATTGTCGCATACTTTCTCTTCATCGTCAATATGCTTCTCTAACATAGATTCAGCCAGCGATAAAACTTGATCCGTGTCAGAAAGATAA
>OGXX01004714.1_pt1 | contig 10325 bp, 9 predicted proteins | sample 1576301 | NCBI WGS metagenome assembly OGXX01 (sample SAMEA3541469, study PRJEB24748) | human gut metagenome | biome: human gut; feature: human-associated habitat; material: faeces | place: China | collected 2012 | reverse complement strand
CATGTTCAGCTTCTTCCCAAGCATAACGTTTGAAAGCTTCAGCTACTTCAGGATAACCTTCACGGTCAGCCTGACGGCTCATAGCCAAATACATACCTACTTCTGTGCATTCACCCTGGAAGTTTTCACGAAGGCCCTGTACGATTTCTTCGCTTACACCATCAATAATACCTACCTTATGCTCAGCAGCCCATGAGGTTTCACCCTCTTCTCTGACTGCCATTTTTGCACCGCAAACCGGGCAAACATCAATAGGTTCATCACTTTCGTATCCGCATACCGGACAAGACAATGATTCTATTGCGATTGGCGCAATAAAAGCCCTGAAAGAAGTAGGATACAGGGTTCCAGATGACATTTCTGTAATTGGGTTTGACGATATTCCGTACTCCGCTATTACTTCTCCGCCTCTCACGACGATCCGAGTTTCTAGGCAAGAAATTGGATGTCTTTCTGTCCAACAGCTGCTTCGTATCTGTGAAAATAGAAGCCATCTTAGCAAAACTCAAGTCCCAGGGGATCTAATAATCCGCAACAGTGTCAAATAAATTTTAAACATGCAATTTTTCTGGAATACATACTTGAAATTTAGAATAACTGTTAGGAATTTATAATTTAGGAAAGCATTGAATCCCCCTCAAAATGTTTGAAAACTTTATGAGCGCTGATAAAATTTTATCACTTCTAATTTACACTTTCTATTCAATGCCTTTATTGTGTAGCAATATGAAGTTCTGGCTGCTGCCAGTGAAGCATGTGCACCGCTTTTTCTGTGTCCTCCAGCCAAGTATCGATCATTTCCCGAAAGATAATCACCGGCATACGGCTGTGGATAAAGGAAACCGATGCATTGGCCTCCGTGGTTAAAATCAAAAAACGTCTTTCTCCCTGGAATTCATTGTAAAGTCCAGCTAAATATAAGGTACTGGCATGAGGAAGAATAAACCGGTATTTGGCTTTTTCCTGATCCCATTCATAAAAGCCGGTGGTTGGCACCACGCACCGGCGGGTATACACTGATTTGCGAAAGAGGTTCTTTTCCTTCGCTGTTTCCGCACGGGCGTTGATCAAAACGCCGCTTCCTTGGAATTTCGGCCATCCCCACTTTACCGCCTGGGGAACGGTCTCTTTCCCCTCCCACACCAAGATAGGCGCCGGATTTGTCGGATAAATCTCCCCGGTTTTCACCTCGTGGCCCTTTTCCTGCACAGCTCGAATTATCTTGCGGATATCCTGATATTCTTTATCAGTAAACAAGGTATATCGTCCGCACATCGTAAATTCCTCCTATTTCAATCGATTTGAAACTTCATTACTTGCTGTTCTATTTTTAATCTGACTCCTTGGCTTCTATAAACCACCGGGTTTCTTCCAGCCACAAATATTTTTCCCTGCCTCGAATCCGGCAGGTATACCGGATTCCCGCTCCTCCTGCCTTGAGGCTCGCCGCCCGGCGGATATCGAGAATCCGGTCAATCTCAAATTTGGCGCCGTCCTCCCATTGGATTTCAAGAGGAAAGACAGTGCCGTCCACATCAAACTTTGCTGTTACTTCTACATATTTTTTGCAGGACATTTTCAGCCATTCCCCTTTCCAAAATCATTTTTAATGAAACAGACATATGACAGCCTCTTGCCCTAAACAAACCGATTTTTTAAAAATATCCTACCGGGTGGATTATATGATCGTTCTTTGGATCGAAGCCGGAAAGCTTTCGGTCTTTCAGCAAAACCGCCGGCTGTACCGCGAAAGTTCCAAACCGTGCCTTTAAGCGGTCAACCGCATTGTCTAGGCGTTCCATCTTTTCCCGTTTTACCTCATCGCAAAACAGACTGGTTTGACTGCAAATTGTACCCGCCTCCAAGTCCGACACGCTGATTCCTATGCTGCGAACCGGCCGCTTCCACTGGTAATGCTCACGAAATAAGGAGAGTGCCTCCCCGGCTATTTCCTCAGTAAGATTGGTATAAAACCCAAGCGTTTTCTGCCGGGTAAAGCTGAAAAGACTGTTGTCCCGTACAGAAATGTGAATCGTCCGCCCTTTGAGTCCCTGCTCCCTCAGCCGCCGGGCTACGCTGTCCGCCAAAACATAGAGGATCATTTTCACATCCTCATCCCTCTCCAAATCCCTGGGCGTTGTGGTGCTGTTGCCGATGCTCTTAACAATAGGCTGATTCTGGAAATCCGCTACCGGAGAGCTGTCCAGCCCGTTGGAGAAGCACGACAGTATGTCCCCGATTTTTCCAAACTTGGAACGGAGGATTTCAACTGGCGTTTGAGCAAGCTCTCCTATGGTATGAACGCCGAACCCATTCAATTTTCGTTTGGTGGCCGGCCCTACATACAGCAGATCGGACACCGGCAGAGGCCAGGCAGTCTGGCGGTAATTTTCTTTGGTAATCAGCGTTACGGCGTCCGGCTTGCGGTAGTCGCTGCCAAGCTTCGCAAAAATTTTATTATAGCTTACGCCGATACTCACAGTAATTCCCAATTCTTCCCGGATTCTTTTCCGGATCTCCTGGGCTGTCTTTTCTCCCTTATCCTTTTGATTTTCTCTGCTGGTGATATCCAGCCATGCCTCGTCCAAGCCAAACGGTTCCACCCGGCTACTGTAATCCAGATAAATGTCTCTTGCTAGCCGGGAAAACCGCAGATACAACGGAAAATCCGGCGGCAGAACGATCAGCTCCGGACATTTCTGTTTTGCCTGCCAAATGGCTTCTCCGGTAGAAACATGAAACTGTTTGGCAAGCTGATTCTTCGCCAAAATGATACCATGCCGTTGCTCGATATCTCCGCCTACCGCCACTGGTTTCTCTCTGATTTCCGGATGATGCAGACATTCCACAGAAGCATAGAAACTGTTGCAGTCGCTGTGTAAAATGATTCTTTCCATAAAAAAGCCTCGCAAAAAAACAAACACACGTTCCCTTTGTTCTCAATTATAGAACGTGTGTTCCGTTTTGTGAAGCGGTAATATTTTCCTGTTTCTCTAAAACACCTCCTTCCCCTGTCAAACCCCAGGACATCCCGGACGGACAATCGAAAATCATTTCTCTGCCGGTGTCTAAAAAATGAAAAAACCGCCTTCCTGAGCAGTAACAAGAAGGCGGTTTTTTGCTGTTTTTGCTCTTTTGGGGGTTGGACATCCACGGTGGGGCGATTTTGAAAAATCGGCCCTCAAAAGCCCGAAAACCCGCATGAATACTGAAAAAAATCGGGGTGACATCTATTTCGTCCCCCCTTCTTGGGAGGGAGTGACGAAATTGTTGTGCGCTAGTCTAATACCATTTGAGAGGAATTTAATAATCCAAAATCAAAAGATATCTTCAACAAAATGAGAATTCCAGGTTCAGAATAGATATATTCTATTGTTTTTACAACCCGTTTTTCTGTTTTTTACTTTTGGATGTGTTATTCCTATTAAAAGAAACAGACTTCAAAAAAAGGCTTGATTTCTAGGTTTATAGAATAGAAAAAGAGGCCGGAGTTGAGTTGTCTTATTTTTGAGTTCCAAAATTCCACTTCTGCTCATATTCTAATAAAGTAGACAGTACCAGAAGGAGGAAACTATATGCGTTCAGTATGGCTTCAAAGGCTGAGCAATCTTTTATGCGTAAAAAGCATTGTAACAATTATTTTAACCGTCGTATTCGCATATCTCTCGATTATAGGAAAACTTTCAGAACAAGATTTTCTCACAGTCTTTTCTGTTGTGATTGCGTTCTATTTCGGTACACAAAGTCAACGTCTAAATGAGAAAATAAATGAAAGTTCTAATTTAAGGGAATAAAAAATTTATCCGTTGCCTTATTTTTAGAAAATTCTGAAAAGGAGTCATCTCTGATATGGATTACTATAATAAATATACTTCTAACAGATATTGTCCCTGTTCTTCATCAGGAGAGAATTATGTGTTTGTTCAGGGAAATACTGGTCCTCAAGGGCCTCAGGGAATCCCCGGACCGCAAGGGCCTCAAGGGCCCAGGGGAGAGAGAGGCCCGCAAGGACCTAAAGGACCTAAAGGAGAACAAGGGTGTCCTGGCCCAGCTGGTCCTCGTGGGATGGCCGGTATTCAAGGACCTCAAGGACCTCAAGGAGTTCGAGGTGATATGGGTCCCAAAGGAGGCCAAGGTTTTATGGGTCCTCAGGGGATTCAGGGGAATCCTGGACCTATGGGCCCGAAAGGTGATACCGGTCCTGTGGGACCGAAAGGTGATACCGGTTCAGCAGGTCCAGCTGGACCTAAGGGTGACAAGGGGGAAAAAGGCGATCGTGGACCGCAGGGTGAACAGGGACCACAGGGAGAACAAGGACCGCAAGGTGTAACCGGACCCCAAGGTATGCAAGGAGATTCTGGCTGCCAAGGTCCACAAGGTGAGCAAGGCCCTATGGGTCCCGCTGGTGTAAAAGGTGATACAGGGCCTATTGGACCTCAAGGTCCGACTGGCGCTACCCCTACGGTGGAAATTGGTTCTGTTTCTTCTGGAAGCTCAGCTGCGGTAACTGCCAGCTCTACGGAAACCGGTGTCCTTCTGGATTTCGTCGTTCCTGTTGGTCCTGCCGGACCTCAAGGAGACCAAGGTGCCACTGGGCCTTCTGGTGTAAAAGGTGATACAGGGCCCCAAGGAGCCTCAGGAGAAACTCCGAAAATCATCGAAGTGGAAAATACCAAAACGAAATATATTCTCAGTTTTACTACTTCCACTCAAAGCATTATCAGTCCGAATCTGAAATCTAATACAGAAACGTATAATGCGGATCTCTCCACAATAGGAAGTACATTACGCATCCCATTAGAAAATCTAACTTTGATTGCACAATCCACCACTGCTTCAAGTCTCAGGCTTTCTATTCAGCCCACCACTACTGGCACCTCTGTTTTGGCAGATATACGACGCGTCAGCATTTATGATAGTGCGATGGATGTCCAGACCAATAACAATTTTACGATTTCTGCAAATTTAGTACTAGATGACATTATATATACTCAATCACAGGAAATGCACTGGATACGGATTCGCCTTCAGGATCCTACCAGTAAATTGTGGTCTATGTGCGAGATACGAACCTTTGCTTCTCAAGGCGGCGCAAGAACCTCTATCTGTGTAGAGTGGTTTTATACGGGCGCATCATTTATAGCCCCCTAAAAAGCATTATTATATATTAGTTTTAATTATTTTTTTTAGTGCTGGAAGTCATATTGTCATTTCAGTAAAATTCTAAAGTAACTCTCAGAAAAAAGTTGAAGCGTCCTATAATTGAGTTCTAAATTTAAGCCTCTACTATAAAAGATCCCATCTATTATCTAATTTAGTTTGAAAAGAGCTTTAAATAATCACAAACTAGAATTAATTTTCATTATAGAAAAAAGTAATAAATGAAAAAAGCGGCGTTTCCAACCTGAAAAGTCAGGTGGAAATTCCGCATTTACTTACAAAAAGCAGCTTATGGAAAGTAGTTGTACCAAGATAATTGTTTTCGAGTCAGCTTCTTCCAGAAGCTATTTCCCATGTTTTTAATAAACCAATATTAATTGTTAGTATCATTCCACCATTCTGAATTCAGATGACCTCTTCGTCCCCAAAAATCCTCAGGACATCGCCAAGCCCCCCCCAATTCCACTCCGTTAACCATCACATAAATGTCTCTAGACCCGCAGAGAAGCAAAGGCTGCCAGCATTTCTCTGTACCTGTTCTTTATTGCAGTGACTGTGTCATTTCATATCCGCCTGCAAAACGGATTTGTATTTGCTCTTTGGACAGAACCGTAATCCTTTCAATCATTCGATATACTAAGGCTTCGGAGTATTCTTCTAAACTTAGATTTTCTGAGGAGATCAGTTTCCGAATCTTCCTGTGCTTTTCTTCGACAGCGTTTCGCCTTTCTTCTGAATGTTCCAATTCCCGATCCTTTTCTTTCAGCTTCCGCATTTCCTTTCCGATCTGCTCTAACTTTCGGTCCGCAATTTCATTTCCTTCTCCGGCCATAACCAGCAATTGGTCAAATTCCTGTTCCAATTTTTTCAGTTTGTTTTTGATTGCTTCCGGGGGGAAGTTCATCCAAATTATCGGAGAAACTATCCAGCAGAGCGTTTTCCAGATTGGCTTCTATATCTTTCTGATGGTTCTGGACCAAGGATCGGATCGCTTCCAATATCGCATGGTGCAGAACCTCTTCCGGGATACTCGGTGAATCTCCGCAGTATCGTTTTCCAAATTCTACCCGGTTAATACACCGCCAGACCACCTGTTTCCTTCCATGAATATCCCAGGTGATTCGCCGGTAATAGCAGCCGCAGTTTCCGCAAAACAGTCTTTCCGATAGGGGGTATTTGCTGGTCAACCGTCCGCGGTTCGTCTTTGCCTTTTTCTGTGTGACCGGTTTCTTGCTGTTTCGCCTGGCCAGTTCTTCCTGTGCTAACTGGAACATTTCCCTTGAGACAATAGCCGGATGGTGATTCTTGATATAGTATTGGGTAACTTCTCCATTGTTTTTCTTATGTTTTCCTTCGAACAGGTTTGGGGTATAGGTTTTCTGCAGCAGTACATCACCCATGTATTTCTCATTTTTCAGGATTCGTACAATATCCATTCCGTATGACCGGTTGGCGTCAGAATTCCCTTGTTTTCAAGGCATTGCTTAATATCGTCTATGCTGTCCCCATTGAGAAAGTTCTCAAAAATCATTCGGATAGTCTTTGCCTCTTCCGGGTGAATTTCAGGCTTTCCATCCGCTCCTTTTCGGTATCCCAGACAGTTTGTGTATCGGAAAGTAAACCGCCCATTTTCGTAACCCATTCGAATGCCTTTGGTAACATTGCCGCTGATAGATTCGCTTTCCGCCTGGGCAAAGGCACTCAGGCAGGTCAGAATCATCTCGCTGTTCATATCAGAGGTGTCTATTCCCTCTTTTTCAAAAATTACGGAAATTCCCCAGCTTTTCAAAAGCCTCACATGATGGATACAATCCAGTGTGTTACGGGCGAACCGGGAAACCGATTTGGTTAAAATCAGGTCGATCTTTTTCTTTCTGCAAAGAGTAATCATTTCCTTGAATTGTTCCCTCTTATTGGTCCGCACCCCGGAGATTCCTTCGTCCGCAAAAATACCCGCTAATTCCCAGCCCTCATGGTTGGTTATCAGATTCGTATAATAGGCCACCTGGATTTCGAAGCTGCTTTGCTGTTCTTCTTCCTCTGTGCTGACCCGGCAGTAGGCGGCAACCTGAAGCTTTCGTTTTTTTCTTCGCAGGTCGGCTAGTGTGCGGTTTGCCGGTATTTTTATGATTTCCCTATCCGGCATTAGTGCTTTCTCCTTTCCTTAAATAATCTTTTCATTTATTAATTGAAGCTTTACAGAACCTTTCGGCTCTAGAATTACCTTTTCAATGATTTGATTAAAAAGCTGCCGGTCCATTTCTCTATTTTCCGAATGCCCTTTTAACTGATCTTGAATGTTCCTGGTTCTGTGGTCCAATCTTCCTATTTGGCATACCTGGTATTTTTCGGCAGCGCATTCCAGAATGAGGGATAGGGTCTTTTCCGGCTCCACCTGTCTTTGATTTAACGTCTGCTCGATTTCACGGGTTAGGCGGGTAACTTTCAGGGACAATTTATTGTCAAGTCCCTCTGTTTCTTCCGCCAGTCCGGGATTCCGGCACAGGTTCAGAAATTTGTGGGAAACTGCTTTTAGAATATCTACATCTGAGAAAGGCCCAAAACGTGTCCCGCACTTTTTACACTCCCAAAAAATCCGGGGAAAATCTTTGCTGTTCCGGCTGAGGTGATTTCCGCACTGTGGGCAGGCTGTTTTCTTCTGCAGGAAACGGACCGGTGATTCCGGCTCCGCTTTGCTTCTTCTTAGGTGAGTAACCTTTATGGCAAGTTCCCGGCTGATAATGGGAGGGAAGGATTCTCCGTTCCAATAACGTTCATCGTCCAGAATCCTGGCAATCATATTTTTGTTCCAGCCGTTTGCGTTTTCCCGGAACTTCAAGCCTGTTTCTTCCGCGATCATCGCTAAACGCTGCAAGGAAGCTCCTATCAAATAGTCGTTAAACAGTTGCTTAACCAGACGTGCTTCCTCTGGAATCGTCTCTATTTCTCCATTCGATATGCGGTATCCAAAAGGGTAATAGCGTATCTTCTTCACAAACTTCACCTTTTTTCTTCCAGCTTTAACCCATTGACCAGGTGGAAACAGATCGTATTAGGAAATACCACAATCGTTTGAACCATGGCTTTCAATATACTTTCTTCAAATTCCAGCATGGGTTCTCTATCCTTTAAGAGCTCTAGTATCAGTTCGCTCTTGCCGATCAGTTGGTGGATGCGGTCAGATGCCTGATCATGCTTCAATTTTTTCCTCAGTGCTTCGATCTTTTGATTGTTTAAATTGCACTTTTCAATATAAAGGGCAGAATCAATGCACCCTTTGGTTTGTAACCTTGCGAGTGAATGATTCTGCCTGACTAGTTCGGCTATTTGCCTATTCAATTCCAGGTTATCAGGATTTGAAAAATACACCTTATCCTGTAAAGCATGAAGATCGGAGAGCATATCACTTATAATTTCCGTGTTATTTGCCAGTTTGTTATACAACACTAAAAATTTAGTATAAATATCTTTCTGCAAAACGGCTTTCACGGGGCACAGATTTTTATCTTGCCTATGATGATAACAATACCAACGGTTTTCACCTTTCTCTTTGTGGCGATGAAAAGTTGAATTACAAAGGCCGCATTTTAAAATTCCACTGAGCGGAAACTTTTGAATTTCTGTCTTAGTTCCATGCCGATCTTTTTTCTGATTTATGAGTAGTTGCACCTGCTCGAATTTTTCTCTATCAATAATCGCTGGATGAGAATTTTTAATATAGTATTGCGCTAACTGGCCATCGTTTTTTACCCTCGCCAATGGGATAGTATCTGGCGTATAAGATTTCTGAAACAATGCATCGCCTATATATTTTTCATTCGTTAAAATGTATCGAATCATCCCATGATGCCATCTTGCATTTCTTTTGGTTCTGTTTTCCGTTTCATTAAGCGTTCTTGCAATTTCAGTTGTACTCTTGCCACTAAGATAACTATTAAAAATATACTGTACAATGGGTACTTCCTCTGGATCAGGTATTAATTGGTTATCCTTTAAAACGTAACCAAGCGGCGCGCTGCAGGTGATAAAATCACCGGAATTCAGCCGCTTTTGATAGCTCCATTTTAAGTTCTTCGAGATAGAAAGGGATTCCTCCTGGGCGGCCGCGCTTAGCATACTAAGGATCAGTTCACTGCCCATTTTGCTAGTGTCAATGTGTTCTTTTTCAAATTCTATCGCCACGCCCAGCATCTTTAGCTCTCTCACAGTTTGAATGCAATCCAGTGTGTTACGGGCAAACCGGGAAATGGATTTGACGAGAACGCGGTCTATTTTTCCTGCCCGGCAGTCTTGAATAAGGCGCTGGAAGTCGCTGCGCTTTTCGGCGCTGGTGCCTGTTACTGCTTCGTCGGCGTATAACCCGGCAAATTCCCATTCGTCCTTTGATTGAATGTAATTGGTGTAATATTCCACCTGGGCAGCAAAGGAGTTTAACTGGTCGTCAGAGTCGCTGCTCACACGGGCATAAGCCGCGACTCTAAGCTTATGCGCCCGTTCCGCGACAGGCGGTATGACTCTTACTTCCGGCATTCTTTTCTCTCCTTTCCCGGTTGGACATCTTTTTTGTCACACACAACACTACCACATCTGTTTCTCCTTATCTATCACGATACCTACTAAGATTGAGCCCCAGAAATCCCGCATCTTTCGGCAAAAGGAACAGAGGCCCGCTTACCTTTCCGGTGTATGCTTCCGACGATTTCGGGCTCTGCTTTTTCTCATCCATTGTTCAAATACCATACCTGTTGCAAACTTTATATCAGAATGATAAAGCCGTACAGTGATATGGTCTGAATTTTGAGTTTTGAAGTTATGGTATTCCAGTGCTTCTCCCCAGCCATATTTATATTGATAGGCAATCTGCTCGGTAAAGTCATGAAGTTCAAACAGCGTCAAATCCTTGACCATATTAAGTTCCAAAACAGCATATAGGCTGTTTCCTTCCACCTGAACCGTTGGATAAGCCGAAAGTATTTTTTGCTTTATGATCTTTTCCCTCTTTTTATCATACGGCAGAGAAAAATATTGCATTAAGTCATTCGTAGGATATTCGTTTGTATGAAATTTTTTCATTTCCTGTACGATATCCTGATAGTAGCAGATGCCGGAGTCATAGAGAGCCTCCTGCGCTTCAAGGGTGTCTCCTTCCATTAGATTGAGCCGGA
>OGXX01004709.1_pt1 | contig 10328 bp, 8 predicted proteins | sample 1576301 | NCBI WGS metagenome assembly OGXX01 (sample SAMEA3541469, study PRJEB24748) | human gut metagenome | biome: human gut; feature: human-associated habitat; material: faeces | place: China | collected 2012 | reverse complement strand
GTACCAAAAGTCCTCGAAATCGTCTGATTTCGAGGACTTTTGCTTTTCATAAGTTTCCATTTTTTGATACTGCTTTTTATTTTTGCCGTTTCCAAGTCAAAAGAAGAAAAACGCAGATTTCAATACAAAAAATCACAAAGGGAATGTTTCTGAACCAATTAGTCTATTGTACTATCTTCACACAGTCTCTTATTTTAAGATGTTATACTGTATTGTAAGGTTAAGGTAATAAATCGATGGAGGCTTTTTATCAGATTCCCTTTAAAACTACAAGTGCTGCCAATAATAGTTGTCCTTCCTTTTGAGAATGGGGAAAACGCTTCTGCAACCGCATTATCGTGAGATCCTACAGTCTGAGAAGAGGATTGGCTTACTTCAAAGTATTCTAATAAATGAATTAAGTTTTTATTGGTTCCATGCGTCTTCAAAGCTGGCTTGGGAGGTCACGGCGTTAAGCAAGACGTTTTTCCGCTTCTTGAAGATATACTGAACCTTGCAGGAGGGACTTTCATGGATCACTCGGCTCATATCGCCAAAACGCGGAGCATATAGAGGATGCGGTGCTGGTTCCAGTAAACGGGCGGCAAGGATATCGCTTCCTTGACGGATTACTACTTGGCCGTCATACAGTGCCTGAACCTGCGCTCCGAGATAGGTAGCGAATCGGTATTCTTCTCCTCTCAGATAAACGGAAGCAATGCAGCCGCTAAAATGGATGCCGCCAAATGGGATGTCCGCAACCGACAGCATTACCGAATTTCCGCCGATGTTTGCCTGCGTCCATAAATAGCGTCTGGGGAATGAGCGGCCGCAGTCGCCTTCCATATATCCGGTGCCGTCACAAAAATAATAACATTTTCCATTCACGGTAATATGGCCGTTTACCCGGTGAGCTAGGCTGAATACGCTGTGGCGGCATTCCATAAATGGAATAAATCGGAATGGCCCCATGATATCCGCGGCAGGCCGGGACATGGGGCCATAACGCAGCATCCCTTTGAGATCAAGTTCAGGGGTTTGACAAAACAGGTGACAGCCCCGCTCGGAAAAAATGTTATTGCCAAGGCGCAGAACGGCGGGGCGCTTTTGCACCGAAAACTGCCGGATAGGATATTTGACGGCGTAGCTTCCTTCGTTTGTAATGACTTGCAGCGAAGCGGAACAGCCGCCCCGGCGATCGATATGGATTGCCGGAATCAGCGCAACGGTATCGCGGCCGTTTTGCTGTTTGAGATACCAGCCCTCAAAATAGGGGAGACGGGAGCTTCCATAAAAGCGCGCTTTAATCATGACACAGATCCTCCTGAGCCGGGTTGTCGATCAGATTTCCTTTATAATCAAAGCGGGAACCGTGACAGGGGCAGTCCCAGCTTTTTTCATCCGGATTCCATTCAAGCTGACAACCAAGATGAGGGCAGCGGATGGAAACCACATAGTCGTTTCCGGCTTCATCGCGGTAAACGCCGACTTTTTTACCGTCACGTTCTACAACGCCGCCATGCCCCGGAGGAAGTGCCTCCACTTCGGCGCGGCCGGGAGCAAAGATGCGGCGGGAAAGATCCCGCACGGAATGAAGGCCATCCTCCAGCAGAGATTTAGACGATGCTCCCGGCGTAAAGCGCTGTGGAGAAAAGGCTTTCTGCCACGGGTTTTCCCGTTTCATAATGAGATCGGATATCAGCATGGCGGAAACCATGGAGCTGGTCATGCCCCATTTTTGAAAACCAGTCGCCACGTACCAATGGGGTGTGTTCTCCGAAAAATTCCCAATATAGGGGACGCCGTCCAGCGTCATACAGTCCTGCGCGGACCAGTGAGCAATCTCACGGCTGTCCGGCCAAAGCTCTTGAGACTTTTCGCGGAGCTGCCGGTATTTTCCGCCGTTCCGGTTTTCCCCTGTACGGTGATTTGCTCCGCCGAACAAAAGCAGCTCTCCCGCGTTGCGGAGAGACCATCCGCTAGCCTTGTCAATACCAAGATACATTCCCTCAAGCTGCATTGCATTTTGAAGCGCCAGCACATAGCTTCGTTCCTGATGCATTCTCATAAAGTAGTACCCGGGCATATTTATAAACGGATAATGGGCCGCAAATACGACGTTCTTCGCGGTGACAGTTCCTTTGTCTGTTATAATACGGTCTCCTTCAATGGTTCGAACTCTGGTGCGCTCATAAACCGTCAGTTCCTGCGCGATTGCGTTTAAAAACTTCAGCGGATGAAATTGAGCCTGCCCATCAAACCGCACAGCGCCTTTTACAGGAAAAGGAAGTCCCGTATCAGTTGTGAACCTCGCTTCTATTCCCAAATGGGCGGCGGCTTTGGATTCCCGCAGCAATGGCTCCGACTCCTCCAGAGAATAAAGAAACGCCGGCTTTTGTTCAAAGCAGCAGCTTATTTTATGCTCCCGGATAATGCGTTCATACTCCTGAATGGCGCGCTGATTTGCTTCGGCGTAAGCGCGGGCCGTTTCTACGCCAAGCGTTTCCAGCAGCTTATGATAGATCAGGCCATGCTGTGAAGTGATCTTTGCCGTTGTATTCCTTGTTTGTCCGCTGCCAACGGTTTTCGCTTCCAGCACAACAGGTTCCACGCCATGCTGTTTAAGAAAATAAGCGGTCAGAATCCCGGCCATACCGCCTCCGATGACGGCGGCGTCGGTCGTTAAGTCTCCTTTCAACGGCTCTCGCGGGAGAAAATTTTCGGTACTGCTCCAAATGGATTGCATTTCCATCACACTCCTTGCTGATAGGATTTGCAAAAATCGGATAAATAATCAAGCCAGATCGAGGAGATTGGCAATCGCCATGAAGGGACCGCAGGCTCTTTATGGCGCTGGTGCGGGATAGCCGCTTTGCAGTTCTGGAGAAGCAGGATTCAATGGGCACAGCAAAAAGCGCTTAGATAGTTTCCATACTAAGCGCTTTTTGCTGTTTTATCATGGAAATCTGGGTTAAGCCAGAGAAAGCCGACTGTCAGCTTTCGCTTCAAGCGCCGGGCGGATCGGGTCGCTCATAAAAAGCTGAATATCAGATCCATGCCATCGGCCGGTTAAATGCGCTGTTTTACGGATAGCAGGGGAAAGTGAAGCAGGTGCATAGCTTTCCTTCTTCTGGAACGCTTACCCGTTGGAAGCCTTTTGAGGGCTTCTCAGCCTGCGGCTTATCAGGCGGTTTTGACTGATAAATTCTTTTCGTTTTGGGGCTTTCTCAATGAATCCAGAGAGATCGCTGTATTTACACGTTTTATAGGTTATGAAGGTGCGAACAAATTATTGTGATAGGGGAAGAACGCAGAGAAGCTTTACAGATGGCTGCGAATGATTTATAATTTTTTTAGCTGCTGTAAAACGCGGTTGATTTTTGATTGCGGTACATGAAAGCTTTTGACAAGATCGAGCACCTGGCTCAGCGTCATATTCCGGACAAGGCGGATCAGCTGGCTGCTGAGCATCGGAAATTCCCGAAGCATTAATTCTTTTGCTTTGGGGTTTGCTTCTAACTGGCGGATCAAAATATTACCGTTTTTTAAATCCATAGCAAAATCACCTCTTATTAGCTATTGTATGAACGCTTGGCTTCCGAGGGACCAAAGGAAAGAGAAGGCATCCATTATGATTACAGAAGACATTATCAAAAACAATGAACAAATACGCACCTATATTACTAAAGCGGATGAAGCTCTGGTGGCTCTAGGCTATACAGAGCACAGCTTTGCTCACGTTACCAAGGTAGCGCGGTTTGCCAAAGAACTGCTTCTGGAGCTTGGCTATGGAAGCAGAAAGGCTGAGCTGGCCTGGATCGCGGGATATCTTCACGATATCGGCAACGTCATCAATCGGATTGACCACGCGCAAAGCGGCGCGGTTATGGCGTTTCGTATTTTAGATAATCTGGGGGCGGACGCAGACGAGCTTTCCACTATTATCAGCGCTATCGGCAACCATGATGAAAGCACGGCTTATCCAGTGAACGAGGTAGCTGCGGCACTCATCTTGGCGGATAAAACGGACGTGCGCCGGAGCCGTGTCCGCAACGGGGACTTTTCCACCTTCGATATCCATGACCGTGTGAATTATGCGGTGGTAGAATCCAGCGCTAAGCTGACAGACGATAAAAAAGCGATCCTGCTTTGCGTGACCATTGACACGGAGATTTCCCCGGTTATGGATTACTTTGAAATTTTTTTAGACCGTATGCTGCTTTGCCGGAAGGCGGCGGAAAAGCTGGGACTCAAGTTTCAGCTTGAGATCAACGGCCAAAGCATTTTATAAAGTACATTTGTGAAAACGGAACAGAAGCTTTTAGGCAAACTGTCCGGGGAAAGAATGGTTTAAAGTGAAAAGGGGATATTGGTATATTATTTTGACCGCCGTAATCTTCAGTACGATGGAGATTGCGCTGAAGGAGGTTTCGGGAAGCTTTCATCCATTACAGATGACGTTTACCAGGTTTTTGGCCGGAGGCCTCTTTTTAATTCCTTTTGCGGTGAGGACGCTGAAAAAGAAGAGGGCTTCGCTGAACTGGAAGGATCTTCCTGGTTTTTTACTGCTGGGCTTTGTGGGCATGGTGCTGAGCATGTCGATTTATCAGATGTCCGTAAAGGAGGTGCCAGCCTCTGTGGTAGCGGTTTTGTTCAGCAGCAATCCGATTTTTACTGCTGTCTTGGCTTTTTTTATGCTGAAAGAGCCGATTCGTAGAAACCAGATAGCTGCCTTGCTGCTTGAGATTGGTGGAATCCTTGCGATCATTAATCCATTTCATACCAGTTTAAGCCCCTATGGAGTGCTGCTGGCGATGATCTCCACCTTGCTGTTCGCTGTATATGGGGTAATGGGAAAACGGCGGTGTGCCAGGTTCGGCGGGGTAGTGGTCACCTGTGCCAGCTTTTTATGCGGCGGCGCGGAAATGCTTTTTATGATATTGTTCAGCAGGCTTCCGATGGTAAATAAGTGGCTTGCCGGTTCTGGGCTGGAGCTTTTCGCCAATATTCCGCTGCTTTCAGGCTATAGCTGGAATACCTTGCCCTGGATGCTGATGATTTGTATCATTAATACTGGTTTGGGCTTCGCCTGCTATTTTAAAGCGATGGAAGAAACCAGCGCCCAGGAGACTTCCCTGGTGTTTTTCTTAAAGCCGGTTTTAGCGCCTGTATTTGCATTTTTTATTTTGGGAGAGGTGATCTCCTGGAATATGGGGCTAGGAATCGCTTTCATCCTAATTGGCTCGCTATTAGCACTGCTGCCAGGTTTGCGGGCGGTGCAAAAACTTCCCAAAACGCCTGAGGCATAAATCAGAAGAAGCCCTTTCAGTTCAACTGAAAGGGCTTCTTGCACTACAAGAAGGCGCTGATTATGCCGGCGGATATTTATGATTAACCGAACAGCAAACAGCTCCTGGAATATCATTTATTCTGAAGGTTGATCTGGACCATTTGCTGAAATCCGCCCATCATGAAGCCGACCTTCTTTTTCTTATAGTAAAAATAATAGGGAATCAGCATCAGCAGCGCACCGATGGTACAAACGATCATATCCAGCATGGTGTCCTGAATGCCAGTCGCGGCAACCATTTGGGGATCGTTGTGGACTACCAGGCTTAATACGTATTCACAGATTTCCCAAAAGCAAGCCATGGCCATGGAAACCGCTACCGTAAAGACACTGGCCAGTGGGAAATCGATTTCTTCGATTTTGCGGTTAGGCTTAATCAAATAAAATAAGATAAGGCCAAGAAAACTGACAAAGACTCCGGACAAGGTGTGGGCGACCTTATCATAATAGGGAACCACGCTATAAAACCGTAGGACAAGGCCTAAGGTATAAAGCATAAAAATGAAAATATAGATAAACGCGTTTAACTGATAGACCGGCTTAAAATGTAAAAGCTTGTAGAATAGCTCTACAATAGGGATGAACAGCAGGGAACAAAAAGCTAATATATAATAGTAAGGCTTTGCTTGAACAATGTAATAAATTCCCCAAGCAATATTAAAAAGAGCATAAAAGCCTAAGAGAAAGGGGTACAGTTTTTTAAAAAATTCCTCGCGCTTTGTCATAGGGACACCTTCCTAAAGGAAATCATTCTTGATAAATCCATGCGGCTTAGCATATAAGTATTATTATATGATGATTAAAAGGAAATAACAAGAGGAATTTGCCCGAAAAAAGAGAATTCGGCGCCCCAAAGCGCAAATTAAAAAGATAGTGTTTAAGATGTTCAGGAAAAGCTTCTTAAAAAATTTTTCTTCTATTTGATCATCAAGAATCTGCTTTTATAGGTGTATCGTGCCTCGGCATAGTGGGGATATAAAAGCCTTCATGTTGGCGGCTTTATCGTTAATTATGAGCTTAACGAGCTGCCCTGCGTAAAAAACGGCTATAAAAATTAGCGCTGCCGGTTTTACCGGCAGCGCCTTTTTCATAGAGCGGTCAGCATTCCTTGTGCTTGTGGCAGCCGCAGCCATGGTCATCGCCGTAAACGTCGGTGACCTTAGGTGGGAAGAATTCGTTGGTGGGGAAATCAATCCGGCTGAACAGTTCGCAGGGATTGTCGCTGGAAGTGATGCACTCCTTCTCCGGAATACAGAAATCGTAAGCGGGAATCATCATTTGGACGTTCCTTTCGATCTGTACGATGGTAAAGATACCGATGGTGGCGTAAACGACCTTATCGGTATTTTCCATGCAGAAGCTTCCGCCGTACCGTCTGCAAATGCAGTCGGGAATTCTGCAGCAAGGCTCGCAGCAGCAGGTTCTTCCTTCGCAGAGCCTGGCGGACAGACCCACCGGCTGCGCTACCTGCACGCTTGCTTTCGGCAGGCTTTGTACGGAATTTTGCTCCAGCTCATCCAGAGAGCCGTCGGAGCTGAATACCTTGACGTTGCCTTCGCTGCCGTAAAGCACCACGTTTTTGCTGAATACGGAAAGGCCGGAAATGGTTACCGGCGGCGCGGCGGGAGTTTGGAAAACATCCAGGGTCACTTCAAAGAAGAAGGTCATATCCACAGAGTAAAAGCCCTTGTGGAACGGTACAGGCTCCAGCCCTAAGTATACTACGAGAACGTCTACATTACGCATACGCACCTGAGCGGCCTGGTCGATGACAGCCTGGGACGCGGGCGAAAAATATACGCGTAAATCCTCAAGACAATCCTTATCTCCGCAGGAATCGTACACGCGGGACGCGTCGATGCACACGGCTTCCTTAAAACATCCGTAATTTGGAGATTCCTGATTCATGGTTTCATAGTTATCCGCCATAATGATCCTCCTAACAGGTTAAAAACTAAAAGCTTTCCTTATAGTCTACGGAAAAGCAAAGGAAATGTGACGGATTTTTAAAGCCTGATGAAAATATTGCAAAATCGAAAAAGAGGGACAAATTCTTTAGAATTTGTCCCTCTTTTTGGTAGGCTTTCTAGGCCGCCTGCAAACAAAGAAAGGAGTGGGAGCAGATGCTTCGGCACACTCTTTTTAAAAATAAGCCGCTTTATTCCACTTTAGCCAGACGCGCAAAATTAGCCATTAATTTTTTTGTTCCCTGTTCAAAGGCGATTTCCAGCAGCACATCGTTGCCCATCGGTGTAGCGCTGATGACCAGTCCCTTTCCAAAGGTTTTATGCTGCACCATATCACCGGTTTTAAACATATTCCCGCTTCTGGCCGGAGGCGTTACCTGGCCAAAATGCATGGCCGCTGTTGCGGATTTCCTTCGGAGCTCTGTTTCCGCTACCGGCATCTTGGTTCCCAGATCCGGCTTTCTCCAGTCCTGCTCTCGGGTTTTATTGATTAAATCCAAGGGGATTTCCAGGCTGAACCGGGAGGGCCGGTTCCGGCTGGTAGAGCCGAAAAGCATACGGCTGTCCGCGTTCAGCAGATAAAGGCTTTCCTTCGCCCTGGTGATAGCCACATAGCAAAGGCGCCTTTCCTCCTGGATCTCGTTCGGATCGTAAATCGCCTGAAGGCCTGGGAAAATCCCCTCCTCAAAGCCTGGCAAAAATACTACCGGAAATTCCAGCCCCTTGGCGGAATGCATGGTCATCATCACCACGGTGTCCGCGGTCTCATCGTAATTGTCGATATCCGTCATCAGAGAAACTTCCTCCAGGAAGGCCGACAAGGTGGCTTCCTCTCCGTTTTCCTCCTGAAACTTCAGAAGGTTGGAGGCAAGCTCGTTAATATTTTCTATTCTAGTCTCCGCCTCTTCTTTTTCTCCGCGCAGCGCTTCTATGTAGCCGGTTTTCTCCAAAATCAGCTCATACAGCTCATGGAGAGACACGCTTTCATCGTCGTTGGCGTCAATTAGCTCCTGCATCATATCATAAAATGCCTTCAGCTTGACGGAAGCCCGGCGCAGACTGTCAAATTCATCAGCGCGCCCCAGAACCTCCAGCAGGCTTTCTCCCAGAGCCCCGGCAATCTCGCTGGCGGTAGCAATGGTTTTATCTCCGATGGAGCGCTTAGGCTGGTTTACGATCCGGCGCAGGCGGATTTCATCAGAAGGGTTGTTGATCACGCTCAGATAGGCGATCATGTCCCGGATTTCCCGGCGCTCATAGAATCGATGGCCGCCGATAATCCGGTACGGAATGCCGGACTTCACAAAGACCTTTTCCAAAATATTGGACTGGGAATTCATTCGGTACAGCACCGCGAAGTCAGAATATTTTCGGCCTTTTGCGACCTGTTCTAAAATAGTGGTAGCGACAAAGCCGGCCTCATCCTGCTCGTTGGAGGAGGTATGGATCTGAATTTTGTCTCCCTCCGGATTTTCTGTCCAAAGGGTTTTGCCCTTCCGCTCCTCGTTATTGCTGATGACCGCGTTGGCGGCGTTCAGAATATTCTTGGTTGAGCGGTAATTCTGCTCCAAACGGATGACCTTTGCGTTGGGATAGGACTTTTCAAAGCTCATGATATTCTCGATGGTCGCGCCTCGAAACTTATAGATGCTTTGGTCGTCGTCGCCCACCACGCAGAGGTTTTTGCTTTTCTCGGCAAGAAGGCGGACAAATTCATACTGTACTTGGTTGGTATCCTGATACTCGTCCACCATGATGTAGCGGAACCGGTTTTGATAGTATTCCAAAACATCGGGACATTGACGGAACAGCTCCACAGTATTCCCCAGCAAATCGTCGAAATCCATAGCGTCCGCTTCCCGCAGACGCTTTTGATACAGCTCATAAACTGCTCCGATTTTCGCCAGGCGGAAGTCGCTGCCCGCGGCCGCCTGATAGTCCGCAGGAGAGAGCATACTATCCTTGGCGTGGGAAATCTCAGATAAAATGGACTTATGTGAAATCATTTTGTCGTCGATATTCAAGGCCTTTTGACAATCCTTAACCAGGCGCTTGCTGTCATCTGTATCATAAACAGTGAAGTGGCTGCTGTATCCGATTCTGTCCCCATCCCGCCTCAGGATCCTGGCGCAGGTAGAGTGAAAGGTGGCGGCCCAGACATCTCCGCCGGTATCCCCAAGCATGGCGGTAAGCCGCTCCTTTAATTCTCCGGCCGCCTTATTGGTAAAGGTGATAGCCAAAATCTGCCACGGCTTCGCCAGACTCTGATCAATGATATAAGCGATCCGATTGATTAAAACTGTTGTCTTTCCGCTGCCGGCACCCGCTAAAATTAAAAGGGGACCTTCTGTATGTAGCACAGCCTCCAGTTGCCTGGGATTCATTTTTTTCAGTTTTTCCTGCATTGTGCTCATTGATTCACCGCCAGTTTCCTTAGATTTCGTATTGACATCAAAAATGCATGTTATATTATTGTACCTTATTTTTCAGTGAATAGCAAATTTTTAACCCTGAACTAAATCTTGGCCGCTTGAATACAAAGGATTTCTTCAAACAAGCTAGTTAAGATAAAAATAATATCCATAGTTTATTTAGTATACCATAAAATGTGTGGGTTAGGTAGTTTTCAAAGAAGTTTCCAAAAAGAAACTAATCTGTGCTTGACAAGCCTCTTGAAATACTATATAATAATCAAGCAGCAAAAATGGACGTTTAGCTCAGCTGGTAGAGCGTCCGCTTGACGTGCGGAAGGTCAGCGGTTCGAACCCGTTAATGTCCACCAATTCAAATCCCGTCAGAAATGACGGGATTTTTTCTATCTTTAAGACTTTTAGGTATTTGCTGTGGGAAATGTTCTGAAAAACGTAAAAAGCAGAATGTGCATTTCACAGCACATACAGCACAGAAAACCAACAAAAACAAAAGTGATGTAGGAAACGTGTAGGAAATCAAACCTTCAATTCCCGCACATCTTCCGCGGTGACGTGGCTGTAAATATTGGCGGTGGTGCTGATGTCTGCGTGGCCCATGAG